>ERZ1673753.2483-NODE-2483-length-13595-cov-4.813663_pt1 | contig 13595 bp, 6 predicted proteins | sample MGYA00580201_ERZ1673753 | MGnify/ENA primary metagenome ERZ1673753 (study PRJEB41218, sample SAMN15661747) | gut metagenome | host: Homo sapiens | place: Canada: London | collected 2015-08-20/2019-03-30 | study: EMG produced TPA metagenomics assembly of... | reverse complement strand
CCCAAATTGGTAAAACTGTCAAGAGTTTTACCACGGCAATTCTGCCAGTGGTATAAACATGTCGCTTACCGATTAAACGCCCCCGCAAATCCGCTTTCGTCCATAAAACTAACGCACAGGTGTTATCGTAGTTTCTGCCGAAAGTTCCACCGAGCACGCGAGGTGGAACGAATCATAGAACTATCGCCGTCCCTTCGATTCGTGCAGCCCTGGACCTTTCGCATCTAGTCACCAAGGCAACACGCTGCCGCGTCATGATGGGATCAAACGTGAGCGATACAAAGCTAAAGCCAGCAACAAAAAAGCCTGCTACCCGTAAAGCCGCCCCGCACGCGCCGGAGCTCACCAAGGACGATGTCTACCTGTTTGGCATCGGCACGTGGGAGCGCAGCTGGGAAAAGATGGGCGCGCACCCCGACACGCAGAACCGTACGCGCGGCTGGCGTTTTTGCGTTTGGGCGCCCGGCGTAAAGAGTGTTCACGTCATTGGCGAATTTAACGACTGGGACGAGCAAGCCAACCCGCTGGTGCCCATGCATACGAGCGCTATTTGGGAAGGTTTTATTCCTGGCGCCGAGCAGGGCCAGCTCTATAAATATCTCATCGAGACCAACGAGGGCGAAAAGCTCTACAAGGCCGATCCGTACGCCTTTAAGGCCGAGTGCCCTCCGGGTACCGCCAGCGTGCTGTGGACCCTCGATGGCTACCAGTGGAACGACGCGGCTTGGCTCAAGCGACGCGCCGGCCATAACCACATGTCGCAACCCCTTAACATCTACGAGGTGCATATTGGCTCGTGGAAGCGCCACGGCGACGCGCCGCAGGGCGAGCCCGACGAGTACGGCAACTACCCCGGTCCCATGGACCCCTTCCCCGCGCAGCGCGGCGAGTTTTACACCTACGACGACCTGTCGGTGGAGCTCGTGGACTACGTGCGCGACATGGGCTACACGCATATCGAGGTCATGCCGCTTATGGAGCATCCCTTCGACGGCTCCTGGGGCTACCAGACGACCGGTTACTACGCCGCCACGTCGCGCTACGGCAACCCGCAGCAGCTCATGCACTTTATCGATGCGTGCCACGAGGCAGGCATCGGCGTGATCATGGACTGGGTTCCCGGCGGTTTTTGCGCCGACTCCCACGGCCTTGCCACCTTTAACGGCCACATGCTGTTTGAGCACGAGATTCACCCCAACTGGGGCACGCACAAGTTTGACTTCGCCCGCGGCGAGGTACGCTCCTTCCTGGTCTCCAACGTGCTGTACTGGCTTGAGAACTTCCACGTGGACGGCATTCGCATGGACGGCGTGTCCAGTATGCTGTACCTCAACTTTGGCATTGACGATCCCAGCCAAAAGAAGTTCAACAAGTACGGTACCGAGGAGGACCTGGACGCCAGCGCGTTTATCCGCCAGGTCAACTGTGCTGTTGAGGCGCACTACCCCGACGTGATGATGATGGCCGAGGAGTCCACCGCGTGGCCGCTCGTGACCTACCCGCCGCAGGACGGCGGCCTGGGTTTCCACTACAAGTGGGACATGGGCTGGATGAACGACACCCTGCACTACATGCAGACCGATTTTCCGTGGCGCCCCGGCAACCACGGCCTGCTCACGTTCTCCATCATGTATGCCTTTACCGAGAACTTTATCTGTCCGCTGAGCCACGACGAAGTCGTGCACGGCAAGTGCTCGCTCATCGGCCGTATGCCGGGCGACTGGTGGCGCCAGTTTGCCGGCCTGCGCACGCTGGCCTTCTACCAGATGACGCACCCCGGTGCCAAGCTCAACTTTATGGGCAACGAGATCGGCCAGTTTATTGAGTGGCGCTACTACGAGTCCATCCAGTGGTTCCTGACCGAGGAGTACGAGACCCACCGTCATCATCAGGCGTTCATCAAGGCGCTTAACCACCTGTATACCGCCGAGCCCGCCCTGTACGAGCGCGGCTACACCGACGATGGCTTTACCTGGATCGACGCGGACAACTCCAAGCAGTCCATCGTGAGCTTTGTACGCCAGGGCGAGGACGTCGATGACGACCTGGTGATCCTGATCAACTTTGACCCGGAGAGCTATGAGAGCTTCCGAGTGGGCGTGCCGCGCGAGGGTGACTGGGAGGTCATCTTTGACTCCGACCGTCCCGAGTTTGGCGGCAGCGGATACGCCGGCGAGGAACCCTACACTTGCTCGAGCGAGTCCTATCCCTGGAACGGGCAGATGGACTCTATCGAGATTAAGGTGCCCGGCCTGGCAGGCGTGGTGCTTAAGCGCCGCGGTCCCAGCAGCTATAAGCCGCCCGTGATCGAGGAGCCCAAGAAGGCGGCGCGTAAGCGCACGTCCTCGGTGAAGCCCAAGACCGCGGCTGCCAAGAAGGCTCCGGTTAAGGCGAAGTCCGCCAAGCCCGCTGCCAAGGCTACGGCTAAGCCCAAGGCCAAGAAGGCAACCAATAAAAAGGCTGCTCCCAAGGCTAAGACAGGCGCTGTTAAAGCATCTGGCAAGGATGCGTAACAAAGCCGTTACAGCTGTAATCACCCGCCCCGCGGGGGCGTAGGATACAAGTCAAAACCGTTCCGGGAGAAACATCCCCGGGGGAAAGGAACGTATGAATAAGATCTTCGACAACAAGCAGGAGTTTACCGAGCTCTATCGCGATGCTGTCATGAGCATCAGTGGCAAGAGCATCGAGGCCGCCAGCGACCTCGACCGCTTTAACGCCCTGGCCAAGCTCGTGGCCGAGAAGGCACGCACCGTTGCCACCAAGAGTGACGCCCGCGTCACCGCCGAGGGCAAGAAGCGCGTGTACTACTTCTCGATCGAGTTTTTGATCGGCCGCCTGCTCGACAACTATCTGCTCAACTTTGGCGTGCGCGACATGGTCGCCGAGGCGCTCGACGATATGGGCTTCGACCTTTCCGTCATCGAGAACCAGGAACCCGATCCGGCACTGGGCAACGGTGGCCTGGGCCGTCTGGCCGCATGCTTCCTGGATTCCATGGCAGCCGAGGGCATCGCCGGCTACGGCAACGGCATGCGCTACCGCTACGGCCTGTTTAAGCAGGAGATCGTCAACGGCAGCCAGGTCGAGGCTACGGACGAGTGGCTCACCCACGGGTATCCCTGGGAGGTCCGTCGTCAGGACAAGGCCGTGACTATTAAGTTTGGTGGCCATGTTGAGGGCTTTGAGGAGAACGGACGCACGTTCTACCGCACGGTGGACACGCAGGATATCCTGGCCGTCCCTTATGACATCCCCGTCGTGGGCTATGCCGGCGAGACCGTCAACAAGCTGCGCGTCTGGGCCGCCGAGCCGGTCGAGGAGCACTTTGACCTGGAGGCCTTCAACCGCGGCGACTATGCCCTGGCCGATGCTGAGCGCGCCGAGGCCGAGGCCATCAGCGCCATCCTCTACCCCAACGACGCCGGCGAGCACGGCCGTCTGCTGCGTCTGAAGCAGGAGTACCTGTTTGTCTCGGCCGGCATCTACAGCCTGCTCGACACCTTTGAGAAGGAGCACGGCGCGAACTGGGAGCTGCTGCCGCAGTTTGTGGCCATCCACACCAACGATACCCACCCCGCCATGTGCGGCCCCGAGCTCATGCGTATCCTCATCGACGAGAAGAAGCTCGAGTGGGATGACGCCTGGAACATCGTGACGCAGGTCGTGAGCTACACCAACCACACCATCCTGCCCGAGGCCCTGGAGAAGTGGCCCATCGGCATGTTCTCCAAGCTCCTCCCCCGCGTGTACCAGATTATCGACGAGATCAGCCGTCGTTGGCACGAGTCGTTCGACACCACGCAGGAGGGCTGGCAGGAGCGCCTGCGTCAGACCGCCATCCTGTGGGACGGCGAGATTCGCATGGCCAACCTGTCCGTGATCTGCAGCCACAGCGTCAACGGCGTGGCCAAGATCCACTCCGACATCATCAAGAACATCGTGCTCAAGGACTTCTATGCCCTGACGCCCGAGAAGTTCAACAACAAGACCAACGGCATCTCGCACCGTCGCTTCTTTGCCGAAGCCAACCCCACCTACGCCAAGCTCGTGACCGAGGCCATTGGCGACGGCTGGCTGAAGAACGCCTTTGAGCTGGAGAAACTCAAAGAGTTCCAGAACGATACCGAGTTCCTGAAGGCCGTGGGTGCCTCCAAGCGCGCCAACAAGGAGCGTCTTGCCGCCTACGTTAAGGCCGAGACCGGTCTGGTCATTGACCCCAACACCGTCTTCGATGTTCAGGTAAAGCGCTTCCACGCCTACAAGCGCCAGCTCATGAACATCATGAAGGTGATGGACATCTACAACCGTCGCATCGCCGATCCCAACTTCCACGTAACGCCGACGACCTTCATCTTTAGCGGCAAGGCTGCCTCGAGCTACACCTTTGCCAAGGAGACCATCCGCCTTATTAACTCCGTGGCCGACGTCATCAACAACGACCCGCGCGTCAACGAGGTCATGAAGGTCTGCTTTATCCCCAACTTCCGCGTGAGCAACGCCCAGCTCATCTACCCCGCCGCCGAGATCTCGGAGCAGATCTCCACGGCCGGCAAGGAGGCCTCGGGCACGTCCAACATGAAGCTCATGATGAACGGCGCCATTACGCTGGGCACCCTCGACGGCGCCAACATCGAGATCGCCGACCTGGCCGGTCGCGAGAACGAGGCCATCTTTGGTCTGACCGCCCCCGAGGTCGAGCAGCTCTGGGCGTCGAACAGCTACTTTGCGTGGGATACCCTCAACGGCGACCGCGAGCGCCTGGGCCGCGTGATGGACGAGCTCAAGGACAACACGTTTGCCGGCCTTTCGGGCAACTTCGAGAGCATCTACAACGAGCTCATGAACAACAACGACCCCGACCTGGTCATGGCCGATTTCCGCAGCTACGTCGACGCCTGGGAAAAGCTCACGAACAGCTACGGCGACCAGGAGACCTGGAACCGCAAGGCCCTGCTCAACACCGCCTCCTCGGGCTGGTTCTCGAGCGACCGTACCATTCGCGAGTACCGCGACGAGATCTGGCACGCGTAAAGGCCGCGAGCTCCCTTATGCCAGCACGGCATTACTCGACGGGCGTGACGTTGCGCCGCGCCCGTCGCTAATGGGTTTAGGAACATCGATGACAGAAGGAGAAATCGATGAGTAAGAAAGAATGCATCGCGATGCTCCTCGCAGGAGGACAGGGCAGTCGATTGGGGGCACTCACCCAAAAGATCGCTAAGCCGGCGGTTAGCTTTGGTGGTAAGTTCCGCATTATCGACTTCTCGCTGTCCAACTGCTCCAACTCGGGCATCGACACGGTGGGCGTTCTGACGCAGTATCGCCCCTACCTGCTGCATGCCTATGTGGGCTCCGGCGAGGCGTGGGATCTGGACAGCCGCGACGGCGGTGTGTCGATCCTGCCGCCATACGAGACGCAGACCGGCGGCGCCTGGTATGCGGGCACGGCCGACGCCATTACGCAGAACCTGGACTACATCAAGGCCAACGACCCCAAGTATGTCCTGATTCTTTCGGGCGATCACCTGTATCGCATGGACTACCGCAAGATGCTCAAGACGCACATTGAGAACAACGCCGACCTCACGGTGAGCGTTATGCCCGTGCCGTGGGAGGAGGCCAGCCGCTTTGGCATCCTGACCACCGACCCCGAGGACGGCCGCATCACCAAGTTCACCGAGAAGCCCGATAAGCCCGATTCGAACCTCGCATCCATGGGCATCTACATCTTCTCGGCCGACGTGCTGATTGAGGCGCTCGAGGAGGACGCTCTGGACCAGCGCTCGAGCCACGACTTTGGCAAGGACATCATCCCCAAGCTGCTCGGTGAGAACAAGCGCCTGTACAGCTACGAGTTCCACGGCTTCTGGAAGGACGTCGGCACCATCGCCAGCTTCCATGAGACCTCGATGGACCTGCTGGGTAACAACCCCGAGTTCGATCTGTTTGACAAGCACTTCCCCATCATGTCCAACATCACCACGCGTCCGCCGCACTACATTGGTCCGGACGGCCGCCTGGACGACTGCCTGGTCTCCAACGGCTGCAAGATCTACGGTACCGCTCGCCACTCGATCCTTTCGACCGATGTCATTATCGAGGAGCGCGCCGTGGTCGAGGACTCCGTGCTGCTGCCGGGAGCGCACGTTAAGAGCGGAGCGCACATCTGCCGCGCTATTTTGGGCGAGAACTCCACAGTCGAAGAGGGCGTGAAGCTCGGCTCTGTCGATACCACCAAGGATACGGCCGTCGTTGGAAATGACGTCGTTATCGGGAAGGGGGAATGATCCGATGATCAATCGCAAGGCCATCGGTTATATCACCGCTAACTACTCTTCGACCTACGGCAGCGTGCTGCTCAAGGACCGCCCCATCGCGTCCGTTCCGTTTTTGGGCCGCTACCGCCTGATCGACTTTCCGCTGTCCAACATGATGAATGCCGGCATCAAGACCGTCGGCGTCGTCATGCCGGGCAACTACCGCTCGCTGATCGACCACGTGGGCTCGGGCAAGGACTGGGGCCTGGACCGCAAGAAGGGCGGCCTGTTCATGGTCCCCGGCAACGCGTATGGCACCACCAAGGGCGGCATGCGCTTCCTGCTGCGCGACATCATCTCCAACAAGACGCTGTTCCAGCGCTCGGACAAGCCCTATGTTGTGATGATGGGCACCAATATCATTTTTAACATGGACCTCAACACCATCATCGACGCACACGAGAACTCCGGTGCCCAGATGACCGTGGTGTACTGCAAGGCCACGCGCAACGTCGATGACGAGACCAAGCTGCAGATCAACGAGAATGGCCGCCTGACGGGCGTGAGCGCTGGCGTCGTGTACGGCGACAACGCCTCTATGGACTGCTGCATCGTCAACCGCGAGACGTTGCTCGAGATCATCGACCACTACCAGGCCGCCGACTATCTGGACCTGCTCGAGGCACTCCAGGGCGACTTTGGCAACATCGACGTGTGCAGCTACGAATACAAGGGCGAGGTCGTGGGCGTGTTTAGCGAGAAGTCGCTGTATCGCCGCAGCATGGACCTGCTCGACCAAACCGTGGCCGACCATCTCTTTGACCCCGAGCGTCCGATCCTGACCAAGGCTCACGACGTGCCGCCTTCGCGCTATGCGACCGGCAGTCACGCATGCAACTCGATCATCTCGGCCGGCTGCATCATCAAGGGCACCGTGCGCAACTCGATCCTGTCTCGCGGCGTCGTGGTTGAGGAAGGCGCCTCGGTGACCAACTCGATCATCAACCAGAGCTGCGTCATCAAGAGCGGCGCCCGCGTAGAGAACGCCATCCTGGACAAGAACAACGTGGTTCCCACCAACACCGAGCTTCGCGGCACGCCCGAGAACATCCTGGTACTGGGCAAGGCCCCGTTAACTTCTGATATCACCAACGCGAGCTAGCTTTGGCACCGCAACATCGCTCGTAACACGTAGAATAGCCGCCCGGTTCGCGCCAGGCGGCTATTCTCGAATTGCAACAGGGAGACAATATGGCTGATTCCAGCAAAAAGATGCAGATCGTGTTTGCCTCGGCCGAGTGCGCACCGTTTGTTAAGACCGGCGGCTTGGGCGACGTGGCGGGCTCGCTGCCTGCGGCGCTCGTGCGCGCCGGCGCCGAGGTTATCGTGATGGTGCCCAAGTACGCCACCATCAAAGACGAGTACAAGGCGCAGATGGAGCACTTTGCCGACTTTTACGTGAGCCTAGGCTGGCGCAACGAGTACTGCGGACTCGAGAAGCTCGAGCACGACGGCGTCACCTATATGTTTATCGACAACGAGCGCTACTTTGCGCGCGACTATCCGTACGGCTTCTTTGACGACGGCGAGCGTTTTGCGTTCTTCTCCAAGGCCATCACCGAGAGCCTGCAGCACCTGCCGACCGGCTTTGAGTGCGACATCCTGCACTGCAATGACTGGCAGACGGCACTGGCGCCCGTGTTCTTGCGCGAGTTCTACCAGGGCCTGCCGCTGTACGACCGCGTCAAGACCGTATTCTCGATCCACAACGTGGCGTTCCAAGGCCAGTTTAGCGACACCGTGATGGAGGACATCCTGGGCGTGGCGCACATTCCGGCGGCCGCCTCGCAGCTGCGTTGCGACGCCTGCAGCATCAACTACATGCTGGGCGCGCTGCGCTATGCCGACGCCATCACTACGGTAAGCCCCACCTATGCGGGCGAGATCCAGACGCCCGAATTTGGCGAGGGCCTGGACGGCGTTCTGCGCGAGCGTTCCTATGCGCTGCAGGGCATTTTGAACGGCATTGATGTGGCAGGCTTTGACCCGGCGACCGACAAGCGCATTGCCGCCAACTACACCGTGGAGGACCGTTCCGGCAAAGCCGTGTGCAAGGCCAAACTGCAGGAGGAGCTGGGACTCGAGGTTCGCGACGACCGCCCGCTCATGGTGATGGTCACGCGTCTGACGCGCCAGAAGGGCATGGACTTGGTCATGTACGTGCTCGATCGCATCCTGGCCGGCGGCGTGCAGGTGGCGGTGCTGGGCACCGGCGACCGCGACTACGAGGACGGTCTGCGCTACTTCCAGGACAAGTACCCCGGTACCATGGCCGCGCGCATCGAGTTTGACCCGGCGCTGTCGCAGCGCATGTATGCTGCTGCCGACATGTTCCTGATGCCCTCTAAGTTTGAGCCCTGCGGCTTGTCGCAGATAATCGCCATGCGCTACGGCACCCTGCCCATTGTGCGCGAGACCGGCGGCCTGAAGGACACCGTGATCCCGTACAACGAGTTTACCGGCGAGGGCACGGGCTTCTCGTTTAGCAACTTTAACGGCGACGAGATGGGCGATGCGGTATTCCGCGCGGCACGTCTGTTCTGGGATAACCGCGACGCCTGGAACCAGCTGGTCACGCAGGCCATGAGCCAGGACTTTAGCTGGACGCGCTCGGCCGATAAGTATCTGGACCTGTACTTCTTTATGCATCCGGAGATTGAGCGCCCGGCGGCTGCGGTTGAGGCTACGACTGAGGAGCCCGTGGCTGTCGAGGAACCCAAGGCCGAAGAGAAGTCGGTTGAAGCTGAGCCCGTTAAGGCCGATCCCGAGGTGAAGGTCGAGGCTACTCCCGAGCCCGAGCCTGAGGTGAAGCCCGCTGCGAAGCCTGCGGCAAAGAAGACCACGACTCGTAAGACGACGGCCAAGAAGGCCACGACCACGAAGACCGCTGCGAGCAAGACCGCGACCGCGAGCAAGACTACCGCTGCCAAGACAGCGACCACGCGCAAGCGCACCACCGCAGCCGCCAAGAAGGCCGCCGAGGCCGAGTCTGCTCCCGAGGTAAAGGCTGAGGCTGCCGTCAAGGCACCGGCCAAGACCGCTGCCAAGAAGACGACCGCGACCGCCAAGAAGGCAACGGTTGCCAAGAAGACCACGGCAACGAAGTCGACGACCACGAAGGCCGCCACGACCAAGGCAGCCGCAAAGCCGGCCGCCAAAGTCGAGGAGACGCCTGCCGAGGCCAAGCCGGCCGCCAAGACCACCACGCGCAAGCGCACAACGACGACGGCCAAAAAGGCCACGACCAAGGCCGCTGCTCCCAAGGCGGAGGCTAAGGTTGAGGACAAGCCCGCAGTAAAGGCCAAGCCGGCGCCGAAGGCCGCCGAGGCCAAGCCTGCTGCCGCCAAAGAGGAGCCCAAGGCCGAGGTAAAGGCTAAGCCCGAGCACACCAAGGAGACCCCGGACTCCCCCGCCGCCGCGACCGAGAAAAAAGCACCGTCCAAGAAGACATCCGTCCGCAAGGCAACGGCCTCCCGCAAGCGCCGCTAGCCCGCAGACGATCCAAAACCTCATCAAACCCTAAGCGGGGCGCTCCAACCGGGCGCCCCTTCTCTGTAGACAGTTGGTAAAACGATTTTCTAGGACAACCGTTCGCCGATGGTAAACGGATGTTGTTTATACAGCCTGTGTACAACAGATATACTTACATCCTGTGCGTAAAGCCCATGGCCAGCAGGCCGTGATTCTATTGAACTGGACCGTACTATGAGATTGATACACAACAGCCGTCTGCCGCAGTTTCGCACTCCGTTTGGCGCTGTGACCACAGGAACAACCCTTTCGCTCTCCGTGATTCTGGAGGACGCCGATCCCGCGCAGGCAACGCTTACGCTGCGCACCTGGGTCGATGAGATCGGTGAATCTCGATATCCCATGACGCACGAGGGCGACGGCATATTTACCGCAGAGCTTGAGTGCACCGAGCCCTGTCTTATTTGGTACAGTTTTATCTGCAATATCGAAGGCCAGCCCGAGGTCCGCTTGGGCGCACCGCAGGGACGCACCGGCGGCGAAGGCGTAACCTACGACTACGCCGAGGTGCCGTCCTTCCAGATTACCGTCTACAAGCACCGCGCGAACCGCCCCACCTGGTACGAGCGCGGCATGGTGTACCAGATCTTCCCCGACCGCTACGCCCGCGACGAGCACTGGCGCGAGCGCACGCTGGCCGAGGTCGAAAAACCGCGTAAGGGCATTCAGCGCCGCATGGTCGAGGACTGGAACGAGCCACCTGTGTACGAGCGCGCCGAAGACGGCTCCATCAAGACCTGGGACTTTTATGGCGGGTCGCTCAAGGGTATCCAGGAAGACCTGCCTCGCATCGCCGAGCTGGGCTTTACAGCCATCTACCTCAACCCCATTTTTGAAGCCGCGAGCAACCACCGCTACGACACCGCCGATTACACCAAGATCGATCCGATTCTGGGCACCGAGCAAGACTTTACTGAACTGTGCGAGGCGGCCGAGAGGCTGGGCATTTCCATCATTCTGGACGGTGTGTTCAACCACACGGGCGACGATTCGATCTACTTCAACCGCTATGGCAACTATCCCGGTGTCGGCGCGTGGCAGAGCGAGGACTCTCCGTGGCGCGATGCGTTTTATTTCCACGAGGACGGCTCGTACGACTGCTGGTGGGGCGTGGGCAATATGCCCGCCATCAATGAGAGCTCCGAACTGGTACGCGAGCGGCTCCTGGGCAAGGACGGCGTCATTCGTAAATGGCTGCGCGCCGGCGCTCACGGCTGGCGCCTGGATGTGGCCGACGAGCTTTCGGACGATTTCCTGACCGAGATCAAAAAGGCCGTACTTGCCGAAAAGCCCGACGCGCTGCTGCTCGGCGAGGTCTGGGAAGACGCCTCCAACAAGATCAGCTACGGCCATCTGCGTCGCTACCTGCAGGGCTCCGAGCTGGACTCTGCTATGGATTACCCCTTCCGCGACATGGTCATCGGCTTTTTGATGGGCTACAAAACGCCTACCAAGCTGCCGAGGATATCGAGACCCTGCGCGAGAACTACCCGCGCGAGGCATTATCCTGCGCGCTCAATCTGCTGTCGAGCCACGACCGCCCGCGCATTATCTCGGTGCTCGGCGGTGGCCCCGACGAGTCGCAGCTGCCCGAGAGTGAGCGCAGCAAATGGCGCCTGGACGAGAACTCCATGGGCCTGGCCAAGAGCCGCTTTTGGCTGGCGACGCTCATGCAGATGACGTTCCCGGGCGTTCCCTCAATCTATTACGGTGACGAGTACGGCTTGGAGGGTCTCACCGATCCGGGCAATCGCCGCACCATGCCGACCAAGGAAAACCTGCACGACTTCGATACGTTCGCGATCGTCAAGAACGCATCTGCTGTGCGCCGCGCGCTGCCGTTTATGATCGACGGTGAGATCAAGGCCTTCGCGCTCAATGACGAGGTGCTGGCCTACAACCGTATCGGTAAAGACGGCGAGTCCGCGACCGTCATCATCAACCGCAGCCTGCGCAATTCACACCGGGTGACGATTCCGGCGCTCGGCGAATGCGCGAGCGATGTGATCAGCGGTCACGAGTGCGAGATCCACAACGGAACGGTCACGCTCGACCTTTATCCGCTGGGTTCTTCGATCATCTATCACCACGCCGAGCAGCGCCTGCAGGAACCGCTCGATCACGGTGCGGGTGTTGTGTGCCATATCACATCGGTACCGACCGACGACGGCAAGCCCGGTACGATCGGCGCGCCCACGCGTCGCTTTATCGACCATCTGGCCGCCATGGGCATGCGCTACTGGCAGGTTCTCCCCGTCAACCCCACGGACTTCTTCCGCTCCCCTTACGCCGGTCCTTCGGCCTTTGCAGGCAATATCGACCTGCTGCCCGAAAGCCACGAGGAGCTGGCCGCCGACTTTGAGACCTGGAAGGCCCGCGGAGGCGAGGATGCCGATCCGCTATACACAGCGTTTAAGCATCGCAATGCCGATTGGCTCGAGAAATACTGCGTCTACATGGCCGTTAAGAAGTACTTTGAGGGCGAGTCGCGCCACGATTGGCCGGCAGATGTCGCGCGCTACAACGAGCATCTGATCGACGACAAGCGCTTCCACAACGAGGCCGAGCTTCAGGCGTACATGCAGTACCGCTTTGACCTTGCCTGGTGCGAGCTTATGAACTATGCGCACAAGAAGGGCATCGAGGTTATCGGCGATATTCCTATGTACGTGTCCGACGATTCGGCAGACGCGTGGAGCGAGCCCGAGAACTTCTGGCTGTCCGATACCGGCAAGGCGATTGAGATTTCCGGTGCGCCGCCCGACAACTTTGCACCCGAGGGCCAGGTGTGGGGCAACCCGACGTTCCGCTGGGACCACATGAAGCAGAACGGCTATAGCTGGTGGATGGATCGCCTGCGCCGCGCGTTCTCGCTCTACGACCGCGTGCGCCTGGATCACTTCCTGGGATTCCACAGCTATTTCAGCATTCCCGCGGGCAAAGCATGCGTCGACGGCCGCTGGCTGGCGGGCCCGGGCAAGGACCTGTTCCAGACTGCCTACGACGAGCTGGGTCCGCTCAACTTTATCGCCGAGGACCTGGGCTATTTGACGCCCGGTGTTCGCGCCATGGCTTCGACCTGTGGCTTCCCCGGAATGGACGTGCTGGAGTTTAGCGACTACGACGTTCGTTGCGGCGTGCATCCCACGCCCGGCAAGATTCTGTACACCTCGACGCACGATACGTCGACGCTGGCCGGTTGGTGCACGCGTTCCTTTGCGGGCGGCGATGAACCGAGCGGTGTTGAGGTGGCGGCAAAGTTGATGAGCGACGCGCTGGCAAGCGACGCTCCCCTGGTGATGATGCCGCTGCAGGATGTCCTGGGGCTTGGCGACGACGCGCGCATGAACGTTCCGGGCGTGGCCACGGGCAACTGGACCTGGCAGGCTGACGAGGCGGACATTGCAGCCGCCGAGAACAAAACCGCACAGCTCCTGCGCAACAACCATAGATTCTGGGGCGAAGCGTGATAAAACCCCCGATATAGGGTACAGTTACAGACGTTTGAATTTTTGCGGGCAGAGTAATCTGCCCGCTTTGTGCTGAAAAGGAAGTATTATGGCGCGCTACGATTACAAGTGCTCGAGCTGCGGCAAGTTGTTTGAGGTTGAGCATCCCATGTCTGAGACTCCCGAGGTCGTGTGCCCCAGCTGCGGTGCCCCGGCGGCCAAGACGTTCTCGGCCAGCGGCATTAAATTTGAGGGCAGCGGTTTCTACAACACCGACCAGCGAAGTGGCGGCTCC
>ERZ1673753.2472-NODE-2472-length-13687-cov-5.762984_pt1 | contig 13687 bp, 9 predicted proteins | sample MGYA00580201_ERZ1673753 | MGnify/ENA primary metagenome ERZ1673753 (study PRJEB41218, sample SAMN15661747) | gut metagenome | host: Homo sapiens | place: Canada: London | collected 2015-08-20/2019-03-30 | study: EMG produced TPA metagenomics assembly of... | reverse complement strand
ATATTTCTATTATCTAATTCCATTTCTATTTTTATTTATAAAAATCATTCCACACCTCATTATTTAATCCACTGTCTAATAATACAATTGTTGGTTGATTATTTCTTTGTGTGAGTCCATAATTTCTTATTGCAGTGACATCTCCATATGGTGGTTGATAATCAGTAATGTACATCATGAATGAATATAATTGTTGATTACTATTGCATAAATTAGTCACTGTTTTACTATCCAATCCATATCTTATTGGTTTACTTAAATATAAGTTACAACATCCAGCAATAAAACGACAAAAATCATTAAAATTCATATTAAAACAATGTTGGAAATCGGCTTCTTTTGCTGGCAATACATATTCTGCTATGATAAATAATCCATCATCATCACTATCAAATAATTTTGGAACAACACCATAGTTTTGAAGACCCCAATCAGCTTCAACCTCATTTTGAGCAATACCTTTATTATTCATAGCTAATTTTAATATCTTTTCATCATCAATTTGATATACTTCTCTTGAACTTCCTTTTCCAATACTATTACCTAACATTTGTTTACAATATGCTCGTTTTTTTGCAAAACTAGGTAAACTTTTCAATGTTTCAATTGAAAAACCTTCCTTCATAGCTTCTAGTAAACATACTGTATTTATATGTCCTTCATTTAATATAATCTTCATAATTAGTAATTTGTCTCCAATAAATAGTTGTTTTTAATAAAAAAAGTATATATATTTGCACATATAAGTTTAATATTAAAATATTGTTTATGGGTGTTTCTTTGAAGAAAAAAACAAAGGCTTTGGAAATTTTAAAAGATTATGATGGTAATAATAGTTATATCTCTTTAGTTAAAAGAGATGTTATTATGAATAATACCGTTTTATCCGATTTTCAAGTAGAGTATATATTAAATAATCATGATTTCGAACCAATTATTCTTAATAAAATTGTAAAAATATCTAAATGGTATGGCGAGAAAAAACAAAATGATTGGGGGATAGAGTTTATACCAGAAAAGTTGTTAATTACTAGTATTATTGGTGAAACAGATACAACATATAACTGTTATGTTGTATATAGAAGGAGTCAAGCTGCTCCAAAAATGTGCTTTATACCAAAAAAAGCAATTTTAGACCCACTATTTATTACAGATTATAATGATTTAGATATTGATTTTGATAAATATGATAAATTAACATTAAGGCATAAAAGAGCCTTAAAAGACCATCAAAAAATAGCTATAAAATTTTTGGTCAGTAGAGAAAAATGTATTTTAGCCGATGATATGGGTCTAGGGAAAACAATGTCAGCAATTGTAGCTTCAATTGAAGGAGGATTTGAAAAAGTATTGGTTATATGTCCTGCTAGTGTCAAGACTACTTGGAAAAGGGAATTGAATTATTATATTGATGAAGATGATATTACTATTGTTAATGGTAGTAAATGGGATGATAAAAGATATACAATAATAAATTATGATATATTGGATAATTTTTATGAAATTCCAATGGAACAAGAAACAGAAGAAGTTATTGAAATTGTAAAAGGAAAAGAAAAAAAAGTTAAAAAACCAGTTTTCATAACAAAAAAAGAAAAAGATGAAAAAACTGGAGAAATGGTTGAAGTACAAGTACCTAAAATGGTAAAATCAAGGAAAAAATCTTTAATTGAACAAGCTATGAAAAACAGTCAATTGTTTCAATCTCATTTTGATTTAATAATAATTGATGAATGTCATAGACTATCTAATAACACAAGTGGAAGATATAAAGTCATTAGTGATTTTATTGAAAAATCTAATCCTAGAGGTATATTTGCTGTTACAGGTACTCCTATTACTAATAGACCTTATAATTTGTATAATATTCTAAAACTTATTGATGCTGAAATAACAAGAGATTGGGAATTTTATGTAAAACAATATTGTAATGGCTATCAAATAACAAATAGAAGTACTAATAAAAAAGTATGGATTACTAATGGTGCTTCTAATCTTGAAGAATTAAAGGAGAAAATAAAACATCTTTATATTAGAAGATTAAAGACAGAAATACCTGGTTTAGTTGATAAAGAAATTAAAACATTATATTATGATTTATCATCTCACCAAAGAGATGAATATAATAGACTTTGGGATGATTATTCGAATGCTCAAATGATGGTTGGAAAATATGTTGAAGATAATAAAGAACTTATAGAAGGAACAATATTAAGACAATATATAGCCAAACAAATGATGGAAAATACTATTAAATTAGCCGAAGAACATATAGAGAATGATGAAAAGGTGATGATTGTTTGTTGTTATGATGAAGAAGTGTATGGTTTTAGAGAATACTTTGGAGATTCATGTGTTATTTATAATGGAAAAATGACACAAAAACAAAAGGATAAAGCCGAAGATGCTTTTATGAATAACAAAAAAATAAAAGTTTTTATTGGGCAAATATATGCTGCTGGTGTAGGAATTACATTAACAAGAGGTAATATATGTATATTTAATTCTTATTCATGGGTTCCTGGTGATAATCAGCAAGTAATGGATAGATTACATCGTCTTGGACAAGAAAATGATGTAACAGTTTATTATCAGTTATTTTCTAATACAGTATCAGAAGATATGTTTGAAAAAGTAATGAGAAAGGAATTGTTAATTAATACAGTAATTAAAGATGAAAAAAATAAATAATTATGGATGAACAAGAAGAATTGTTTTTAGTATATGTTAATGAAATTGGAATTGATATTGATGGTAATTACACATATGAATTCTTATTCTCTTCAACTCCAGATGTAACATGGGGAGAAGATTGGAATATAAAACCAGCTTCTATTTGTAATAATTTAGTACCAGAAGAAAGTACATTTCATTTAGTTAAAAAAGTTAAATTGAAATTTAAACTTGCTTTAGCTCAAAATAATTCTTGTTTTTCAATGCAAGATTGTATAAATGGAATAATTGCTTTAGTTTGGGAAGATATTGATGATTTAACAGAGGATGATGAATTTCCAGAGAATTTGTTAGTTATAAGTTATGGAACACCATTAGATGATGTTGAAATGATGTTATCTGAAAGAGGTTCATATTTTAGTGATTAAAAAAAAATAGCATCCTTCATGGATGCTATTACTTTATTTATTAGCAAAATATGCTTTCAACGCTTTTTCAGCCGATTCTTTGGATTTGTAATTGGCATTCCAATCGCCATCAGCTTCATTATCACCTTTTCCTTTATGACCTCTAATTTTCCAATTATCTCCTTCTTTATGAATTACATCATGTAATTCTTCGTTTACACTTTCACATGCTTCACCCATATTTGGAGTGTTAGATGGTTCATTTAAATTACCCCAATTTGCGTCATCATTAGGATTGATACCTTTTTTTTCTAATCCTCTTCTTGTATAGACTTTAACTGTTTTTGGGTCTAATCCCATATCTATTACATCCATTTTACTATATTCTTTAACACTAGCATTATCAAATTTGCCATCTTCATCCATCAAACTTGAATAATCCCAACCATTAATTATTCTATCTCCTTGTAACAAGAAATGGGTATAATTTTCTCCATAAGATTCAACAAGAGTTTTTCTTACAACAGATTCTACAATACTTCTTATTTCATTTAACTCATTTTGTCTTCTTCCTTCAATAAGTGTATCTGAAACAATATTTTCAAGCATTTCTCTTAATTCACTTCCTTTAACTTTTATTATTTTCATAATATATTATTTATATATTTTTATTATATTACCATTAATGGTAACGGTTTCTTATTTTGTATTTCCATCATACTATTCATTAAATCAGCTTGTGTTCTCATAATATTAGCTGGAGACATTCTTTCAAGTCTTTCAATCAATGATTGCATTGTTTTTTCTTTCTCTTGTCTACCAATGTCTAGTAACATTTGATAATCCATTTGCAATTCGGCTTCTGGAATGCTAACTTTTCCACTATAATAACCACGTATTAATCCTAAAGTTATCATAGCTTCTGCAACCAATAATTGACGAACAATCACTTTAGTCGGTTCATTCAAGAATGAATAATCCATTTTGTTAAGTGGAACTTGGTCGGGAGAAATTAACAATTCTTGGTTATCTTTACGACATTCATCAAGTTCATCTCCAGAACCAACATCATAATATGTATACCATACTTGACATCCTACTAATCCTAATCCACCGCCAACTCCTCCCATATAACCAAATGAAAGTTTTGAACCAGGAGTTGATAATAAATGAAGGATTTTCGTTCCATTAGGCCCTGCTGTTACCTTATATGTTAAATCGCTTCTCAATAATCTATTTTTAAGATTAAGGTCTGCTGCTAGCAACATTGTGTCATAAGCTGGCATAGTGTAAAAGCCACCAATTGGTCCATATCCTGCTTGTCCACCACCAATTTGAGCATAACCACCACCAAAACCAATATCAATTCCAGCATAATTGGCAAATAATGCTGCTTGTGATGTTGGTGGGGTTGTGTATAAAATTTTATTAATTTCTCTTCCAGCAGGAATTAAATAATTTTGCTTACCCATTTCAATAGTAATACAATCCTTCTTCAATTCCCACGGTCCCCTTTGTTGAAGACCTACTTCTTTAGAGAACCAATAAGAATAGTCTTTTGTCATATCTAATGTTCTCATAGATAGAGCAAACGCCATCTCATTTGGACTCATTAATGCATTTTTACCATATAAATTCATCCATTGAGATTCAATAATCCAATTCTGTACTTTTTCAGCGTAATCACCAACTGCGGTTTCTAATAAATCGCATAATTGGTCATCTGTCAATTGTACTATACGTATTGGAGCACCTAATTTTGTTCTAACTAACTTAAACAAATCCTTTTTTTCTTCATCTATTCTCATTTTAATATGTATTAGTTTGTATATTAATAAGTACCACAATCAATGTAATTGTTTGTGTCTGGTTCTGTAATTCTCATATCTACCCATTCATTACCATTCCACCAAACTGGTTTATTTGAGGTTGTATCAAAGTATTGATACCCATTAGGAATTTTAGTATATCTATAATTAGGTCTTTCAGAAGTTATTCCACTTGTTTTTACAGTAGAAGATAATTCATAAGGTAAAACTATCGCATCTGTTAACCAATCATCAATAGTTGTAGTAGCATTTTCAGATAAAGTAAAGTTATTACCATCAATTGCAGTAATAGTTGCTATGCCATTATTAATGTAATCAGAATTTATAACATCACCAACTTGCCAATCCCAAATACTAATAGAACAAGTAACTATGTTACTTCCTTTGGTAAATTTAGCACTCGTATTATAATGTAATCTACCTCCTTTTAATACCTTATATATAGTATTGTTAGATTCTAACAATATAAAATCTCCATTAGATAAGACAACATTCATTCCTGTTCTACTAGGAACTAAATATGGATAATTATTTTCAATATTAAAAGCATTAGTTCTAAGAATACCTATATTCGTTTGATACCCATATCTATAAGCAGAAGTAAAAGAAGTTTTAATATTCTTATAAGAATAGTTAACTCCATTAGTAGAAACTTCTACAATATCTATAGGAAAGTTAATATTTACATCCTCATAATTTACATTAAATAAATTATCATTTATATTTATTCCTGAACAATGTTGTACTTTAGTAATATATTTTGGACCAACATTTTTAGCAGTAGAAGCATTAATAATATTATTACTAATGTTTATATTTCTACTTCGTCCTCCAGATTGAGTAGAACATATAATTATAGCATAATCTATACTACCAGCAGACGCACCAATTTGATTATTACTAATTTCTAAGTTTGATACATTAGTTATATAACTAGCTCCTGTAGCTCCTTGAATTATACCAAAAGTAAATACAGCAGGAGGAACATTATCAAAATAATTAATAAGTTGATTATAATCAGCACATTCAAAATAGTTATTTCTTACTGAAAGATTATGAATACCACTAAGAGCAATTGCTCCTTTAATATTACCTTCTAATTCATTTCCTTGTATAATACCTCCAAAACCTCCACCTGTAATAGTAGTAGATTCTGCTTCAATAGCTGCACCAGCTAATTGTTGAAAAATACAATTCTGAATACTTTGTAATGTTGGTTGATAAGTTTCGTGTGAATAATGTATTCCACCACCTTTTAAAGAATTAACACCAACACATCTTTCAAAAACATTAAGAAAAATATTATTATTAATTACACTATGTAAATGATAAATACCTTTTTCAAACTTAGCAAACCCACCATAAACTTTTACATCAACACAAGTACTTCTAATTATCTCATATAATAGAATAGCACTATCAAGTTGGGAATCTTTAGTTATGTATATAGCAAAATTAGATAAATAATCATATTGGGAGATGGCATTATTATTTTTATTAATAGATAATACAGATGCAGAAGTGTCATTAATAGAAGCTATAAATCCTGTATCAGTACCGTTTCCTATAATATTAGTACCATCATTATGGTGTGCAGTTACATTAATATCTATTTCTTTAGTCACATAATATAATTCACTTAGTATAATTGTTCGAATATTAGTATTTATTAATACTTCCTTAATTTTAATAAAAGCATTATTAGAATTATTAAGATTTTTATTTAAAGTTATAGAGGCAACAATATTGTCAATAACATCTTTTTTATATGGAAAAGCCCCATACCATTCTGGATAAATACCTTTTACTTTCCAAGTACCATTCAAAATAATGTCATCATTAAATATTTTAACAAGATTACTGTCTATAATGGTATCATCTCCTATAATAGCTCCATTATTAAAACTACCACCATCAAATTGTAAAATACAATTATTAGGAATTGTAATTGTTTCTCCATCCAAATCATAATTATATTGAATATGATATATAGTATTCTCACTATTAATCATATCTTGGGTAAGGATATTCTTACCATTTTGTATATTATTTCTCAAATATACTCTTCCTAATCCACTAAAATTACTAGCATCATATGTTTTATCAGCAAATAATGCTTTTTCTCCATTAATTGTAATATCTTCTGAATTAGTTAAACTTGTTCCAGTTTTATATATTCTCCATTTACCAGTGTTCTCATCTATTGTATTAGAAGATTTAAATTCATAATGATTATCAGTCTCATTACAATATGATATGTGTCCTTCATCTATGTCTGTTTCAGCATAAGATTTCATGTCAGCAAGAGTTGCAAAGTAATCTCTATCAAAATTACCTTTCTTGCCTTTATAACTAAAATTATCAGCAACTTGTATAGCCATAATTAACTAAATATTAATGTTCCATTTGTTATTGAAAATGCATCCTTCATAAGATATACATTATAAGTCTCTCCATTTACTTCAAGAGTTGTTTTATTAAACGAATCAAGATATTTGAATCCGTTTGCATCTAATATATTTGTTAAATTACCAAAAGATGCAGGGTATGCATAACATACTTTTTGAGCTGTGGCATTATAATTACTAAAAGTATAACTTCTACTATTTCTTAATAGTTCTCCACTAGATAAATTAGTAATATTATTTGCATTAATAATAAAATCAGAAGCAACAACTCCACAATAATTTGGATTAGCAAATGTGGCATTCACACTTCCTTGTGCTGTCATATTTCTTCCAGCTACTTTTACTGTATAAGAAGTTGTGGTTGTTATACCTGTAAATTGCTTAGTTCTTAATGACTTATCAAGCTCTTCATTATTGATAGTTAAAGAAGTCAAATCACCAGCACCTTGTACTACATCATCACCATATTTGATTGCCCAATTTACAGTAACATTATTAGTTGTCCCTTTTTTGAATAATCCACCACCTGTTACTGAAATAGATAATGGGAATAGTTTCTCATTAATTTTAGTGAGTTGGTTATTAATATCAGTTAAATCTATAGTACCACCTAAAGAATCCCAATCATTTTCTGTTGTTGGAGTACCTTTCAAAACATCTACTAATGATGCAAAATTAGTTCCAGCAGGATAATTTTTTTCATTAATAACAATATCAACACTTACATTATAAACATCACCAACAGAAACATCAACGCCAGTACTTCCCATTGTGATATTTAATAGTTCATCTTTGCTATTTACAGTACCTTTATAACGATATGCTGAGCCTAAACTATTGATTTTATCAGATAATTCTTTATCAGCATTTTCTCTTGCTATTTTTTCTTCATTAATTGTTTCTGTCACCACTTTATTTTCTATTGGATTTGTTGATGTTTCTGATAATGAGTCATCAACTGTAATTGGTGTAATTGAAACAATATTATCAGAACTATTTTTAAGAGAAATAGTCTCATAACCTTCTTTATAGTTAATAGCAATTTCTCCATAAGCTAAATCACTTGCTTGTGGAAGTTTTGCTCCATTTCCAGCACCATTTAGTTGGTCACTATGTAAATGAATTAATGTATTTTTCTTTGCCATTTTTATTTATATTTATTTTATCTTTGTCATTTATAAATAGTTTTAATGGGACAGATATTTATTATATAATAACAAATAATGACATAGTTATGCAAGAATTTTATATTAACAAAGGAAGTAAATTGCCCATCTTAAGAATGGAACTAATAGATGATGGTAGACATGATTTTAATAAATTTTATGAAGCAATACAAGATGCTAATATTACTTTTACTATGACAAATGTTGATACTGGTATTATAAAAATTGCTAAAGAACCTGCATACATTCAATTAAGAGAAAATGATGGCTGTGTTGAAGAATATGTTATTTGTTATAATTGGAGAGAAAGAGACACAAAAGAAAAAGGAGCATTTAAAGGTGAATTTAACATTTCTTTTAATGGTAATATTTCATCTCCAGAAGTATCATATCCTATTGGTAATCTGATAATGCCGATTAGGGAAGAACTTATAATTTATATTCTTTAAAAAGTTATAACATTTTGTTTTTACAAAAATAATATATACATTTGGATTGTGAGTAAATGATGGCTACATGTTAGTCTTTAATTTTAATTAAATGTGTATATGAAAGAAATAAATTCAGAAGTTATTAATGATTTCTTAACAGGGTTTGACCCAATGGAAAGAATTGTTACTCTTGAATGTGGTTATGGTGATGACCAAGTTTCCATTATCTATAATAATGATATTGGGGAAAAAAGAGTTAAAAAAGAAAATTATTATCCATTTGTTTGGGTTAAACAATCTGCTGCTCAAAGATTATTTGATGGTAATAGAGTAGAATTAAAGAAAAAAATGGCTGAATTCGGAATTAGGGTAAAAGGTTTAAACATTTACAATAAAGATGGAAAAACAGCCGAGAGACTAGAAAATGGTTATAGAGTTATGTTTTATGCGTCAAAACGTATGGCGTATAATAAGTTTTTAAGATTTTTTCAAATTGCAGGAATGCCTGTTTATCCAAATGATAAGGATAAAGACCAGAAATCTTCAAGTAAAGATTTTTTAGCAGTATCTCCAATTGAACAATTCATGATTCAAACAGGTAAACGTTTATTTAAAGGTTATGATGATTATGATGAATTGACTAGATTAGAATTTGACTTGGAAACACAAGGTTTAGAGCCAAAATTACATGCTATTGACCAGATTGGTATTAGAACTAATAGAGGCTTTGAAAAAATACTAACAATTACTGGTGAAGGTAATGAGAGAAGAAAAAACGAATTAATTGCTATTGAAGAAGCGATTAAGATTATTGCTGATATTAAGCCAGATGTAATTACAGGGCATAACTCTGAAAACTTTGACTGGAATTATTTAATTGTTAGATGTGATGTTCTTGGTTCGTCAATGCAAGAAATTTCATCTAAATATTTTAAACAAGCATTATATAAGAAAAAAAGACAAACAGTTCTTAAATTAGGTGGTGAGATAGAATATTATTACCCAACAGTATTATGGGGATATAACATTACCGATTCATTACATGCTGTTAGACGTGCACAAGCACAAGACAGTAATATGAAGAAAGCAGACTTAAAGTATGTCACAAAATATTCTAAGTTAAATAAACCTAATCGTGTTTATGTCCCTGGAGACCAAATTAAAAAAGTTTGGGCAATTACAGACCCTGTATACGCATTTAATAATACAAATGGGTTGTGGTATAGAATTACTGATGAAAAGCCTTTACAGGAAGGATATGAGGTAACTACAGGTAAATATATTGTAGAAAGATACTTGTTAGATGACTTGTATGAAACTGATAAAGTGGAATTACGTTACAATCAATCAAATTTCTTGTTAGCAAAACTTCTTCCTACTAATTTTGGCAAAATATGTACTATGGGTACAGCAGGTACTTGGAAAATGATTATGCTTGCATGGTCTTATGAGAATGATTTAGCTATTCCTGCATTTTCTACTGCAAAAAAATTTACAGGTGGTTTATCAAGATTGTTAAGTGTTGGCTATGTTGATAGAATTGTAAAACTTGACTATAATTCACTTTATCCATCAATAATTCTAACATGGGATATTGCGAGCGAATTAGATATTTCTGGTGTAATGTTACAATTATTAGCATATATTCTTGACCAACGTGAAAAATTTAAAGGTCTCAAAAAGAAAGCTAAAAAACATGCTGAAAAATTAAAAGACCAGAAAGACATTTTTCAAGGGACAGATGAAGAACTTAGAGAACTGATAGCAGAAATCCAAAAGTGGGAAAGTGAAGAATCAGCAAATGATAAGAAGCAATTACCTTTTAAAATTTTTGGTAATTCGTTCTTTGGTGGATTTGGTGCTCCAGATATTTTTCCTTGGGGAGATTTAATTTGTGCTGAAATGACAACTTGTATTGGTAGACAATCATTACGTTTAATGATTAAATGGTTTTCTGATAGAGGATATAAACCTATTGTTGGAGATACAGATGGTTTCAACTTCCAAATGCCAAGTGAAGAAATATTGAAAACTCGTGTATATATTGGAAAAGGACTTAATCGTGAAGTAAAAGAGGGAAAAGAATATCATGGAGTTGAAGCTGATGTAGCAGAATTTAATGACTTATTTATGAGAGGTAAAATGGGTCTTGGTATTGATGAATATGCTGATGCAACTATAAATTTTGCTCGTAAGAATTATGCTGACTTATTAGCAGGTGGAGAAGTTAAATTAGTTGGTAATACAATCAAGTCTAAAAAAATGCCAACATATATTGAAAAATTTGTTAATGAAGGAGTTGAACTTTTACTGAAAGGAGATGGGCAGAAATTTTTAGAGAATTATTATGATTATATTGAGAAAATTTACAATTATAAAATACCTTTAAGAGATATTGCTTCAAAGGGTAAAATTAAAAAACCTGTTAAAGAATATATTGAAGATTGTAAAACTCTAACAAAAGCTGGAAGACCTAAATCAAGACAGGCTTGGTATGAATTGGTAATTCGTGAGGAAGTTAAGGTCGATGTAGGAGATACCATTTACTACATAAATACTGGAAAAGCTAAGAGTCATTCAGATGTCAAAAAAGTTACAACTAAAGATAAAATAGATAAGGAAACTGGTGAAATAATTGAAAAAGGAAGTGTTAAAATACAATTAAATTGTGCATTATTAAGCAATGATATTGTAGAAGCGGAACATGATACATTTTGCGATGATAATATAGAATATAATGTACCAAAATATATTGACCAATTCAATAAACGTATTACACCATTATTGGTATGTTTTTCTTCTGATATTAGAAATGAAATTTTGGTAAAAAATCCAGATGATAGAAAATATTGGACTAAAGAACAATCAATCCTTGTGTCTGGACAGCCTAATAGAGTTATCGACCAAGATACATATGAACAATTATTGACAATGGAAGATAAAGAAATTAAATACTGGATAAGTGTTAATAAAACTCCACCATTTGTTGAGGAAATAGGTATAAATTGGGAAGAAACTGTAGAGGATTATAAAGAAAGAATGAAAGAATTAGAGAGAGAAGAACTAAAAATAATTGTAGAAGAATATAATAAAATAATTGATGAGTTGACTAAAGAAGATGTTGAAATATTTGAAGAAGAAGGAAAATTACCAAAAAGATTATTAGATATTGTTCGAGAAGATGTTTTTTCTACTAATTTATATGCTAAAGATTATGATGTTGTAATTGGAAGTTTATTTGATATTAGAGATAAAGTTTTTACTGATGAAGCAGAAATTAAATATAATGAGTATGTAGAATCATATAGTGAATAAAATAAGAAAGGCGACTGTCGTAGTCGCCTTTTATATTTATTAATATGTTCCACAATCAATTGTTACTCCTGTACTTGCTAAGTCTGCCGAAATAGTGTGACTTGCGTTGTTTACTGCAACAACTACAGTGTGACCTGTATTATCTGGATTATATGATACTTGTGAAGTGGCTGCTGAAATTGTATTTGTTAAATCAGCGATAACATCGCTACCACCATCTTGCTTAATTGTCAAGAACTTACCATCGGCTGATACGGTTGCAGATGTTACTGAACCTCCACCTCCACTACCACCAGTTACTCCTGTGATAGATATTGTAGTTCCATCAGATTTTTCTAATGTAATTGTAGCAGTATTTTTGTCATAAGTACCACTTAAAATTGTACTACCAGAAGTGATTGTAATATTATTTTCAATATTTGTAATTACTGAATCTAAAGTAGAATTACCATGCATAATATTTGAAGAAACTCCATCTACATATAATCTACCATCAGTCAATTTATCCAATATATTGTTTTTAACAGTTGGTTCAGCACTACCTGTTACAATTTTAACATCACCATAAACTTGGAATAAATCACTACTTGGAGTAGCTTTTTCTTTAAACAAGTCTATTGATACTGTTTTACCATTAATAACTTTAGTATTGTCAATTTCCCAATCTGAAATCAATCCAGTTAAATCAATTGCTTGAACTTTAGTAGTACCATCAGCTAATTTGAAAGTGAATACTAATTGATTATCATGCAATTGTACATCTTGAATTAAACCATTAATTGCAATCGGAATTGTTCTACTTACATTTGGAGCAGTCAATGTTAAATTACCAGTTTCAACAGAATATTCTAAGTCAATTGTACTATATATACCACCATCAGTTTCAACAATTGTATTACCAGAAGCACTAGAAATATTAATTTGTCCTTTAATATTATACTCCATATCAGTTGATGATTTATCAATTGATAATGACATTGTATTATTTGTTAATGGTGTAAATGCTAATTTACCAACTTTAGTGTCTGTATATGCATTTGCATCAGATAATACTTTTGCTTCTGCTGTTTGTGCTCTTGTTACCTCTGTTACTAAGTCATTAGCTATTTTTGTTTCGGCTGTAATTGCACGATTTTGTTCTTGTGTTAATGCACTAATAATGCTTGCTTCTGCTTCTTTTGAACGTACAACTTCATCTAATATTGCTTTAGTGTTGTCAGCAATTTTATTTGTGTTAGCAGCTTCGGCAGCTTGTGCTCTTGTTACTTCTGTAGATAATGCATTTGACAAATTAATTTCAGCATTTTTAGCTCTACTAATTTCATCATTCAAATGAGTACTTAATCTAGTTTCTTCTGTTGTAGCTCTTGTTACTTCTGTTGCTAAATCATTACTTAATTGAGTTTCAGCAGCAGTTGCTCTAGTCGTTTCTGCTGTTAATGCACTTGTAATTCCGCT
>ERZ1673753.2463-NODE-2463-length-13729-cov-8.667252_pt1 | contig 13729 bp, 12 predicted proteins | sample MGYA00580201_ERZ1673753 | MGnify/ENA primary metagenome ERZ1673753 (study PRJEB41218, sample SAMN15661747) | gut metagenome | host: Homo sapiens | place: Canada: London | collected 2015-08-20/2019-03-30 | study: EMG produced TPA metagenomics assembly of... | reverse complement strand
GCCCAGGAGCTTGTCGAGTTTACCGACGTAACGCCCAAGACGCGCGGCCCGCTGATCGATAACGGCCAACTCGACGTGGTCGCGGCGACCTACACCATCACCGACGAGCGCAAGAAGAGCTGGGATTTCTCGACGCCGTACCGCACCGACTACGTGGGACTCATGGTCAAGAAGCGTTCGGGCTTTACCTCGATTGAGGATCTGGATGGCAAGGTCATCGGCGTGAGCCAGGGTGCCACCACGCAGGGCCTGATCGAGCAGATGATCAAGGACAACGGCTTTAGCTGTAAGCCCGAGTTTAGGGCCTTTAGCGGCTACCCCATCATCAAGAGTTCGCTCGACGCCGGCAATATCGATGTCTTTGCCATGGACCGCTCCACGCTGGCCGGCTACATGAACGAGACCGTTGAGCTGCTGCAGCCCGAGGTCAAGTTTGGCGAGCAGGGCTACGGTGTGGCGACCAAGAAGGGCTGCGACCTTTCGGCCGTGGTCGATCAGGTGATTTGCGATCGCCTGGCCGATGGCTGGCTCGACCAAGAGGTCAAGACCTGGGGTCTTGTATAGGCGCATCGTCCAAGGAAGGAATCAAATGCTCGAAGGATTATTTGACGCCGACCGTTGGTCGACGACATTTCAAAACATGGGGCCCTTCTGGGGGGGCTTTGGCGTGACGCTGCAGGTGGTCGTTGCCGGTCTGCTGCTGTCGCTGGTGCTGGGCACGCTGCTGGGCGTGTTCTCCACCACTCGCTCGCGCGTGCTGCGCGCCATAAGCCGCGTGTACGTGGAGTTTTACCAGAACACCCCGTTGCCCGTGCAGGTGCTCTTTATGTACATGGCCGGTCCGCAGTTTTTGCAGGCCATAACCGGTGCCGACCAGCCGGTGCGCATCGCTCCGTTCGTGCTGGGCTTCTTGGGTGTGGGCCTGTATCACGCGGCCTACATTTCGGAGGTCATCCGCACCGGTATCGAGGCGGTTCCGCGCGGTCAGATGGAGGCGGCCCAGAGCCAGGGCTTCACCCGTGCGCAGGCGTACTGGTACATCGTGCTGCCCCAGACGTTCAAGATTATTCTGCCGCCGCTGTGTAACCAGGCACTCAACCTGGTCAAGAACACGTCGGTGCTGGCGCTTGTGGCCGGCGGCGACCTTATGTACCGTTCCGACAACTTTGTGAGTCTGTACGGTTACCTGCAGGGATACATCGTCTGCTGCCTTATGTACTTCATCATCTGCTTTCCGCTCGCCATGCTGGTGCAGTGGCTCGAGCGCCGCTCCAAGGAGCGTCCGCGCGGCGTGAGCCTGGCCGAGCTGGGGCTCGACAACGTAGAGGAGGCCTAGCGCATGGAAATCTTTAACGCGACCAACCTGCTCTACATTTGGGGCGGCTTTGTTAAGACGATCGAGATCTCAGCGCTGTCGATCTTTTTCTCGCTCATCTTTGGCACGGTGCTGGCGCTCGTTAAAAGCTATGCGCCACGCCCGTTCCGTATTTTGGTGAGCGCCTACATTGAGCTGTTCCGTTGCACGCCAAACCTGCTGTGGATCCTGTTTATCTACTTTACGGTGCAGGGTTTGGACATTGTGATTTCGACCATCGCCTTTACGCTGTTTACCAGCGCTGTTATGGCCGAGATTGTGCGCGGCGGCCTCAACTCGATTCCGCGTGGCCAGTTTGAGGCGGCGCAGAGCCAGGGCTTCGGCTTCTTTGCCGCCATGCGCTACATCATTCTGCCGCAGACGTTTAAGACGATCATTCCGGCGCTGTTTAGCCAGTGCACGACCGTCATTAAGGACAGCTCGTATCTTTCGGGCATTAACGTGGCCGAGCTCATGTACACGGCAAACGTCGTGATGGCCCACGCGATCGATCTGGCGCAGGTGCTTATGCTCTACGGCCTGGTTTTCGCGATGTACTTTGTGCTCAACTTTGGTATCTCGCTGCTGGTTCGAGCGTATCAGAGGCGAATGGTGGCAGCGTAGAATGTGGCAAAGGGACAGCCCCTTTGTCACATAGAGAAAGGAATCGCGATGAGCGATCTGGAGAACAAGAAGAATCCTGTGGTCATTACCATCGCGCGCGACTTTGGCGCCGAGGGCCACGAGATTGGTCGCATGCTTGCCGACGAGTTGGGGATTCCGCTGTACGATAACGAGCTGCTGGTGCGTGCTTCGCTGCGCGCGGGCGAGTCGCTCGACAAGATGGCCGCCTACGACGAGCGCCTGGCCGTGGAGAACATGGCGTTTCTGCCCGACCGCTACGATGCGCGTTCGTACTCGGATAAGTTGTTCCAAAAGATGAGCCAGGTGATTTTGGATCTGGGCGAGACCGAGAGCTGCATTATCGAAGGCCGTCTGTCCGATTACCTGCTGCGCAACAACCCCAACCACATTGCCGTGTTGGTGACCGCACCCTTTGAGGACCGCGTCGAGATCGTGCGCAAGAAGCGCGGCCTTAACAAAAAGAAGGGCGCCAAGCTGGTCAAGCAGCAGCAGAAGGCGCGTGAGGCATTCTACAAGCGCTACAGCGCCGGCAAATGGAAGATGACGAGCGGTAAAGACATCGTCGTCAACCGCGCCAAGCTGGGCCGCGAAGGCTGCAAGGACGTCATCGCCGCGGCCTACCGCTACAAGGTGGCGCAGCTCGAAGACTGACCGACCAAAACCACCACGAAGGCGCCGCCCCTTTATGGTGGTCGGGCGGCCGCTATAAAAAAGTCCCCGCCGGGCGTGTGCTCGACGGGGGCTTTGCCGTTTGGTAGCTAGCGCTGCGGATGATTACTCGCCCAGTAGGCTCTTGGTGATGGAAGCGGCGGCCTTCTTGCCGGCGCCCATCGCCAGAATGACCGTAGCGGCACCGGTGACGATGTCGCCGCCGGCCCAGATACGGGGATCGGTGGTCTGGCCGGTCTCCTCGTCGGCAACAATGTAGCCCCACTTGTTGAGCTCCATCTTGCCGCCGATCTTCTTTGCGAAGGGGTTGGCGTTGGTGCCGATAGCCGAGATTGCGACGTCGCAGGGGATCTCCTCGATGGCGCCCTCGATGGGCACCGGGCGACGACGGCCGGACTCGTCAGGCTCGCCGAGCTCCATCTTCTGGACCTTGACGGCGCACACGGAGCCGTCCTCGCCAGCGACAAACTCGAGCGGGGAGACGAGCGGCAGAACCTCGACGCCCTCGGCCTTGGCATGGTGCAGCTCGGCGCGACGGCAGGGCATCTCGTCCTCGGTACGGCGGTAGGCGATGATGGCGTGCTCGGCGCCCAGACGCTTGGCGGTGCGGACGGCGTCCATAGCCACGTTGCCGCCACCAAAGACGACGACGTTCTTGCCGTGCTTGGTGGGGGTGTCGTACTCGGGGAACTTGTTGGCCTTCATCAGGTTCACGCGGGTGAGGTACTCGTTCGCGAAGAAGACGTTGGGCAGGTTCTCGCCGGGGACGTTGAGGAACTTGGGCAGGCCAGCGCCGGTCGCCACGTAGATGGCGTCGAAGCCCTGCTCGAACAGCTCCTCGGCCGTGGCCATGTTGCCCACGACGGAGTTGTACTCAAACTTGACGCCCATGTCCTCCAGGCCGTCAATCTCGCGCTTGACGACTGCCTTGGGCAGACGGAACTCGGGGATGCCGTAGACTAGCACGCCGCCGCCGGTGAAGAAGGCCTCAAAGACGGTGACGTCAAAACCGTTACGGGCGAGCTCGCCGGCGCAGGTGATGCCGGACGGGCCGGAGCCGACGACGGCGACCTTCTTGCCGTTCTTGGGAGCCATCTTGGGCGTGGAGGCGAGCTCGGGGCGGTCACCCAGGAAGCGCTCGAGCTGGCCGATGGCCACGGGCTCGGACTTCTTACCACGGATGCACTTGCCCTCGCACTGGTTCTCCTGCGGGCAGACGCGGCCGCAGATGGCGGGAAGCATGGAGTCCTCGCGGATGGTATCGAGGGCGCCGCCGAAGTCCTTCTCGCGGATCTGCTCGATAAAGCGGGGGATGTTGATGTTGACGGGGCAGCCCTCAACACAGAACGGCTTCTTGCAGTTGAGGCAGCGCTCGGCCTCGGCCAGCGCCATCTCCTCGGTGAAGCCCTTGTCGACGGGGCGGAAGTCGCAGGCGCGCTCGGCAGCCGGCTCCTCGTTATCGGGGGTGCGGGGCGACTTCATATCGGCAACGAAACGACCGTTAACTAGTGGCATGCGCAGCTCTTTTCCTCATAGGCCTTGAGGGACTCGCCCTCTTCGGAACGGTAAGCGGCCTGGCGGGCACGAAGGTCATCCCAGTCGACCAGGGTGGCATCGAAGTCGGGGCCGTCGACGCAAGCGAACTTGGTCACGCCGCCCACCTCGACGCGGCAGCAGCCGCACATACCGGTGCCGTCAACCATGATGGGGTTGAGGGACGCGGTGATGGGGGTGTCGTATTTCTGGGCGGTGAGGGTCGAGAACTTCATCATCGGAACGGGGCCGACGCAGAAGACCTGGCTCACGGCCTTGTCCTGCAGCAGGCGCTCCAGCGGAGCGGTGACAACGCCCTGCTCGCCGTAGGAGCCGTCGTCAGTGGTGATGTGGATGTGGTCCTCGTCGAGGAGCTCGCGGAACTGGTCCTCCATAAGCAGGAGGTCCTTGGTGCGGGCGCCCATGATGGCGTGCACCTCGTGGCCGGTCTCGACCAGGTGCTTGGCGACCGGGAAGGCAATTGCCAGGCCGACGCCGCCGCCAATGACGGCGCAGGGGCCCTCAGCCATCTCGGTGGGAACGCCCAGCGGGCCCACGACGTCGCGCAGCGACTCGCCGGCCTCGTAGGTGGAAAGCATCTCGGTGGTCTTGCCGATCACCATGAAGATGAACTCGACCCAGCCCTCGTCACCGTTCCAGCCGGCCAGGGTAAACGGGACACGCTCGCCCGTCTCGTTGGCGCGAACCATGAGGAACTGTCCAGCGTGCGCATGCTTGGCGATTGCAGGCGCCTCGATGCGGAACTTGAACACCTTCTCCGAGAACTGCGTCTTCTCCAGGATCTTATACATAGAACCCCTCTCTTGTTAGGGCTGCCGAACCGTGCCTCCACGGAAATGGACGGTAGCCCGAATAAAACCGTACGCGCACAGGCGTTGTGCAGACATACGGTGCAAATTATACCCTCATGGCAATGTCGCTTACGTGTTTCTTTGGCAGGTGGGAAAAGGGTTTATCCACTTCGGCCTACCAAATAGGGACAGGTTTATTTTGGTCGGTTTTATCAGGCAAAACGGCAAAGGGGCCGGCCTCGGGTTGTGATGAGGCCGGCCCCCTTTGGGGCGCTGCATATGTATGGCGGCACAGGGTTTATTACGGCGCGGCTGTCATGGCGTTTCCGTAGATAAAACCTGCCAAAATAACCCTGTCCCTAAATAGTAGGTTTTAGTGCTTGCCGTTGGCGGAGGCGGCGCCGTTGACATGGTCGCGAGCATAGACTACGCCGTGCACAATCGCCAGGCCGGCGGCGTCGGCCGCGCGGGCGCAGGTGTCCTGGAAATCCTCGGCCTCGCGGGCGCGCAGCTGCTTAAGCACGTAGTCGGCGACGGCCATCTTGCCGGGAGGGTTGCCGATGCCGGTGCGGATGCGGCTGAAGTCGCGGCTGCCCATCTTATCGATGATGGAACGCAGGCCGTTGTGACCGGCATGGCCGCCGCCCACCTTAACACGCACGTCGCCGGCGGGAATATCGAGCTCGTCGTGGATGACGAGCAGCTCCTCGGCCTTGATCTTGTACTCGCGGCAGAGTTTGGAGATGGGCCCGCCCGAGGTGTTCATGTACGACTGCGGCTTGACCAGTACAATCTGGCGCTTGCCGCCCTCTTCCTCGGGATCGTTGATGTTGATGAGCGCGATCTCGGCGCCTGCTTGGTTTTTCCAGTACGTGACGCCGGCCTGACGGGCCAGCTCGTCGATTGCTTTGAAACCAGCGTTGTGACGGGTCTCGGCATATTCCTCGCCAGGGTTGCCAAGTCCGGCAACCATGCGAATCTTAAGCGGCTGTGCAGCTGCCATGTTCATCCTTTCGTTGATTTGTCGCCTGCTATGGTGAGCGACCCTGTTGCCGCTGTCAAATGGAGGGCAATTGAGGTTATTTGAGGGCGTTTGGACGGCCGTCGAAATCGAGGTGGACAGTTAGTTCGGATACGTATAAGTTCTGAGAACTCGAATTGCTCGATTCAATGCCGATACGTTGTTTTGGAGCTTTAGTTAGTCCATATGACGCTGTTTTGAAGTCTACCCTGCCTTCAAATCGGGCGAATGGTATAGAGATAACTGCAAAACAGCCTAATTCAATGTGTCCATTTATACGTATTTGAACTAACTGTCCAGCCCTGCTCGACGGTGCACGGGTGATTCGCCGTTTAGACCGGCGCAAGGCCGATTCCGGCCCGCAGGGCGTTGAGCCAAGCGGCCTGACGCTTGCGATGGCCCTTGATACGGTATCGGAATCGGACTCCCGCGAGTCGATGCATCGTTTGGGCGAAGGCTTCGAGTGCAACAAGGTCTTTCATTTGGTCGCGATTGATAACCAGGACGTGGATGCCCATTGCCTTGAGGCCATTATTTCGATTGCCATCGTGGATGCGAGCGTTTTGAAGCTCATGCCCAATTCCGTTGTATTCGTTGTCGACTCCGGCGGCCGGGCAATATAGGTCGCAGATGGCGTAAGGGATGCCGGAGGACATGTTGACCGCAAGAGTGTCGAAGTCGATTCGATAGTTGAGTAGCAGGCCTCCCATGGGCAGGCTGCAACATCCGAATCCGCCAAAGCGCATGGGCGCTCCGAGAACGGCAAACATTAGGGATTCGGCTGGGGATGCAGATCCGGGTCGGGCGAGATTGACTGCCGTGCGAAACGAGGTGTATGAGCTACTTTTGGCGAAGCGTGCGACCGCCTCGAGCTCTTCGATAGTTGTGGCGGGCTCGCATTTGTAGTGTGCCTGTTCGTAGCGGGTCTCGTTCTGTTGTTCGGTCGCCGACTGGTCGCCCAAGCAATCAAGATCGCCCGTCGCTGCGCAGTCATCGCCCTTGGGCCAGATGGCGTCATAGGCAATGGGGTATGTTGCCCCGGGGGAAGGGAGTAGGTTCCGAGCAGTTCCATGAGTAGCATCAAGGTTTTGGCGACTGATTCATTCTTGGAACAAAGCATGGCTGTCATGGCAGGAGACGTTGCGTAGATGTCGGCCTCGACGTGCATAATTGCACCTTCAGGAAGCGAAGCGGAGAGAATATGCTGAAGAAGTCGCTTGTCGGGGCGTCTGTTGTCTTCGTTTGAAACGAGAAGATCGAGCAGTTCGGAATCATCTTCATTCCAGGCGTCGAGTATCGAAAGTGCGCCAAAGTCTATCGCGTCATTGTTGGGAATGCAGCCAGCCAAGGCCTGTGCTTGCTGTTCGCTATCAACGGAGTCCCAGAGTAGGGCAGAGTACGCCCGTCGTGCGCGACGAATTGCGCGGAGGGCGGAGAAATGTGAAATCACGGTCGTCATAGCTATAACGTACTAAGTTGGCGGCAGAATGCGACCGCCATGCCGTTCTTTTCGCTCAGCGGGGCGCTGCGCACCACGAACGGCTGGGTGTTATGAAATCGGTGGAATCGGTTGAGGGGATTGCGGGAAATTGAGCTCTGCCGCGAAGGTTGACGATAGCTACTGGACAGTTAGTTCAGATACGTATAAGGCGGCGGGCGTTCGAGACGTTTCTAAGGGCCTTCGAGGGCGATTTGAGGGTAAAGATGCGGCGGTTGTACTCGAAAAAGATGAGCTTTGGGCGGCATGGCATCCGCCGGGGAGCTCAGAAGGCTCCGAACGGCCCTTTGGAGCTTTAAAAAATACGTATCTGAACTAATTGTCCAGGGAAGGTTGGCGAGGGATAGAAAAAGGGTCGGAAGCGAGTTTCCGACCCTTTAAAAGCATCAAAGATGATGCGATGTGCGGCAGGCTACAGCGCGAAGTCGCCGCCGACGAGCGTGGAGACGGGCTCCTCGTGGTAAACGGCGGAGATGGCCTGAGCGAACTCCTCGGCGACCGAGATGGTCTTGATCTTGCCGCCGACCTCGACGGGAATGGCGTCGGTGACGAGGCACTCGACGATCGGGGCGTCGTTCAGACGCTCGATGGCCGGACCGGAGAAGATGCCGTGGGTGGCGCATACGTAGATGTCGCCGGCGCCCATAGCCTTGAGCTCCTTGACGTTGGCGCACAGGGTGCCTGCGGTGTCGATCATGTCGTCGTTGATGATGCAGGTCTTGCCCTTGATGTCACCGATGATGCCCATGACCTCGGCGGCGTTGTGGCGCGGACGGCCCTTGTGGGCGATGGCCAGGTCGCAGCCGAGCATGTCGGACAGCTTCTTGGCGGCCTTGGCGCGGCCCACATCGGGGGAGACGACAACCAGGTTGTCGGTGTCGAAGTGCATGTCGTTGTAGTACTGGCCAAACAGCGGCAGCGCGGACAGGTGGTTAACCGGGATATCGAAGAAGCCCTGAATCTGGCCCTGGTGCAGGTCGAGGGTGATGATGCGGTTGACGCCGGCACGCTCGAGCAGGTTGGCGACGAGGCGGGCGGTGATGGGCTCGCGCGGGCCGGCCTTGCGGTCCTGGCGGGCATAGCCGTAGTGGGTGATAACGGCGGTGATGGAGCGGGCGGATGCGCGCTTGGCAGCGTCGGTGGCGATGAGCAGCTCCATGAGCATGTCATTGACGTTGCCGCCGGCCACGGACTGAATCAGGAAGACGTCGGCGCCGCGGACGGTCTCGTCGTAGCGGGCGTAAATCTCACCATTGGCGAACTGCTTTAGCGTAAGGCCCGAAAGCTCGACCCCAAGGTACTCAGCGATCTTCTGAGCGAGGGGACGGTTGGAGGAACCGGAATACACGCGGATGGACTTGCGCATATTCTCCGACTTCTCGGGATCATTAATCGGCATTACCCTTCTCCTTTATATCGAATGCCATATAGATGCCTTGTTGCATTGTAACCGCGCGACGGGGTTAATCGGGTCTTGATAACGTCTTTACCGTCAACGGACACGAACCGACCACTCATCCTGTCGCGCAGGTCACGATAGAAAAAAGGAGCCGCCCCCCATGGGAACAGCTCCTTAGATGCTTGGTAAAACGTTATACCTCGTCGTCCTCGTGCAGACGGCGGCGATAATCGGCGGCCCAGCCCTCAATATTTATCTGGCGGGCACGACCCAGGCCAAGTGCGTCTGCCGGGACCGGCTCGGTGATGACGGAGCCGGCGGCCACGAGCGCGCCGTCGCCAATCTGGGCGGGCGCGACCATCATGGTGTCGGAGCCGATGAAGGCATCCTTGCCGATGACGGTCTTGTGCTTGTGTACGCCATCGTAGTTGCAGGTGATGGAGCCCGCGCCCACGTTGACGCCGGAGCCCATGGTGGTATCGCCGATGTAGGACAGGTGCGGCACCTTGGAGCCCTCGCCGATCGTGGACTTCTTGATCTCCACGTGCGTGCCGGCCTTGGAACCGTCGAGCATGTGGGTGCCCGGGCGCAGGTAGGCGCGCGGGCCGCAGTCGACGCCGTTCTCGATGACGGCCTCGACGGCGATGGTTTCATCGATGGTGCAGCCGCTGCCGACGGTGGTGTCGGTGAGGCGGCTGTTGGGGCCGAGCTGGCACTCCTCGCCCACGGTGACGTGGCCGATCAGGTGCGTCTGCGGCCACACGACGGTGTCGCGGCCGATGGTGGCGTCGGGGCCGATCCAGGCCTGCGTGGGGTCGATGAAGGTGACGCCCTCGGCCATCCAGTGCTCGTTGATGCGGTCGCGCGCGATGGCGGTGAGCTGTGCGAGCTGGATGCGGCTGTTGACGCCCAGGCCGTCGCGGTAGTCGTCGCAGTGGAAGATGGAGACCGCCTGGCCGTGGCCTTTGAGGATCTCGAGCATGTCGGGCAGGTAGTACTCGGATTGCGCGTTATCGTTGCCGATCTCGTTAATGTGGGCGGCAAGCTGCGCGCCGTCGAAGGCGTAGCAGCCGGCGTTGCACTCCAGCAGCGTGGCGGCCTGCTCGGGCGTGCAGTCCTTCTGCTCGATGATGCGCTCGATCTGGCCGTCGGCGCCCAGCTTGATGCGGCCGTAGCCGAAAGGATCGGGCGGGGTCATGGTCATGACGGTGCAGGCGAGCTCGCCGGTAGCGACGGTCTGCGCGAACTTGGCGACGGTGTCGGCGGTGATGAGCGGCAAGTCGCCGTTGAGCACGACGACGGGGCCTTGCGTGATGCCGCAGGCCTCGAGCGCGACCTTCACGGCGTGACCGGTGCCCAGGCGCTCGGTCTGCTCGACGCACTCGACCTTGGTGGCGCTGCTGGCGTAGGCGCCGTCGATCAGGGCGCGCATCTCGTCGGCGTGGCTGCCGATGACGACCACGACGCGGCTGCAGCCGGCCTTGATGGTGGCGTCGACGATCCACTGAACCATGGGCTTACCCAGGATCTTGTGCGAAACCTTGCAGTGGTTCGACTTCATGCGGGTGCCCTCGCCGGCAGCGAGGATAATTGCGGTTGCGTCCATGTGATCTCCTGTTACGTTATAGAGACGTGTGTTTGGAAACGATACACGGCGCAATATGATACCGCAGGCATATGATGAGCGCGTAGCGATTGGTTTTCGGCGGTTGAGGCTTGCACCGCCGGCGTGGCGTTTGCGCTGCTTGCGTGCGGCGTTGGCGATGCCGCGGAGCTGTCGTTTGAGCGAGGGGACGGGGGTGCCCGTGGACAACATGCGAGAGGAGTTTGGCGGCGAGCCCGTCGCGGCGTTCTCGATGTCGCATCCGGCTGTGCCGGCCCTCTACATGGTGCTGACGCTGGGGCTCACCATGTTCTCGATGCAACCGGTGCTGATCGCGCTGTCGCTTGCGGGTGGGCTGGCGTACGGGCTTGCGACGCGCGGTGCTGCGCGCACGTTGGGGGCGCTTCGCTGGCAGCTGCCGGTGATTTTGATTATCGCGGTGCTCAATCCGCTGTTTAGTGCATCGGGCTCGACGGGGCTGTTTCGTATTGGCATGCGTGCGGTGTATCTAGAGAGCATGGTTTACGGCCTGTGCATGGGTGGGCTGTTTGTGGCGAGCGTGCTGTGGTTTGAGGCAGCGGCGTCGATGCTCGAATACGACAAGGTACTCGCGCTGCTGGGCAATGCCGCACCGGTGATTGCGCTTATGATCTCGATGTGCATGCGGCTTATCCCGCAGTTTTTGCGCCGCGGCCGCACGGTGCTGGCGGTGCAAGATGCGATTGACGTGCCGGGGCGCGCGCCGGCCGACCCCGTGCGCTCGCGCCTGCGGGCATCGAGTGTGTTGATGGGCTGGGGCATGGAAGATTCGCTGGAGCGCGCGGACGCGATGCGCTCGCGCGGGTGGGGTGCCGCGACGCGTCGTACGACGTATGCGCGGTATCGACTGGGGCGCGGCGATGTTGCTGCGCTGGTTGGGCTTGCGCTGTTTGGCGTGGTCACGGTGACAGTGGCGTGGACCGCGACGACGCAGTATTCGTTTTATCCGCAGCTCTCGGTGCCGGCGCCGTGGCCGGGCTATGTCGTGTACGCTGCCTGGATGGTGCTGCCTTGCGCGTTGCACGCGATTGATGAGAAGAGGTTTGGCTGATGGCTCGGTTTGATAGGAGCTCGGCGGCGGGTGTGGCATATGGCTCGGCCGCGCCGGCGATTGAGGTGCGAGGCCTTAGTTTTGCCTATCCCGGGGCCGAGGCACCGGTGCTCGAGGGGCTTGATTGGCGTGTTTCCCAAGGTGCGTTTGCACTTCTTGTTGGCGGTACCGGATCGGGTAAGTCGACGCTGCTGTCGCTGCTCAAGCCCGAGATCGCTCCGGCGGGCGCGCGCACTGGCGATGCGCGCGTGCTGGGCGAGAACGTTGCCGACATGGACGTGCGCGCGTCTGCGGAGCGGGTGGGCTATGTGTTTCAGGATCCCGAGAACCAGATCGTGTGCGAAACCGTGTGGCACGAGATGGCGTTTGGCCTGGAAAACTTGGGGCTAGCGCGTGATGAGATGCGCCGTCGCGTAGCTGAGACCAGCTATTTCTTTGGGCTGGAAGATTGGCTCCACCGCGACACCGATACGCTTTCGGGCGGACGCAAACAGCTGCTGTCGCTGGCGGCTGTGCTGGCATTACGCCCGCGCGTGCTGCTGCTCGACGAGCCCACGTCTCAGCTTGATCCGGTTGCGGAGAAGAATTTCCTGCACGCGCTGTTTCGTGTGAATCGCGAGCTGGGCTGCACGGTTGTTGTGGCGACGCATCAGCCGCGCCCAATGCTCGAATACGCGACGTGTGCGTACCGGATTGAGGACGGTCGCGTGCGCGAGGTGGCGGATATGGCTTCTTTGGGACGCCGAGAATCGCTGTTGTCCGATGACATGTTGGGGTGGGGTGCCATCCGATGTGCAAATAAAGGAGTATTCAGCAGGCGTGAGGACAATTTGGGCTCTCTGGAGCCGCCCGGGGACGTATCGAGCGCGAAAAAAAGTTCGGAATTGGACAAATCGTCCGAATTTGTGGCGCAAACGTCGCTCGAGAACGGCTCGGAAGCCTTTCCGCGCACGGATGGAAGCAGAATACTCCAAAAAATGCACGGCGGGTCGGCTACCACCCTGTCGGAAGGCTGGTTTCGCTACGATCGCGCGGGCGGTTGGGTGCTGCGCGGGCTCGATGTGTCGTTTTCGGCTGGCGCGGTGCATGCGATCGTGGGCGGTAACGGCTGCGGTAAGTCGACAATGCTTTCGGTGCTGGCGAAGACCGCCAAGCTGCAGCGCGGCCGCATGGTGCGCGGAGCGGCCTCGGCGGCGCTGCTGCCTCAGAATCCCAAAGCATTGCTGGTTGCCGAGACGGTGCGCGATGAGCTGATAGAATGGGCTTCGACCTGCGGATATGACGAGAACTTGGCGCGGGAGCGTGCGGCGCAACTGGGATTGGACGGCCTGGAGACGCGCCACCCCTACGACCTCTCGGGCGGACAGCGCCAGCTGCTCGCACTGGCAAAGCTGCTGCTGATCGGCCCCGAGCTGCTGCTGCTTGACGAGCCCACGAAGGGCTTGGACCTGGAGAGCCGCCGCATCATCGCCCGCGCCCTGCGTGACCATGCGAAGGCTGGCGGCACCGTCATTATGGCCACGCACGATCTGGATTTTGCCGAGCAGGTTGCCGATGACATTGCCATGATGTTTGACGGTGAGATCGCCTGCATGGAGCCGCCGGCCGACTTCTTTGCCGACAACGTGTTTTATAGGGCGTGATGGGATGACGGATTATCGCGTCGCGCGCCTGCTTACAAAACTGGAGATCCCGTTGCTGCTGGCGGTGCCAGCGGTGATGGCTGCGGCGTTGCTAGCGGGCGTTGAGCAGGCGGCACTTGCCATGCTGGTCGTGGTGGCGCTGGTGCTCGCGCTGTTCTTTGCGGGTTACGAGGCATCTCGTCCGGGTTTGCGCCAGATTATGCCCACGCTGGTGCTCGCGGCGCTGGCGGCGGCGGGGCGCATCCTGTTTGGGCCCATTCCCGACTTTAAACCGGTGAGCGCCATCGCCATTATCGCGGGGGCGACGCTTGGTCGCCGCAATGGTTTTATGGTTGGCGCGCTGGCGGCGCTGACCAGCAATTTCTTTTTTGGGCAGGGCATGTGGACGCCGTGGCAGATGTATGCCTGGGGTCTGGTTGGCTATGTTGGCGGCGCGCTGGCGCATGCGGGTGCGTTCGACCG
>ERZ1673753.2448-NODE-2448-length-13777-cov-4.459627_pt1 | contig 13777 bp, 14 predicted proteins | sample MGYA00580201_ERZ1673753 | MGnify/ENA primary metagenome ERZ1673753 (study PRJEB41218, sample SAMN15661747) | gut metagenome | host: Homo sapiens | place: Canada: London | collected 2015-08-20/2019-03-30 | study: EMG produced TPA metagenomics assembly of... | reverse complement strand
TTCTGGGCGTTGTTGCCAGCGTTGCTATCTGCGGCACTCCCTGCAGTGTTCGCAGAGTTCCCAGTATTCGCAGTGTTCCCTGCGGTGTTCGCGGAAGTCATGGAAGAAATTGTGCCCTAAGACCCATCATTTGCGCCACCTGGCTGCCGGCAGCTGTGAGCGAACTATCCTTTTTCCAGCAGGTTCGTCACCAGTTCAGCGATCGCGGAGCGCTCGGATCGGGTCAGCGTGACGTGTGCGAACAGCGGATTGTTCTTCAGCTTTTCGATCACCGCCTGGATGCCGTCGTGGCGGCCCACGCGCAGGTTATCGCGCTGCGCAACGTCATGGGTCAGTACGACGCGGGAGTTTCGCCCCAGACGCGAGAGCACGGTCAGCAGGACGTTGCGCTCGAGCGACTGGGCTTCGTCCACAATGACGAAGCTGTCGTTCAGGCTGCGGCCGCGGATGTGCGTCAGCGGGAGCACCTCCAGCAGCCCGCGGGCGTCGATCTCCTCCAGCACGTTGTCGCTGACCACCCCTTCCAGGGTGTCGTACACAGCCTGCGCCCAGGGGTTCATCTTATCCGTCTCGCTGCCGGGTAGGTAGCCCAAGTCCTGGCCACCGACGGCATACAGAGGGCGGAAGACGACGATGCGCTTGTGTTCACCGCGTTCCAGCACTGCCTCCAACCCGGCGCACAGCGCCAGAGCGGACTTACCGGTACCCGCGGAGCCGCCCAGACTTACGATGCCAACCTCGTTATCCAGCAGCAGATCCAGCGCCACGCGCTGCTGGGCGCTGCGTCCCCGGATTCCAAAAGCTTCCAGGTCGGTGGGAACCTGGCGCACCATGCCGTCGCCCATCGAGCGTGCCAGAACGGACTGGCTGCCCGCGGTCAGTTGCAGACCGCAGTGGATCGGCAGCTCGTCGACCTCGTCGCCGTCTACCGTCAGTGCGCCAGAGATGTCGGCCTCCCCCACGTCGTACAGTTCGTCGATGATGCTGGAGGGCACCTCCGCGCGAGCCATGCCGTTGTATCCGGTGAGCACGACGTCCTGGGCATGGTATTCGTCGGCGTCAAGACCGACGGCACCGGCCTTCACGCGCAGCGGCACGTCCTTCGTTACCAGTGTGACGTTGTGCCCCTCGGCCCGCAGGTTCAAAGCACAAGCCAGGATGCGGTGATCATTCTGCTCACCGCGCAGGCCCGTGGGCAGCACGGACTGGTCAACGTGGTTCAGCTCCACCTGGACGGTACCGCCGGCTTCGTTGACGATACTGGGCATGTCCAGCCGTCCGTGTTCCTGACGGAAGTCCTCGAGCATGCGCAGGGCCTGGCGGGCGAACCATCCGAGTTCCGGGTGGTGGCGCTTGCCCTCTAGCTCACTGATGACGACAACGGGGAGGATGATGCGGTGTTCCGCAAACTTGATGAGTGCCCAGGGATCGGATAGCAACACCGAAGTGTCGAGGACATAAGTGCGTAGGCCGAGCTCTGCGTCTGAATGCGCGTTGAGAGCCTGTTCTGCCTGAAAGTTCTGATGTGCCTGATCGGTGGGCGCGGCGGAAGTCATGGAGGTGGTGCTCCTTGTATGGATTATGAGTCGATCAACCCGGACGTTCCACGCCGCAAAAGCTACGCTTTACATCCGGGAAACGGATGAGGTGGGTAGTTGTTACTTGCTTCGGACATCCTCGACGCTATGCGCACCGCATGGAAATTACATTGTTGTCAGATGAACTCTGGGTAAACATAAAAAGCCCCAGGCTCCGGAGCATTTCATGCCCCTCACCTGGGGTTATCAAGCACTACTTGAAGGTTAGAACTTAGCGCTTCTCGATGGTCTCGGAGTACTGACCGGACTCATCCTTAGCCCACGTGATGGTGCCGTTCTCGAAGGACTGAGTCCAGCCGTTGGCTGCGTCGCCCTTCTCCGGAGCGGTCGGCAGACCCAGCTCGTTGTCCAGGCCGCCGCCGTTGTTCCAGGTCTCACCGATCTTGCCGATCAGCGGAACTGCACCGTGATCCTTGGAGTTAGCGATCCAGCCCTTTTCAAAGGTTGCCAGGGAGCCGTTCTCGCCCTCGGTAAACTCGGCGAGCTTACCGAAGGAACCGGACTCGCCGCCTTCGTTGTCCCAAGCGGTCTTGACGTCCTTCGGCAGCTCAACCTCTTCACCGCTAGCGGTCTGGACCTTCTCGGTCTCACCCTCGGCGCCCTCTGCGCCAGCGCCCTCAGAGCCCTCTGCGTCAGCGCCCTCAGAGTCAGCACCCTCAGCCTCGGACTCACCGTCCTCGCCTTCACCGGCCTTCGCTGTAGCAGAGTCGGCAGCCTCGCCAGCCTTCTCAGTAGCGGAGTTTGCTGCGTCGCCAGCCTTGTCCTTGGCGTCCTCAGCATCGTCAGAGCATGCAGCAACACCGAAAACCAGGGATGCACCTGCGGCCAGTGCCACTGCGGAACGACGGAAGCGCTTGTTGGAGTTCATTACTAATACCTTTCTGTCGGTTCTTTTCAGCTCTCGCTTATTGCAAAAGCCATACCCCTTCATTCCTAATAGTGTTCCAACGAAAAATGCACGTGTTGTTTAGGATCTTTAACCCAATCGGAACCAATTCTTTATTTTCGCCGCGCGCCTTGGGAGGTCTTTTTCTTCCCTCTTTTCTTTGTTTTATCTGCCCTTTTATTGACGCCACCACGTCCCTGTCTAGCCACCTGTCGCGAGCTGCTCGCAGTGCGCCCTTTACATATCCCGACGAAGTCCTGGATGACGTCACTGTCAGATTCGGTAAGCCACATAAGAGCAACACGGGTGCGGGGGCACGTGGTGGCGTCAATTCCCAAAAGATCCCGATGCACCACCCCGCGCTGGTTAATAGCCCGCAGCAAGGGGCGCGGCGCGACGGCGATACCAACGTTTGCGGCAACAACCTGCAGGGCTTCACGCAGAGCCGCCACGTCATCCCAGCCGGTAGACGGGGTGACGTACATCAGCTTCTCGTCGGTCAGCTCCCGGAAGTCGATGGATTCCATAACCTTAATGGGATGCTCCTTAGGGGCAGCGACGCCGATCTGCTCCTCATAGAGGGCAACCTCGTGCATGTCGGCCGGACGCTCGGACCCCTCCACCGGGAGGCGAACCAATGCAACATCCGCCTGACCTGCGCGAATATAGGGCAACGGGTTGTCGGTGCCCGCGCTGGCGATCTTCCATCCAGGAACCCGCTCGTCAAAGCGCCGGAACCACTTATCCGGCTGCACGCCAGTACTAAAGACAACTTTTAAGTGCTGGCGCGGCTTCGCGGTGCGGTTCTGCTGAGTGGGCATGGCACCAATAATAGAGCCGTTCATTAGAATGATGAACATGACTGACGCGAACCCGAGTTACAAGTCCGGCCCGCCCATGAAGCCCGCCACCGCCGCAAAGAAGCTGGCGATCTACCTTCCGGCCACCCCGCAGGAGTTCCAGGATTCCGCACTTACCCATGAGCAATTCGTGGAGCTGCAGAAGAACCCGCCCGAGTGGCTACAGACGCTGCGCCGAGAGGGGCCGCACCCCCGCCCCGAGGTAGCTCGCAAGCTGGGCATTAGCATTACGTCGCTGAAGAACAATGACATGGACAAGCCACTGACGACCGCGGAGATTAAGGCATTGCTTGAAAAGCAGCCGGAGTGGCTGCGAGAAGCTCGCCGTAAGTTGGCTAGTGAGCGCGAGGAGACGGGGCGTCAATAAGTTCAGCTAGAGGCGGCACAAGAATAAGAAAAAGGCGAGGATAAGCCCGATATTTCGGACCTTTCCTCGCCTTTTCGCCTTTGGCCATTGACCTTGGGCCTTCGATGGTGACGAGCCATCAGAAGCTTTATCCGGTAAGCAACCTCCAGGTGACGAAGCTGACGGTTGCCGGGTAACCGGATGAACAACCACAGCACCTCGGAGGAGAAAGTGGCTACCGATGCTCATGCGCTTCGGGGAGAAGAGAGAAACCCTCGTCGCATGAATACTGCGCCGACAACTGAACTTTCGACAGGTGCTGCAACATATTCCACAACTGCAGTGCGCCTCAGGTGACTAGCCTGCGACACATCCAAGAGGTTAGCCAAGCCTCACTTGGCTTGTCAATATTTAAACAACAAAAATGTTGAATAAATAGTTGACCTGGGCTTTTTTCAGGCGGGGGTGGCTAGATCTGCCCGCAGGGGTGAAGTGGCAACCATGTGCGACACATAACAGTGTGTTTTCGCCCAATATCGAGGGGTTTCCTTGTACTTTCACCCCAAAGAAATGCTATTCTCATAAACAACGCAGAGATGCACGTCACAATAGTGCCGCGACATCGAACTGCAACACACAGAAATCTCTATAACCGACATTGCTGCCACTGGCGCTACGCACGCTGCTGATATTCCAGTAGTTCAAGTTCGGCAGTTCAAGCAGCCAACGTCTTGGTTTGAAAGGAACCCATGAAGAACTTCCTGCCACGCAACATTTTCGAAGAAGAGCACAACATGTTCCGCGAGGCCTGCGCGGACTTCGTGAAGGCCGAGATCGCCCCGAACGTTGACCGCTGGCACGAGCAGGGCTACTGCGACCGCGAGATGTTCCAGAAGGCCGGCCAGCAGGGTCTGCTGGGCATGATGGCTCCGGAGCAGTTCGGCGGCGGCGGTATGGAGAACGACTACCGCTTCAACGCCGTGCTGACCGAGGAGCTGGCTAAGGCTGACTCCGGTTCCGTTATCGTGGGCATCCAGACCATCAACGACCTGGTCATCCCCTACCTGCAGCGCTTCGGCAACGACGAGCAGAAGGAGCGTTTCCTGAAGCCGCTGTGCGCCGGTGAGAAGATCGCCGCACTGGCCATGACCGAGCCGGGCGCAGGCGCTGACCTGGCTGGCATCCGCACCTTCGCGAAGAAGGACGAGAACGGCGACTACATCGTCAACGGCGCGAAGACCTTCATCTCCAACGGTGTCCAGGCAGACTTCACCCTGCTGGTCGTCGTCACCAACCCGGAGAAGGGCCGCGCAGGCGTTTCCATGCTGATCGTTGAGGACGGCATGGAGGGCTACACCAAGACCGGCCCGCTGAAGAAGGTCGGCCTGAAGTCCCAGGACACCGCTGAGCTGTCCTTCGAGGACACCCGCGTTCCGAAGGAGAACCTGCTGGGCGAAGAGGGCGCCGCATTCGGCTACCTGCGCACCAACCTGGCACAGGAGCGCCTGTCCATCGCCGTGGGCTCCATCGCTACCTCCCGCCGCGCATTCGACCTGGTTTACAAGCACTCTCAGGACCGCAAGACCTTCGGTCAGCGCCTGATCGACCACCAGGCATACCGCTGGGAGCTGGCCAAGATGGCCACCAACATCCAGGGCTCCCAGTCCTTCGTTGATGCCTGCATCATGGAGAAGGTCAACGGCACCCTGGACGAGGTCACCGGCGCAATGGCTAAGTACCAGACCACCGAGCTGCAGATCGAGGTTGTCAACGAGGCTCTGCAGCTGCACGGCGGCTACGGCTTCATGCTGGAGTACCCGATCTCCACCCACTACCTGGACTCCCGCGTTCAGCCGATCTACGGCGGCCCGAACGAGATCATGATCGAGATCATCTCTCGCCGCCTGGCCAAGGGCGAGAAGTAAGGTCTATCCTTACTCCCCCTTAAACTGCGGTGGTCGCTTTCCTAGGAAGGCGGCCACCGCTTCGCTATGGTCGGCGGTGTTAAACAGGCGTAGCTGCGCCTCCGCCTCTGCTGCGACAGCATCGCTAACCGCCGCGGTGTTCTTCACCAGCGCCTTCATCTCCTTATATGCTGCAGTCGGGCCAGCGGCGAAGTCGTTAGCCAGTTTCTCCACGGTCGCCTCGAGCTCGGCCGGCTCTACGAGCTGTTCTACCAAGCCCAGCTCCGCGGCTTCCTCGGCAGGCACCTTGCGGTCCAAGAGCAGCAACTGCAGGGCCTTCGCACGGCCCACGCAGTCCACGAGGGTCTGCGACAGGCCCGAGTCCGCCGCCAGCCCCACGCCCGTGAAGGCGCCCTTGAAAGAGGCTGCCGTAGACATCACGCGGAAGTCACAGGCCATTGCCAACCCCCAACCTGCGCCAGCCGCTGGCCCTTGGAGCGCGGCGATCGTCGGCACGCTGATCCCGGCGAGGAGCTCAGTCATCGGGTTGTACTCCTCCACCACCTTTTCCATCCCCGTGCGGTTTTGCGTATCCCGCAGCTGTTCCTTCAGATCCTGCCCGGAGCAAAATGCCTTACCGTTGGCGCGCAGCACCACGGCACGCACGGCGGAACCGAGTTCTTCGGAATCCTTTTGTGCGTTGCGGAAAGCCTCGATCAGCGCAAGACGCAGCCCCTTGTCTAGGGAATTGTATGCCTCCGCGCGGTTGATGGTGATGTATCGTACGCCGGCCTTGTCCTCGACCAGCACAAGATTAGTGTTTTCACTCATACTGGTTACGCTACGTGGAACAGTCGCGTAAAGCTGCGCTTTGGCGCAGATGTTGTCGCTGTTTCTTACTCAGTGACGCCCCCGCACCATCGCCCCCCCTTATGCCCCGCTAGCGCGGGATGGCTAGCGGGGTTGGCTGATAACCTCGGCGCCGGCAGCCCTGAGGGCGTCCAGAGCCTGAGTAGCGCCGTCCTCGCTCACCGCCGCGCAAAGATCCTCGATAACCGTCACGCCGAAGCCCGCTCGAAGCGCATCTTCGGCTGTAGCGCGCACGCAGAAGTCGGTGGCGATACCCACGATCGTCACGTTCTCCACCTCGTGGAAATTCAGCCACTGTTGAAGGGTCTGTTCCTCATCTGCGAGGTGACCTTCAAAGCCGGAATAGGCAGCGGTGTATTCGCCCTTGTGGAACCAGGCGTCCACCAGTTCGGGGTTCAGCTCGGCACAGACCTGCGCGCCGTGCGTGTCGGCTACGCAGTGGACCGGCCAGGTGTCCTTGTAGTCCGGCTCCTCCCCCTCTGGCGCGAAGTGGCCTTCGGGCCTGATGTGCCAATCCTTTGTGCCGACGATGAGCGGGCGGGCGGCAGCCGGGGAGCCGGCGTCGGCTTCGGCTTCCTCCTCCTCGGTGTGCACCAGGCCGCCCAGCCAGGCGTTGATCCCCCGTGCCACTTCTAGGCCCCGGTCGGTTCCCAGGGAACCATCGACGAAGTCGTTTTGAACGTCGACGACGACGATTGCATCCTTCACCTGCGTGCTGACCATAGTGCTAAACCCCAATCCTTATAGCCGCTTTTCTCAGAGCCGCGTGCTTTGCAGCCGCTGGGCTCCTTAGACCAGCTTCCAGTCTTCCAGGCCCTCGTACAGCGGGAAGTCCTCGGCGATCTTGTCCACGCGGGCGCGCAGCGCAGCGATGTCCGCGTTGCCGGCCAGAGCGGTACCGATGACGTCTGCGACCTCGGTGAAGGCCTCGGTATCCAGACCACGGGAAGCCAGGGCGGAGGTACCGATGCGCAGGCCGGAAGTGACCATCGGCGGACGCGGATCAAAGGGGACAGCATTGCGGTTGACGGTGATGCCGACCTCGTGCAGCAGGTCTTCGCCCTGCTGGCCGTCCAGCTGAGAGTTGCGCAGGTCAACCAGCACCAGGTGTACGTCGGTGCCGCCGGTGAGAACCTGCACACCAGCGTCCTTCGTATCCTGAGCGTTCAGGCGCTCCGCCAGGATCTTCGCGCCCTCGAGCGTACGCTGCTGACGATCGCGGAACTCGTCGGTCTGAGCAACCTTCATGGCCACAGCCTTAGCGGCGACGGCGTGCATCAGCGGGCCGCCCTGCTGGCCCGGGAAGACGGAGGAGTTCAGCTTCTTGGCGTACTCCTGCTTAGCCAGGATCATGCCGGAGCGCGGGCCACCCAGGGTCTTGTGCACGGTGGTGGAGACCACGTCGGCGTGCGGAACCGGCGACGGGTGCAGGTCCGCGGCAACCAGGCCAGCGAAGTGAGCCATGTCCACCCACAGCTTCGCCCCAACCTCATCGGCGATGGACTTGAAAGCTGCGAAGTCCTGGTGGCGCGGGTATGCGGACCAGCCGGCGATCAGCACCTGCGGCTTCTCCGCAATGGCCTGCTCGCGGATCTTGTCCATGTCCAGGCGGAACGTCTCCGGATCCACCTCGTAAGCGGCGACCTCGTAGAGCTTGCCGGAGAAGTTCAGGTGCATGCCGTGGGTCAGGTGGCCACCGTGTGCTAGGGACAGACCCATGATCTTGTCACCCGGGTTGGCCAGGGACATCAGGACTGCTGCGTTAGCCTGCGCACCGGCGTGAGGCTGCACGTTGGCGAACTCCGCGCCGAAGACCTGCTTGGCGCGGTCGCGGGCCAGGTCTTCAATGACATCCACGTGCTCGCAACCGCCGTAGTAACGGCGGCCCGGGTAGCCCTCGGCGTACTTATTGGTGAGAACCGAGCCCTGTGCCTGCAGCACAGCGCGCGGCACAAAGTTCTCCGAGGCAATCATCTCCAGGGTGGTGCGCTGGCGGCGCAGCTCACCTGCGATGGCTTCTGCGACCTGAGGATCCAGCTCCGCCAAAGGAGTGTTGTGCTGTTGAGAGTTCTGAGTGGACGAATTCTGCGGAGAAGTCACGTCTACCAAGGCCTTCCATTGTGGATGAATCTAAAAAGATAAAACCGGTTGCTTATCTGCATCACTATCATAGCGAGTACCCGCAGCGCCCTATACCCAACCCATACCCCAACCCACACCCAGCCCACACTCACCCCGTTGCCAAACTATTGCGACCCGATTGCGATCCCATTGCGGCTCCTTGACAAATCCATGGCGACAAACCCATGGCGACAAAGCCCAGGCGACAAACCCATGGCGACAAAGCCATGGCGACAAACCCATGGCGATCCAATTTCACCTTGCCCCATTTTCGGGGCACAATGGGTGCTATGACTTCCCCCAGCCCTTACATTGAGCTGGACCGTACTCAGTGGCGCACCTTAAGAAAGTCGATGCCCCAGGTCCTCACCGAAGATGAACTGGAACAGCTCCGCGGCATCGGCGATGAAATCGACCTGGAAGAGGTCTCCGAGGTCTACCTCCCGTTGTCCCGCCTGATCTTCCTGCGCGTCGAAGCGCACCGCAGGCTCAACGCCGCCACTGAAACATTCCTCGGCGAGGCAATGCCGCAGATCCCTTACATCATCGGCGTCTGCGGCTCCGTCGCCGTCGGCAAGTCCACCACCGCCCGCGTGCTGCAAGTTCTGTTGCAGCGTTGGGAGACAAACCCGCGGGTGGACCTCGTAACCACCGACGGCTTCCTGCTGCCCACCGCAGAACTCGAGCGCCGCAAGCTCATGCACCGCAAGGGCTTCCCGGAGTCCTACGACCAGGCGGAACTACTGAGCTTCATCACCAAGGTGAAGTCCGGCACCCAAAAGGTGCAGGCTCCGGTGTACTCCCACGAGGCCTACGACCGCATTCCGGACCAGACCATTACAGTCGACCGCCCGGACATCCTCATCGTCGAGGGGCTAAACGTTCTGCAGACCGGCCCCACCCTCATGGTCTCCGACCTCTTCGATTTCTCCGTTTACGTCGATGCCCGGCGCGAGGACATCGAGGATTGGTACATCGACCGCTTCTTGCGCCTGAAGAACACTGCGTTTAAGGATCCGAAGGCGCACTTCCACCACTTCGCAAACTTCAGCGATGAAGAGGCCACCGTGGTCGCCAGGGAGATCTGGCAGACCGTGAACCTGCCGAACCTGATGGAGAACATCCTCCCCACCCGCGTGCGTGCTTCCTTGGTTCTGCGCAAGGGCCCGGACCACCTGGTGCAGAAAGTGCGGATGCGGAAGATCTAGCCCCACGCGCAATTACGCGCCCCCTATCGCTCGCACCCCTATCGCCGGTTATCCCCCCGCTTATAGCCCGAAGCGCCTGTGCCGCTGCGAGTAGTCGCGCAGCGCACGCAGGAAATCCACGCGCCGGAAGGCCGGCCAATAGGTATCGGTAAACCAGATCTCCGAGTACGCGGACTGCCACAGCAGAAAACCAGATAGGCGCTGCTCCCCCGACGTGCGGATCACCAGGTCCGGATCCGGCTGCCCCGAGGTGTACATGTGATTCCCCAACGCCTCAGCGGTGATTGCCTCTGCCATATCTTCCGGCGCCGTCCCCTGCTCCGCCAGCTCGGCCACGAGGGTCTGCACCGCATCCACGATCTCCTGGCGCCCGCCATACCCCACGGCCACATTCACGCGCACGCCCGTGTGGTCGTTCGTCTTGGCCTGGTTTTCCTCCAGGCGAATGCGCAGCTGTTCAGGCAGTAGCTCTAGGTGGCCGACGGTGCGCAGCTGGAACCCGGCGTCAGAATCCGCCAATTCCTCGGCAACATCACCAATGATGCTGCACAGCAACGACAGCTCCTCCGGAGAGCGCTTTAGGTTTTCGGTGCTGAGCAAGTACACCGTGACGGTTTCGATCCCCAGTTCATCGCACCAACCGCACATTTCCGCGATCTTCTTCGCGCCTACGCGGTGACCGTGCGACACATCCGTGAACCCGTTCTCGCGCGCCCAGCGGCGGTTGCCGTCGGCCATGATGGCGACGTGCTTCGGCCGTGGCTTATCGCGCAACGAGCGCGCCAGGCTGGCCTCGTAGGCTGGGTATAGCAGCTGGGGGATGCGGTTCACGGTGTTGATCCTACTGATGCTGGTTCGGGGGTTCTTCGCCATCCTTATTGACGCCCTTAGCCCGCGCCCGCTCAGCGTCAATCGCAGCGGGGCCGGTCAGTGTGCCAGAGGAAGGCAAGAAGCGCTCATCTGTCTGCGGCACCTCAGTGCGGGCAAACATGGAACGCTTGCCGGCGGTTTCGTCGAAGCCTTCGGCCTTCATCGCCGCTTCCAGCTTCTCCGTGTCGAACAGATCAATGCCACGCGCATCGGCGAAAGCCTGGCGGCGCTCGAGGCGGCGGATGCGCTTGTTCATGGCAAAGCCGATGAGCAGCACAACCAGCAACAAGATGACGATCACGAACAGGCCGACTGGGGCGGCTTTACCGAACTCGGCGCCCTTCGGGCCGGTGCGCTCTGCCTGCGCAATGATCCAGGTGGCGGTGTTCATCGCTGGAAACTCCTTCTTGTTATCTGCCCATTAACTGTAGTTTGTCGCCCGCCTGTGGGGAAACCCTGCGCTGCGCCGGTCAACCCTGCGCTGCGCTATTCCGCCGAATCTAACCCGGCGAAAAGTTCCGACTCCGGCAGCTCGCTATGCACGCGCGACTGCGCGAGCTCGAACTCCTCGGTCGGCCACACCTGCTGCTGCAAGTCCATGTCCGCCAGGAAGAACGCCCCCTTCGGGTCAATCTGAGTGCGGTGAGCACGCAGCGCATCATCGCGGCGCTCAAACCAGTCAGCCACATTCACGCGGGTGGTCACACGGGAGAAAATATCCGGCAGCTGCCTCCACAACTCCAAGTGTCGCAGGACGTGATCCGGCAGCTGCGCGCCACGCTCATACATGGCGGTGGCCAGGTTCTCGAAACGCTCGCGGATGAACCCATGGGTATAGTACAGCTTCTTCACCTCCCAAGGTTCGCCCAGCTCCGGGTGGTAGTTCGGGTCGCCGGCAGCCTCCCAGGCACGTACGGAAACCGCATGAACCTTGATGTGATCTGGGTGCGGATAACCGCCGTGCTCGTCGTAGGTGATGATGACATGCGGACGGAACTCACGGACCACCCGCACAACTCTTTGCGTAACCTCTTCCGTGTCCTGCAGGGCAAAGCATCCCTCCGGCAACGGCGGCTTCGGGTCACCCTCCGGCAGACCGGAATCCACATAACCCAGCCACTCATGCTCCACGCCCAGGATCGAGGCCGCCTGAGCCATCTCCTCGCGGCGCACCTCAATCATCTCTCCGATGCCCTGCTCAGCCAGCTCCTGCATCTCTGGGTTCAGGATGTCCCCGCGCTCACCGCCTGTGCACGTCAGTACTTTCACCCGGTGGCCTTCATCGACATAGCGAGCCATGGTGGCCGCACCCTTGCTGGATTCGTCGTCCGGGTGCGCGTGAATCGCCAGCAGGCGATAACGCGGCGTATCAACGGCAGATGTCTTTTCACTCACGCCAATACAATCTACTACCCAGCCCTCCCCTACCCAATAGAGCCACCGGTCCGGGCAGGCCGGGGACGTGGGCGTCAATAATAAAAGGGTGGGCTAGACTAGAGACATCATGAACGCGGCGAAGAAGAGCATCCAAGAAGAGCGCTACGGCGAAACGCGCAACCAGAAATTCTCCGGGAAAATCGTTGTAGTAATCCTGGCCGTAATGCTGGCAGCAGCGCTTGCCTATGCGGTCACGCAGTTCATGCGTAATTCGGAAGCGGATGTCACGGCGCAGGAGTCCGGTGGCGAGATCGTCTCGGACGAGCGAATGACCATGAGCATCGACGTCACCCGCAAGGATCCCTCCAAGCCCGCATATTGCATCGTCACCGCCCTGGACTACGACAAGAACGAAGTCGGACGCCGCGAGTTCGTCATCCCCCGCGGCGGTGAAGAAGTAGAACGCTTCCTGGTGGACATCCCCACCCGCGAACGCGGCTACGCAGCCACCGCCTACGGTTGCTCCGCCACGCTACCGCCGCACCTCGACCCGCGCGACTAAGCCGGAAGGCTAAGCAGACCCGCGCGACTAGGCCGGGCAGCCCAGGTAGCCTGGCGCCCAGGTGCTACACTTTGCACGCCTACTTAAAAATCTATTGACGCCCACGTGAGAGACCGCGTCAACCTTCAACGAAGATGGGAGAACCCAATGGCCGAGAACCAGACTCGCTGGCTGACCCAGGAATCTTACGACCGACTGAATGCAGAACTGACGGCTCTGAAGGAGAACCGTCCGGTGCTGGCAGCCGAGATTAACGAGCGCCGCGAAGAAGGCGACCTGAAGGAGAACGGCGGCTACCACGCAGCCCGCGAGCAGCAGGGCCAGGAGGAGGCTCGCATCACCTACCTGGAGGAGCTGCTGGATAACGCCACCATCGGTGAGGCTCCGCAGGAGTCCGGCGTGGCACTGGTTGGTTCCGTGATCCACGTCTACTACGACGGTGACGAGGACGATAAGGAGACCTTCCTGATCGGCACCCGCGGCCTGGAGTCTTCCAACCCGGACCTGGAGACCTACTCCACCGATGCTCCGCTGGGTGCGGCCATCGTCGGCGCCAAGGTCGGCGAGACCCGCGAGTACCAGACCCCCACTGGCGATACTGTATCTGTGACGATCGTTGCCGCTGAGCCTTACGACCCGGACCTGGACGTTCCGCGCGCGGAGCAGTAGTTTCTGCTTTGCAGGCAGCTAACCCCTCTGGTTGCTGGCTGGCGGTAATAGAAAAGGGCGCCTTTGGGCGCCTTTTCTTGTTTTCCTCTGCCTTCAGGTCTCCCTGCGGAGCCCAATGCTGCCCCCGGCGGCACCCGGCACTCACCCTGGCGACACTTATCCCACCCCGGCAGCAGCCATTGCCACCCCTCGGAGCGGTTATTACCACCCCTCGGAGCGGTTAAACCTCCAGATGTCGCCAGATCGGGAATACACAGGTGGGGGAAGTGTCGTCAGATCGGGAATACGCAGGAGGGAACCCCTCCAAATCAGGGCTATACCGGGGTGGATGTCGCTAGAACGAGAATACGTTCTTGCAAACCATTTGCAACTTCGAGAAAGTGCAGGTCAGAGCGTTGCGCTTTTATCAGGCTGACTGGCCGCGCTCGCGCATTCCCGATCTAACGACATTCCTCCGCCCAAGTAGCAAAATCCTCCGCACACGAGCAGCCAAGTCGCCGCTCCCC
>ERZ1673753.2428-NODE-2428-length-13852-cov-6.559180_pt1 | contig 13852 bp, 9 predicted proteins | sample MGYA00580201_ERZ1673753 | MGnify/ENA primary metagenome ERZ1673753 (study PRJEB41218, sample SAMN15661747) | gut metagenome | host: Homo sapiens | place: Canada: London | collected 2015-08-20/2019-03-30 | study: EMG produced TPA metagenomics assembly of... | reverse complement strand
CAGAATTTCGAACAAACTTTTATCTTCCTTCGCATAATTTAACATAGCTATCGCATAGTGATTCGAACCGATGAGATACCTGAATTTTGCCTTCAACACTAACACGGTATTATCAAAAGTTTCCAAATGCTGAATTCCCACAAAAGGCAACTGCTGATTCATATACCTTCCGCCAACCATCCCTCCCATATAATTTAAATAAGCAAACGGAATATCCCGGCCAACCAATACTCTTCCGTAAAAAGAAGGCAGTACAGAAAAACGGTGTGTGAATGGTACTACAGCTGAAAAACTTCCGTCAAGAGCAGAAAAAGGAGCCCCGTGATCATAATGTAATCCATTATCTGTATATAAAGAATATTCTCCTTTCACTGAAATTCCTCTTGTAGGATAATATCTTTTATCAAAAGTCTCATAATGAGCCGATGCATGATAACTGAAAAAGCCTTCCGGCCGGGCTTTTACTCCCTCATAGGCAGAAGCATATAAAAAAGAATTATAATCAAAATATTCGTAACGGAATCCCAATACAAATTTACAGTTTTGAATATAAATATCAGAAAAAGTCAATTCTGCCATGTGCTGGGAAAAAGTAATATTATCTACCTTATGTCCTTTCCGGTAGAGGTCAATATCATTGTATTCATACATATATACCAGACCGGCCTTCCTCAAAAAAGTATTCCCAAAAGAATACTCTACCCGGGCATAAGGATTCTGACTTAAACGTCCCGTCAGCGACAACTGAAATCCCCTTAAATGTTTATGGGAAAAAGTAGTATTCAGTAAAATAGCAGCCATCTCCTCGGAATCGAAACGGAATCCGAAATTCAAAGAACTCATCGATTTTTCTTTCAATATTAAGGTCAGGTCATAAACATCCGTACCCTTTAAAGAATAATTCACGTATGAAAATGCCCCTGTACCGTATAAAATAGCAATCGACCGATGTAAATCATCAATAGAAATATAAGAGTATTCAGACAAACCGGCTTTTTTTCTCACCCATTTTTCTTCCCGGCTTCCCACCCCATTGATATAAATCCGTCCAATCACCAGTGAATCTGTCCGTATAAATTTATTATCTATAATTTTTTCTTCGTTTTCCGAAGGAGTTAATCCAATCTTTTCTTTTAATTTCATTAAATCCTCCCATTGGGCCCTTGCAGCCCTTTCCCCCCTTAGGATTAAAGTATCAATATCTGTCGGATTAAAACTGGCTGCCGAATAAGGCAGAATATCCGGCTTAATATATAAATCACATAATTTGATATTTTCCTCGTATTTTGCCATGCCTAAAAAAGAAGTCAACTGGTCTACAATCTCCAGGGCATTATTCAATTCGTTTAACTTGCGAAGGTCGGAGGAAACATCTACCCCGATAATAATATCGGCTCCCATCGCTTTCCCCACATCCGTAGGGAAATTATTGGCGATTCCACCGTCTACCAACAGCATCGTATCCAATACGACAGGAGAAAATACACCGGGAATAGCCATACTGGAACGCATAGCTAAGGCTAAATTCCCTTTGTCCAGAACCACCTCTTTCCCATTTACCAGATTTGCTGCAACGCAAGCAAAAGGAATGGGCAAACTCAGAAAAGAAACAGAATCGTGATACCCTATCGTCAATTCAGAAAAGAGACTGAATATATTTTGTCCACCGATAAACCCCGAAGGCATCTGAATCCCTTTTCCTCCGATCATAGGGATAGAAACCAGGTATTTTTCGTCCTTTTCTTTTTCTGAAAACGGCAAATCATACCGGTATACCCGGTCACTCAATAAAAAAGTCCATTGCTGCTTCCGTACCAAAGTATCCAACATACCCGCATCGTATCCGATTGCATACAATCCTCCTACAATCGAACCCATACTCGTACCGGCAATATAATCTATAGGGATCCCTGCCTCTTCCAGCACTTTTAATACACCGATATGAGCGACTCCTTTTGCCCCTCCGCCACTCAAAACTAACCCGACTTTCTTCCGTTCTGCCTGCAGTCCGCCTCCGAATAAAAATAAAGCAACTAAGACCAACACAACTCTTTTCATCAGGTTATTCTTAAATATGAAACAATAGAACAAATTTAATTCTATTTTAAGAAATAATTTCAGGATATAACGTTAAAAATAGTAAGAAAAATACCGAAACCGGTACTTATCTGTATAAATCTATTTTTTCAGCCCTCTTTTCTCCCGTTCAAAAAATTTTAGCGTTCTGATACCCTAATTTAGCAGAATATTTCATTATTTTTGCAAACAGGCGTAATAAAATTTTAAGTTTTTAGGGTATAGGAAAAAATCCTCCCTTTAAAATAAAAATCTCAGGAAAATAATATGGCGAAAATATTAGTCATCGATGATGAACGCAGTATTCGCAATTCGATGAAAGACATACTTACTTTTGAAAAACACGATGTTATTGTAGCTGAAAACGGTATGGAAGGCTTAATTGCCGTTAAAACCGAAAAACCGGATCTGGTATTTTGCGATATCAAAATGCCGAATATGGAAGGAATAGAAGTACTGGAACGGATAAAGGAATTTTCCCGGGATACCCCTGTCGTCATGATTTCCGGTCATGGCACCATAGATACAGCTATCGAAGCCATCAAAAAAGGAGCTTATGATTTTATCGAAAAGCCTTTGGATCTGAACCGTATTCTGATTACAATCAAAAATGCTACGGACAAAACCCAACTCATTCAGGAAACCCAGACATTAAAGAGTAAAGTCAGCAAAAAATACGATATGGTGGGGCATTCTGAAGCATTGGAAAAAGTGAAAGAAATGATAGAAAAAGTAGCCATTTCTGATGCCCGCGTTTTAATTACGGGGCCGAACGGCTCAGGGAAAGAATTAGTCGCCCGCCAGTTACATGAAAAAAGCAACCGGAGAAACAATGCTTTTATAGAAGTCAATTGTGCGGCCATTCCCGCAGAACTGATCGAAAGTGAATTATTCGGACATGAAAAAGGCTCTTTTACTTCAGCAATCAAGCAAAAAAAAGGCAAATTTGAACTGGCTCACGGAGGAACTATTTTTCTGGATGAAATCGGAGATATGAGCCTCAGTGCCCAGGCAAAAGTACTGAGAGTATTGCAGGAAAATAAAATCAGCAGAATTGGAGGAGACGGGGACATACCTGTAGACGTAAGGGTCATCGCCGCTACCAACAAAAATCTGAAAAAAGAAATCCTCAAAGGAAATTTCCGGGAAGATCTTTACCACCGCCTGAGCGTCATTATTATAAATGTTCCTTCTCTCAAAGAGCGGGAAGAAGATATAGAAGATCTGGTTTCACATTTTATAAACGAAATCTGTACGGAAATGCGTATTTTACCTAAAACCATTACTCTGGAAGCCCTGGAAATGATGAAAACATACGAATGGTCGGGTAATATACGGGAGTTACGCAACGTGGTGGAACGTTTGATTATCCTTTGCGGCCCTACAATCACGGCAGAAGATTTAAATCAGTATAAATAACGGATCGATGGAAAAACTGCGGATTGCTATTGTCGGTCGCCGGAATAGCGGAAAAAGTTCTTTGATCAATGTGCTCACCGGTCAAAAAGTAGCTATCGTATCCGATATCCCCGGTACAACAACCGATCCCGTAAAACGAAGCTATGAAATTCCCGGTTTTGCATCCGTCATTTTTATTGACACCGCCGGCATAGATGATACCGGAGAATTAGGAAGCCAAAGAACTGCCAGGACAAAGGAAATGCTTCCTCAGTCTGACTTTATACTCTTGCTGATCACCGGAAATCGATTTGAAACCACTGAAGAGGAAGTGGTTCAGCAAATACTGGAATTGCATATCCCTTTCCTCATCATACACAATAAATCCGACCTGCTTCCCTTGCATCCGGATGTAAAGAACACATTGGAAACAAAATATAAAACCAAAGTCATCGATTTCTGTTGCCATCGGCCAGCAAACATTTCCACAGTATTCGAAACGATACAAAAATTAAAACAAATTTCAAATACTCCTTCTTTATTGGAAGGAATTATTCAGCCCCGGGATATTTTACTACTCGTAACTCCGGTAGATTCGGAAGCCCCGGTAGGACGCCTTATCCTGCCTCAGGTACAAATGATCCGGGACATTCTGGACAATCACGGGATAAGCATCGTTTTACAGCCAGCTGAAATTTCAAGTTTTCTGCAAACATCAGGTATTCGTCCTCGTTTAGTGATTACGGATAGTCAGGTATTTAAAAAAGTTGCCGCCCAACTACCGGCAGATATTCCCCTCACCAGTTTCAGTATTGTTCTGGCCCATCGGAAGGGTTATTTTCAGGAGTATATAAAAGGAACCCGGACGATAGATCAACTGAAAGAAGGAGACAGTATACTCCTGCTGGAATCTTGTTCGCATCACAGCAGTTGCGAAGATATCGGAAGGGTAAAAATCCCGTTTCTATTGGAAAAGTATACCGGCAAACAATTGAATTTTGAGTTTATTCCGGCCCTGGATCCCATTGAAAAACCGCCCCTTGCTTACGCTCTCGTCATCCAATGCGGGGGATGTATGGTCACCTCCCGTCAATTGCAAACCCGCCTTCTTCCTTTTATCGAGTCAGGGGTGCCGGTAAGCAATTACGGAATGACGCTGGCATTTTTAAACGGCATATTTGAACGTTCCATCCAGGAATGGGAAAAAGTATAATATATTTTTCCTTTTCTGCTGCCACATGCCGATCTTGTCCATCAATCGCTTAACCGACCGGAAAATAACGGCAAAAACGCAGCGCTTAGACAAAAAATCCCTTCCTTATTCCATGGATTTAAATCCGGCTCCCATAATTTCTTTTGCTTCCATAATAGTTGTAAAAGCTTTGGGATCAATTTTATAAATAGCCCGTTGCAGGGTAACGACTTCTTTCCGGTTCACCACCGTCATAATCATTTCTTTTTCAGAGCGGTTGAACATTCCGTTTACCGGTACAATAGAACCTCCCCTATGCAGTTCCGTTAAAATATAATGCCGGATTTCTTCCGTTTTCTCAGAAACAATAAAAAACGTCTTATCGCTGGAATATCCCTGGATCACAATATCAATCACCTTACCCATCAGGAAAATAGTCAACCAGGAGTAAAAAGGTACCTTCCAATCCTGAAATACAATCAAACCACACATAACAATAACAGAATCTATGGTCATCTGCAACATGCCGATCGGTTTCCGCGTCAGTTTATTCAGGATAGAAGACAATACATCGGTTCCCCCGCTGGAAGAACGGGTTTTCAATATCAATCCGGCTCCTATCCCGATGACTACCCCACCGAATATACTGGCCAACAAAACTTCATCCTGCAATTGAAAAGGGTCGTAAGGATGAGGATGCCCCAAAGCTTTTAATACAAGAGGCATGCCGTCCGCAAACATAGCCACCAATAAAAAACAGATAAAAGTTTTTACTCCGAATTGCTTTCCCAATACTTTTACTCCCCATAAACTAAGGGGCAAATTAAAACACAAAGCAGCCATACCAATAGGGAAGCCTAATTGATAATGCAAAATAGTAGAAATACCGTAAATACCACCCGGTACAATCTTGTAAGGGGTCATAAAAAAAGTATAACCTACAGAAATTACAAAAGCTCCCAATACAAGTGTTGCATAGGTTTGAAACCAATGGGCAGAGAAAATTTTTTCCTTATAAAAGGAAATATTCATTACATTCATTTTACAGATTATTTAATTCATTTGAAGTACCGGGCGCACCCCTTTTATTTTCGCGCGCAAATATACTTCCCCCTTTCACAAAAAAATATGATATTTGTCATATTTTTAATTCTTCTCAAAACGGAATAAATTTAGGGAGAAAAACTCCTTTTTAAGGAAAAAATGTTTATCATTGCATAAAATTCCCGTAAGATCGGTTAGCTTTTTTAAAAAATCCAAAGCCCAATTGTCTACATTCTTTGTAAGTCATTACGGAATGAACAATTCCGTATAACACTTATAAATTTATAAACAATCCGAATGAGTAAAACAAAAAACAAAATTATTTCCGTTGCGAAAAATTTATTTCGTGAAATCAGTGCGTATAAAGCAACGATGAGCGACATTGCATCTGCAGCTAAAATGAGCAGGCGTACTTTATATACTCATTTCAAAAGTAAAGAAGAACTTTATAAATATGTCATTGAAGACGAAGTAAACACCATTAACCAGATCCTTCAGAAAGCTGCCGACTCTAAACTTCCTCCCGAAAGAAAGCTTAAACTCTATATCCTGCAGCATTTCGGTGTCATCGATAATTTAGTCCGGAACAACCGCTACATCCGTTACGACTTCCTTTTCAATAACATCCGTATAGAACATCTGCGCAAGGACATCGACCGGAAAGAAATTCATCTCCTTACCGGAATTGTAAAGGAAGGAAAAGAAAAAGAAATATTCCGCGTAAGTGATCCGGAAATATTTTCCCAAAACTTATTGCTGATGTTTAAAAGCCTTGAACAAGCATTTATCCTGGCAAACCGGAAAGATAAAAACTCCCGGACGATCTTGGAATACATTGACCTCATGTTCTACGGCATCATCAATCCCGCAAAATTACCCAACAGGGACGTGTCCTAATGTGTAATTTCCCCTTTCCCTTCTTCTCCTCTCTCTTTCAACACATACAACTGTCCGGCCTGGTACTTCAACACTTTCACCGTACAGCCTTTTTGAATATATTCGCCCTGATCCGCGACGGCATCATATACTTCTTCATTTATCATGACTTTACCGGACGGCCGTAAATCTGTCAAAGCTATCCCGGTTTTCTCAATTTCCTTTGCCACTGACATGTCTACCCCCACATATCCTTCTTCAGGCCGTTGTTCCGCTTGCAGTGCAAAAGCCCAGCGACGGGAGGCGAATAACTTCCCGCCCAGCCATATACTCACTCCTAAACCGAGCAGAGAACTTCCCAAAACGATCAGCAAAGATTTTAACAAACCTCCTATAAAGTCGTCTATAAACGTAAAGGAAAATCCTTCAATTCCTGCCATCACCAAAGCCATCACAATACAAATAATCCCCGTAATCCCCGTCACTCCAAAACCCGGTATTACAAATATTTCCAGAAGTAACAGCAGCACACCTATCACAAAAAGAATAATTTCCCAATAATTAGCGAAACCTTCCAAATACAAAGGTGCAAAATACAGCAAACAGGCTATAGCTGCTGCTGCCAGTGGAAAACCGATTCCAGGGGTCTGCAGTTCAAAATAAATACCCCCTACAATAACCATAATCAATATGCCCCTCACAAAAGGATTTATTAAAAAACCGATGATCTTATCCAGCGCTGTAGGGGTATAAACGGATAGGGTATAATGATCAATACCTTCTTTCTGTAATACCTCATCCACCTGATCCGCTATTCCGTCACAAAATCCATACTTCATCGCTTCGTGCGGAGTAAAAGTCACCACTTTCCCGCTATCAGATACTCCGGAGACAACGACCGACTGATCCACCATAGCTTCCGCAATATGAGGATCCCGTTTCCAACGGTAAAGAGTATCATTGCCTTCCACTATCGTATCTTTCCCATGTGCCTGTGCCGTAGACCGTATCATAGAACGCATATAAGACTGATACTTATCCGGCATCGCTTCTCCCGTTTGATTCACGACTGTGGCAGCTCCGATATTTGCCCCTTCTCTCATGTAAATTTTATCACAGGCAATAGCAATTAATGCTCCGGCAGAAGCAGCATTATTATTGATAAACACCCATACCGGTTTCGGTGTATTTAAAATTAAAGTACGTAAAGAATCGGCATATACCACTAATCCTCCATAGGTATTCATGTCAATCAGTATATAATCCGCTTTTTCCTGTTCCGCTTTTTCAAAAGACTTTTTTACCAATCTCCATACTTCCGGACCAATTTCATCTTTAATATCCACTTTAAACACCAAGGGTTGCCTTTCCCCGGCTATTCCCCACAAAGTAGTAAAAACCAACAACAACGTCAATAAAAACGACTTCCGCATAATTCCAAATCTTTAATAACAGACAAATCTATAAAAATATCTCCACAAAAACAGAAAATGATCGAAAGGAAAAACGACGGATAGGACCTATTTTACAACTCCTTACAAATAGCCATGACCTCCCTACAGGAGCAAAACCGGAAAGTCCTCCCGCACTGACAGCTGTAAAAAATACGGTTCTCATTCCGGTTCAGGTATTCCTTCTCCTACCCTTTAAACAGATATCCAACATTTAAACAATTGAATATTCTCAATGCTATTGTCTGCACATTCATCTTTTAAAGGAATTCCTTTTACTTCAACCTTTTTATTTCCATCCCTTCGGATTCTTTTTGAGTTACCTGATGTATAGCTATCGTTCCGGCTATAACAGAAAGAATCGAGACAAAGCTACAGGCTATGATACTAAACCAGGGAATCATCAATGAAAAAGCGAAAATAGCCCCCACTCCCGTCACCATACCTACATTCTTATTCACATAGCGAACGCTTTGTTTAACATTGAAGCGTTTGCGTTCTATAGCATAATCTACAAAAGAAAAACCGTAAAAATAAGCGGAAACCAGAAATAGAGCCAAGGGCGACAACAAACCAATCAGTGGTATAAAAGAGCAAAAAAACAGCAATAAAGTAAACAATAATTGAAAAACCATATTCCGGAGTGCAATCAGAATACCCCTAAAAATTTCCCAGATCAACTGACGTAAACTAAAAGGGTATTCTTTACCGGAAAGATGAGCTTCCGTACGCTCCGATAACCAGGAATAAACGGGAGACATCACAATCAACACAATATATCCTCCAAAAGTAATAAACAGGAAAAAATAAGCTATTTTCAAAACAATTCTCACCAAAAATCCCAGCGTATTATGCAGCCATTGCAACCATGATATTCCTTCTACCCATGCGGCTATTTTCGCCTGAACGATTGCAGCCAGGCTATCTCCTGCAGAAGACACCAGCCATCCCCCTCCCCAAAACAACAACAATAAAGCCAAAAAAGGGAAAAAGAGAAATCCGAAAAATCTCCGGGAAAAGAGAATTTGAAAAGCTTTTCCGTAAACTCCGATTCCTGAAAAAAAACCTTCTAATACACTCATTTCAAGATATTCAAATGTTTAAATATTCCAGTGCTCAAACGACTACAATTTCAAGCATTCCGATAACAAAGGTATAATATTTCTCTTTTAACACAATTTTCAAATTTCGAATTTCAAATTTCGATTTCTTAACCCTATTTTTTGTACTTTTGTAAACCTGTAAAAAAGGGTGTATTTTTATCCTCACGGTTATACAAATTAAAACAAGATATTATGCAAGCATTAACTGCCATTTCACCTATCGACGGCCGTTACCGGGACAAAGTCGAAAATCTTGCCAATTATTTTTCCGAAAGTGCATTAATCCGTTATCGGGTAATGGTAGAAATTGAGTATTTTATTGCTCTTTGTGAACTTCCTCTACCCCAGTTAAAAGATTTTACGCCTTCTCTCTATGCTTCTCTGCGCGAAATATATCTGGACTTCACGGTGGAAGATGCACTAAAGATAAAAGAAATTGAGAAAGTGACCAACCACGACGTCAAAGCCGTGGAATATTTCATCAAAGAAAAATTTGACGCTTTGGATTTACACCGGTATAAAGAATTTATCCATTTTGGTTTAACCTCCCAGGACATCAATAATACGGCCGTTCCCTGTTCTTTCCGCGATGCTGTACACGATGTATACTATCCGGTAATTGACGAACTGATTGCTAAACTGGAAGAATTAGCGGAAGAATGGAAAGACGTACCGATGTTAGCAAAAACACATGGACAACCGGCCTCTCCGACCCGTCTGGGAAAAGAACTGAAAGTGTTTACTTACCGTTTGAGCCGTCAGCTTGAATTACTTAAAAAAGTAGCAATTTCCGGAAAATTCGGAGGAGCAACGGGAAACTTTAATGCACATCATGTGGCTTTCCCGGAATACGACTGGGCGGATTTCGGAAACAAATTCCTTACTCAAAAACTCAAAATAGAGCGGGAAACCTATACCACTCAGATATCCAATTACGATAATTTTGCGGCCTTATTCGACAATTTACGCCGTATTAATACTATCGTTATCGATTTGGACCGGGATTTCTGGACGTACATTTCCATGACCTACTTTAAACAAAAAATCAAAGCAGGAGAAGTCGGTTCTTCTGCCATGCCTCATAAAGTAAATCCGATTGATTTCGAAAATTCAGAGGGGAATTTGGGTATTGCCAATGCTCTTTTTGAACATTTGAGCAACAAACTTCCTATTTCCCGTTTACAAAGAGACCTGACGGATTCTACCGTACTGCGCAATATCGGGGTACCCCTGGCCCATACCATTATTGCTTTCAAATCTACCTTAAAAGGATTAAACAAATTGATTATCAACAAAGAAGCAATTGAAAAAGATTTAGAAAAAAATTGGGCCGTAGTAGCAGAAGCCATACAAACAATTTTACGGCGGGAAGGCTATCCCAATCCTTACGAAGCCTTGAAAGCGCTGACCCGGACAAATAGCAAAATCACGCAGGAATCCATAGCGGAATTCATCGATACCTTAGAGATTTCTGACGATTTAAAACGCACTTTAAAGCAAATTACCCCGTCGAATTATACGGGTATTTAATAATTTGCCCTTCTTTTACAGAACCCATAGGCAATAACGTTCCAACCGAAGGAGGGCAATTTTGACCAAAAACTTATGCACGATTTACTGATCATTTTAAAAAGATTTATACCGCCTTATAAATTCCGGGTTACTAAAAGTATCTTTTACAATTTTCTGCATGCTATCTTCGGAAGTATTTCCATAGCCATGTTAATTCCTGTATTAGGTATTATATTTGACAACCAAAAGGAAGTGACCACCTCCGTTCCTTTTGCGTTCGATATGAAAACCCTCAGTCATCTGTTCAATTACTATATCACAGAAATTAAAATAAATTACGGGCAATCCGCTACTTTAATTTTTGTAGGAATGATTGCTGTCATAGCTACTGCTTTTAAAACCGGATTTGCTTACTTGGCTGCCTACGAACTGATATACATACGGAACGGAGTTGTAAGAGATATCCGCCGCAAAATATACACTAAAATATTATCCTTGCCTTTGCCTTTTTTCTCAGAAGAGCGGAAAGGAGATATTATTTCCCGTATGACAGGTGATGTACAGGAAGTGGAGGCATCCGTCATGAGTTCCCTGGATATGTTTTTTCAGAGCCCGATACTGATTATCGTTTACCTGGCAACGATGTTGATCATGAGCTGGCAGCTCACTTTATTTGTATTTATCCTGCTCCCTCTGATGGGTGCTCTAATCGGTAAAGTCGGTAAAAACTTAAAACGTCACTCCTGGGAAGGGCAAACCAAAATGGGAGAAATACTCTCCTTAATGGAAGAAACTTTATCGGGACTGAGAATTATCAAAGCTTTCAATGCGGAGAAAAAAATGACACAAAAATTCTCCGAAGAAAATGAAGCATACCGGCGTATTCAAAATCGCCTGATGCGCCGGCGCTCTTTGGCCCATCCGATGAGTGAATTTCTGGGGACCATCGTTATCGTCATTATTCTATGGTTTGGAGGTACCCTTGTGCTCAAACACCAGGGATCCCTGTCGGCTGAACAATTCATCGCTTATATCGCCTTATTCTATTGCATTATTAATCCTGCCAAGAATTTGACCAATGCATATTACAGCATCCAAAAAGGGCTGGCAGCGATGGACCGGATCGATGTGATTTTATCAGCAGAATCGACTATTCAGGAAAAAGCAAATCCGGAAAAAATCAAAGAATTTAAAAACCAGGTAGAATACAAACAGGTTTATTTTTCCTACAATGAGAGTAAGCAAGTCCTGAAGGACATCAATCTGAGAATCCCGAAAGGAAAAACCATTGCACTCGTCGGACAATCCGGTTCAGGGAAAAGTACTTTTGTCGATTTACTTCCCCGTTTTTACGATGTCAATGAAGGAAGTATCTCTATTGATGGAATAAATATACGGGATATTTCCCTGTACGATCTTCGGGGATTGATGGGAAATGTCAACCAGGATCCGATACTCTTCAACGATACTATTTACAACAATATCGCATTCGGGGTAGAAAATGCAAGTCCGGAAGAAATTGAAAATGCCGCGAAGATAGCCAATGCGCACGACTTTATCATGCAAACGGAGAAAGGGTACCAGACTGTTATCGGAGACCGGGGCGGCAAACTCAGCGGAGGACAGCGGCAGCGCCTGAGTATCGCAAGGGCCGTATTGAAAAACCCTCCTATTATGATTCTGGACGAAGCGACTTCCGCTCTGGATACGGAATCTGAAAAGCTGGTGCAACAAGCTTTGGATAACCTGATGAGAAACCGCACTTCCATTGTCATTGCTCACCGCCTTTCCACCATCCGGAATGCCGATCTGATTTGTGTATTCCACGAAGGCGAAATTGTCGAAAGGGGAACTCACGAAGAATTGCTCAAACAAAACGGTATATACACCAAATTGTATAATATGCAAAACTTTTAAACGGGAAATATTCCAAAAATCCTATCAGTATAGGGAAAGAAATTGTAAAACATTCTTTCCTATAAGAGATTACAAAAACAGTTTTAAACGAAATCCTGCAAAGTTTTATACGAACCTATGGAAGAGGAAAAACTTCTGGGGAAATCCATCGGATATCCTGAAACATATTGTCCCGCTATACTGGTCGCCGTGCCCCGGCATATAAACCGGAAGATTTATCAGATAGAACAACCGACAGGACTTTTTTGCGGTTACGATATCTGGCACTGTTATGAAGCCAGTTTTCTCACCGCTCAGGGCTTACCTGTAAGTGGAATACTGAAATTAGTATACCCCGCCAACAGTGAATTTCTCGTAGAAAGTAAATCTTTAAAGCTCTATCTGGGCTCTTTTCAGATGTACCGTTTAGGAAACACGGTTGAGGAAAGTATTTCCATTTTTTGTAAAAAAGTTTCGGAAGATTTGGAAAAGCTCCTGCAGACATCCGTCGGTATAAATTTTTATTCCAGCTGTCCGGAAAATCTTCCCTTTGATTTTTCAGACTATGAAATCCTGGAAAATTTGCCGGGAACTGACAGCTGTATTTTTACCGATTATCAGGAAAAAATAACCCTTTTAAAAGAAAAGGAAATAAAAACGGCAAGCGAAATAAAAGTAGGAAGTCATTTACTGAAAAGCAATTGTAAAATCACCCGTCAACCGGACTGGGGAAGTATCTATATTCATATCAAGGCTCCTATTTTACCGGACCGGTTTTCTCTTTTAAAATATATCGTCTCTCTGAGAGATGAAAACCATTTTCACGAAGAAATCTGTGAGATGGTGTTTAAACGTCTCACCGATTTCTTTCATCCTGAAATTCTGTCAGTCAGTTGCCTTTATACCCGCCGCGGAGGTATAGACATCTGCCCGGTACGGGCAAACCATCCTCCCTATCTTCCGCTCTCTCTCCCTTGTCCGGACATCCTCACCCAAAGGGAATTCAGGCAATAAACTCCTTCTTTATTTACGGACAACCGGAAATTCAGTAATCCGTAATGTCGTACATCCATAAGGAATTAAGGTTATTTCCGTATCCGCTAAAGAATCCGGATAAACCGAATACACGCGGCTATAAGGCAGAGGACCTGCCATTTCATTATACAACTGCCAGTAAGGAAGTTTCCGCGCCTTCACTTTTATCTCTATAGGCGCATTTTCCAGGTTCCAGGGAAATAAAAGCTTCTGTTTCTGTTCGTCTATCTGCACCTGAAAAACCTTTTCTGTTTCTGCAGGTTTGAAAT
>ERZ1673753.2413-NODE-2413-length-13967-cov-5.491518_pt1 | contig 13967 bp, 23 predicted proteins | sample MGYA00580201_ERZ1673753 | MGnify/ENA primary metagenome ERZ1673753 (study PRJEB41218, sample SAMN15661747) | gut metagenome | host: Homo sapiens | place: Canada: London | collected 2015-08-20/2019-03-30 | study: EMG produced TPA metagenomics assembly of... | reverse complement strand
AAATCAATGAAATAATAAAGATTATCCAATATTGAGTTAATGATAATTCTACTTTAAGATAATTGAAATCTTTAAACTCTTTACGTTTCCAAAGATTCAGATTACTAATTATCCAATCACCATATTCAATCACACTAAAGGTATCCTTATTATTGAAATGTGATTCACAAGACAATTCCATTATTGGTTTATCCATCCAACTAAAGCAATTGACCCATTGTATTTTATTTGATGAATCCAAACCAACACAGGTAATAAATTCATTCTTATTACCACCATACCAATAAGAACGTTGTTTTTCTGATATTTCTATGCTTTGATTATAGAAGAATAATACATATGTTCTAAATTCTTTTGAAGCCCCATAATATCCATTAATGAACTCTATTTTTCTAATATCACTTGGTTTTGGATTTTTCATGCCAAGTATGGGATTTTGTACACCATCTATGATTTTAGGATATTCAAATAACCCAAGTTCTTTTGCTTCCTCATCTGTAATATCTTCAAAATTGAATACTGATTTAGATACTTTTAGTCTGTTTTCATATAAATGAGCATAATCTCTTGTTTCAATAGTTAGTGGATTATTACTCCATGTATATTCTTGCGCATCACCATCTATTGTGTGGTAATTTCGATGCATATCAATGAAAACCATAGGAGTCTTCCACTTATCTCTAATTCTTTCAAATGTAGGCTTATTTACACGGTCACTTCTACCATTATTATCATAAGTTATCCACTTATCTGGGTGAGTTTCAGTAACATAATATGTTTCAGTTACAGTAGTATATGTAGTATGACCATTAACCCTTCCACTTGGAATTCTTTTAGTTCTGGTCTTTCTCACCCTTTCATTCCATTTATCTTCATGCCTAATTTTAGTGATATAAGCACCATGATATTCAGTAGATGATGTTTCAATTGAAATCATCACAAATCTAAGGAATAAAACTATCAAGATTGATGGTACAATCAATAGTACATATTCCCACCACACAGTTTGCTTTCTTTTAAATATTAAAAGATATATCGCAACAATAAATGGGATAATAAAAATTAATATTTCCATAATTATTTAAAATTTATCAAGAGACAAACATGTACCACATCCAGATTGTAAACCAATTGGGCAAATCGAACAATTAGTTGGATTACATGTGAAACCAGTAATTTCTAATATTCTCTTATTAGCTTTTGCAAGACTATCCAAAAGATTATTCCTAATCTTTATGTGTCGTTCTTTTGTAATCATTTTATCGTATTCCTCTTGTGTTAACAAATATTGCATAATATTGATTCTTTATTATATTAATAACATCATCTAATTTCACATACATTGTACCAACAGCAGGTTCTTCTGAATCAAAAAGTTCATCATCAGAAACTGAAACCTTTTTCAATTCATCAATAACTTCTTCTATATCCATAATTGTTATTTCCCAAAAATATTATTATCATCATCCATTCTAGTTTCCATAACTTTTTTAGTTTTAGTAGAAGAAATGACTTCATATTGTAAAGGAGTATTATTACTAACTAAAAAGTTTCCTGGGAAAGTAGTAAGCAACTTTCTATGTTGATTTTCAATATCAGTAATTTTCTTTTGAGCATTAAGAAAGGCATATCGTTCACTAATAATAACATTATTCACTTTATCATAAAGTTTGCTATCAAAATTAGGGTTACTTTCTTGAATCCATTTCATAAGCAAGTTACTGTCAGTACTATAACGTTTATCTATGATTTGGACATAGATGTCTTTGAATGACTCTTTATATTGTTCAGACACTTGTGCAACACCATTGATTGTCTTCCACATATTGTCATATGTCATCTCAATGATTTTTTCTTGTGCAGTGAAATCACTTCTATAAGAAGCATCTTGATTATTATAACTAATCTTCATACTAACAAAGATGAAAATTGCCAATACAACAATAACGATTGATGAAATCAAAACGATTGATTTACTAAAGATTGATTTATTTTCCATTTTACTTTTTTATTTAAATTGTTTTATTTATTAATACTCTGCAAAGATAAGGGATATTTTTGATTAAAACAAGAAATATGTGTTAATAAATGTTATTGATTTAATTTTACTACATCAATAAAAGAACCTTGTCCTTGATATAAGGAAACCCCATACATATCATCAATTATAACACTACCTGCTAAAAACATTTCATCTTTCTCCCATAGTTTACCATGTACTAAACCATATTCAAATAACAAATTATATAAATCACATTGTGGTTCTCTACCACATTTAAACATTTCCCTATCTTTGTACTTATCAGAAGTATATTTAGCTATACATTTTTCAATAAAAATTGACCTATCTTCAACAGATAAATTGTGTAATTTATCAATATGCATTTTTAATAAGTCATTTTTCCATTTTATTTTTTTAGCAAATTCTTCAATTAATTCATTTGTGAATTTACTTTTTAATTCATCTAATAATTGTCCCATATCTTTTAATTTTTAATTATGACACAAAGATACAATAAAAAAACGAGACCACCAAAGTAATCTCGTTAAAAAATGTTATAGTATATTATTTTTTAGAATGTGATATTATTGACAGAACCACCTACTGCACTTGAACTTACAGAAGAACTGATAAATCCAATCATCTTACGGATTTCTGCACCTGTACGACCTACTTCTGCAACCAATTCTGGACGGATACCCATATCAGCAGCAGCTTTCTTATAGTCTGCACCATTACCAACACCAAACAGAATTACAGTAAATGTAAATGAATTAGCCTCATTCTTATAAATTTCAGCCATCTTCTGTTGTACTGCTTTTGGATTACCACCGCAAGTATCATCACCATCAGTAATAATGAAAACCAATGTTTTTGCTGTAATACCTGCTGTTTGCAACTGTTCACGATAGTCATTTGCATTGTCCAATCCTTTTTCAACTGCACCATACAAATTGGTTAAACCACCAGGTCTGATATTAAATCTTTCCACATCAGAAATTGGCTGATAACCATTCACAACTTTAATATCATCATCAAATGTAATGGTAGAAACCAACATTTTATCAGCAACATGTGATTTTTGCATTGTTTCAACAAAATCATTAAGAGCATTGTTGAGGTCATCTACATAATCATAGATTGAACCACTCTTATCAATTACAAAAACAACATTGATTGTTTCATCGACCTCTAAATTATTAGGGTCAAAATTGGTAAAATTAATACCAAAATTAGGCATTTCATTCATATTATTTTTTTTTTAATAAATTTTCTTTCTTCAAAATATCATATAATTCTATTTCAGAACTATGATGCACTAAATAACCAATTCTCTTTTTTGCTGCACTATAATTAGTGACCATTTCTGAATATCTTTCTCCACATTCTTCATTAGATACTTTATCTTCTAATACCAGTTTATTTAAATAATCTACTGATTCATAATGAGATTTATCTAATGCTTGTTCAAAGAAAGATAACAATTTTATATAATGCATATCATCAAAAGCAGTAAATAGTATATCCACATTGAATTCAAAATGATAATATCTTTCACTATCACTTTTTAAATATAGTGCTATTTTATTATCTGTACAATCAATTCCATAATCTAATAGTTGAATGGAAACTGTGAAAGTGTCATGTGCAATATCAAATAATACTGTATAGCCATCAACATTTTCTGGTACAAAATCTTTTGATTTGCTTGGATATAATATTTTACTATATTCTAAAGCAATGTGATATGCAATACGTTTATAAGTTTCGTATTGCTCTTCACATTCTTTTAATTTTTCTTTTGTTTCTTTGATGTCATTAATCAAATGATACAAATCTGAACGTTTATTCATATTATCCAATTAAATCATCTGTAGACAGAACAATTTTTACTCCAGCTTGTTTAGCCTTTTCAAAAATACTGTCCATACGAGGATTATCAGTACCAATTGCTGACATACAATCATCAAGAATGAAAACTTTCTTAGCCAAATCTGGAGCACAATCAATAATATCATTCAAAGATTCTGCTACACAATGACTTTTTGCCTCTCCAGCAATATATACTTCATCATAATTATTCAATACACTCAATAGTGCATGGTTAACATTTGTTTCTGGAGCGTTTGGCAATACAACAGATGCTTTGAAAATTGAGAAATGTTCTGTGTACCAGTTACTACCCTTAAACCACAAGTTATATGGCAAAGCATTAGCAACTTCCCATTCTCTTACAGCAGACATAACAGAATCAACAATAGCCCAACCCTCTGTTCCCAAAATACAGTGAGGATTCCAAATAACATTTACACCACCATTCTTTTCCAATTCCTCCAAATAATGTAATGCACCAATAGGATTATACTGTGCAGTCCACTTTCCTTGTTTAACATCATTGGCTGTGACTGTTGAAAATGGTGTTGGGTTATTACCATTAGCATCTTTCCAGAAACAAGGATGAGCAATATGGATTTCATGGTGAGAATCCAATGTTAAGGAAATATGATTGATTTTATCAACATTCTTACGAATGAATGCTGCAATTCTATTACAATCTTCAACAGCCCCATTCACAGACAAAGCTCCACTAGGGAGGCAAAAATCATTTTGACAATCAATCAAAAGTATAGCTCTCTTTTTCATAAATTTAATTTTTTTAATTTGTTAATATTTCTTTTTAACTAAAAAGGTAAGTCATCATCATCATTATTTGACTTTTCTATTTCAATTTGAGGCTGATTTTTTCGTTCTTCCTCAATTTTTTCCATTAATTCTTGTTCTTCCTTTTCTTTTTTATTCCTTTCATTATCAAACCATTCTTGGTCAGTATTATAGAACATCCATTCTTCTGGAAGTCTTTTATTCAAAGACTGATTATATACTTTACCATCTTTGATTTCAATAAAAATAATAAAAGGAAAACCTTCATCATCACACATAGAATCTTCATCATAGCAACTAAACCAAAGTCTGCCAGAATCTATCATTTCAACATTCTCTTCCAATAATTCAATCAATTCCCAAACAAAATAATGTCTTGCATAAATCATAAATTGAAGTAAACCTTTATCATTACACATAAATGACATTTTATCATCAAATGGTATTGCTAGTTTAGTAAACTTATCAGAAAATTCTTTCATAGAAGATTGTTTTAGAACAATACTTCCATGTCCATTATAACATACAGCCATAAACAATAAATTATTAATATTATTTTTTACTTGCGACTTTATCAAATAAGTCAATTGATTTATCTTTAAAGTCTTTGAATCTTTGTGCTAACGCCACAGCAGCAACAGTCAAAACAAGTTGCATTTGCATTACACTAACATTCCCTACTTCAACATCATAGATTTCTGATGTCACTCTTCTAAGAATTGAATCAAGTGGAATAAATACATTGTCAAAATCTAATGCTAATTGGATTAAATCATTATCACTTAAATTAAAAAGTGCTTTAGTTATTACATTTTCTTTATTCATTATAATGTGTTTTTTAATTACGATGCAAAGATACAACTTATTTTGATAAGTGCAAATTTATATTAGTTAAAAAAATCTAAAATTTTTCCTCAAAAGGATTTATGCCATTTCTTTCTTATCAATTGCAAGATGTGCTTGTGCAAAAATATTATCCCAATCCCTTGAATTATCTTTTGGTAATTTTAAAAAACGTTGTTTCTTAGCTTTTAATTCTCTTATCCATGAACGAAATTCATGTTGATTACGAACAGCCATCCAACTATTAGCCAAAGATTCAATCCATGCACCTTTCCCTTTCATACCAAATAATTCAACTATTTCAAGCATTTCAGCATGAACTTCATCTGCTCTTTTAAACTCTTCTTCTGTAAAAGAAAATTCTCCATTTTTTAAATCAGAAGAACAACGTTTTCCTGTAATTATTGCTGCACCATATCTAAATTTAGATTTACCATTTTCGCTTGAAAGAGGATGTGCTTTACACCATTCATCAAGTTTTACATAAGATACAATACCTGCTTTTGCATAGGATGCAATATAATCATCAAGAGACCAATTTTTGGAATTAGTATTTGCATCAATAATTGCTTGTTTTTCTTCTTCTATTGGAATTTCTACAAACATTACTTTAATTTTAGAATGTCTTTCAATCTGTTCATTTTCTACCAAATTTTGAAATGCCTTTAAACGATGTTGTCCATCAATAATATGATTTGTTACTATATTAATAGTAATTGGAGGCATTGTATCTAACGAATTTAGACATTGCCTTTTAATTTTTTCTAAATGAGCATGATTATATGCTCTATTTTCTTGATTAGCTCCAAATTTTAAGGTTTCTTCAAAAGTTACGAAACCAAAATCAATAAATTTTCGCATAATAAAACTATGTCTTTAACGTTTGAAGACTTACGTTTAAAATTATTCTGTTATTAATTTATGAAGTAAATTACATTTGGAAGCCATGAATCCATAAGTTCAGTATGACCAAATAATTTAGTATCAGACACAAATAAAGTATCTAAAATATCAATATTATTTTCTTTTAATGTCTTACCTGTATCAACAACATCAATGATACAGTCGGCTTTCAAATCTAAATAACCTTCTGTTGAACCACCTGTTGAAATAACATAATGAGGTATGCCTAAATTTGTAAAATATCTACTAGCAATTATCTCAAATTAAGAAGCAACTATTACAGGTCTTTTCATATGAAAAAGTTCTTCCTTAGATAATCGTGAACATAGGCATATTTTAATCTCATTTAGACCAGTCGAAAAAAGTGGATAAATACAATCATTATAATCACTATTATTAATAATATCATACCCACAAAAAGCAAATTCAGCTATCTTGGAATATAAAAGTTGTGGGATTGCCTTTGGTTTTGCTATAAATAAGTCACAATCTCCAAACCAATTAGGAAATTGATATTGGCGAGTGGACTCTTCTGGAAGAGAAAAACCTTTTTCTTGAAAAAAAGAGATTAACTTATTGTATAATCTTCCTTTTGGTAATACTAATGTTGGATTCATATCATTATTTAATAAAATTTCACATTGCAAAGATACAAATAAAAAACGAGAATCACAAAATGACTCTCGTTAAAAAACTTAAAAAACATATATTGTTATCTATACAACAATCACATCTGAAAACATACCACCAACACCTGTCTGATGAGTAACCCAATTCTCCCCATTATCCTCACTAATTGAAATTACATCACCAGAAGCATGAATGAACTTACCATTACTATATGTTAAACCACAATAATTTAAACCACCAGAGACTTCTATTGTATTATTCTTCACTTCCCAATCTCTACCATCATTGCTAACTAATACATGTCCAAATGCACCAACAATCATATATTTACCAGCACCAGAACATATATTATTCCAAGTTTCTGTTAAGCCATAATTAATATTTGTTGGATTAGTCCAGTAAGTGTAATCACTGGTTGTAGAGCATAAACCACCAGTATCACCCCCTAAGAAAGAGACAAATGGAGTATTAGATTCTTTAGAATATGCCCCATAAGTAATCATATCAGTTAAATTGTAATTTTGAAATGGATAAGTGCTCGTTTCGACTAAATCTGTACCATCAGTAGTTTCATATGTTTTCTTATCACTTAAAATAAACATTGCATTACCTTCATGTATAGTTATAATTTTTGATAAACATCCTTTACCTTCATGTATAATTTCCCAATCTACCCCATCAGTACATCTAGCAATTGCACCTGCACTACTTACAGCAACAAAATATCCATTACAATAAGTCACATCATTCCAATGATAGTCCTCAATACTTGCATGAGAGTCCCAATTAACAGCATCTGAGGAATATATTGTTTCTCCATAATTACCAACTACAACATATAAGCCATTTCCATATGCAATATGAGGATTATGTAAGGTACTAAAATCAGTATTAACCTCTAAATTATCAAAATCACCATCTGCTGCTGTTACAATAATACCATCTCCAACAATAGTAACAACACCCATTCCCTTTAAAGTTTGTGTTGCTATTTCAGAAGATGTATAACCTTCTTTCTTACAATATGTTTCAATTGTTCCACCAGTTATATTAGTTAATGGATTTGTATAAGTAATCCAATTTGTATCTGGATTAAATCTATAATAAATGGTAGTACCACTCATTTTACTTGATAAAGTAACTGTTTGAGCATCATATTTAATTGTTGGAACATCTAATTTTATCACCATCAATTTAAGAATGTTTGCTGCCATAGTAGCAAAGGTATCCCCACTCACTGTATCAACACCTTTTACTGTTATTGCATGTGCAATACTATCTTTACCAGCACTAACATCTTCTGTTACATTATCAATCCTTTGTTTAATTGTTGTCATATTATATTTACATTTTTTAGTTATTTATAAATAGCGAACCAATTACTTCATAATGAGTTAAAACCTATACCATAATGCTACCAATTCATACCATTTTGTACTTAATTACAAATATGATTTAACCCATCTAATTTAGTTCAAATATTTATATTTGAACTATACTGAAAGTAATAAAAATGGGAGAATATTTTACTACTCTCCCTTTGAACTAAATTATGTAAATATTATGTGATTTAACTTAAAAATTGAATTATAAATAATACTGCAAAATAACTTTTATTAAATGATGCATCAATATAATTTTCAGTAGTACCATAAAAGTATTCTACATTTCCACTAGATAATGGTCTTGCAAAAATTTCATAATCAAATTCTCTAGTAGTTTCAAATCTAACACCACAATCTCGTACACTTGTTATATCTCCTCTCGAACCTACATTTACACAAACGGCTGTATTAGTATTTTGTAAATCATAATGTTCTTCACTACCACCACAACTTACAGTTATATAACCTACTGGATTATCACCAGTATTATAGTCAATCACTAAAGCTGATACACCACTTTCCATTAAATTTTCTAATGATACTGCTGGTATTTCTGGTGGATTACTTGCTTGAATTGTTCTAATTTTACTTGCCATTGTAGTAAAAGTGTCACCACTTGAACTACTAACTCCTTTTTCAGTAATAGCTGACGCAATATCAGTTTTCCCTTGTGTGACATCTTCTGTCACTCCATCAATACGTTCTTTAATTGTTGCCATGTTTACTTAGTTTAGATATTTATATCTAAACTATTATAAAAGGTACAAAAAAGGAGAATATTTTTCTTATTCTCCTTAAACTAAACAAGGTAAAATATAACAATTTTTATTTGATTTTAGATTCTAATTCTTCTATCTTTTTTTGTTGCTCTTGAATGGCTTTACATAAAATTGAAGTCAATTTCATATAGTCTAAATATTTAGTTTCTTCTTTATCTTTATCAGTCAAAGAAACAACAAATTCTGGAAATACCTCTTCTACTTCTTGTGCAATGAAACCAATTTGTTCCTTTTTATCTTTATCACTTTTTAAAGTAAATCTTGTAGGTTTTAATTGTAATACCTTATTTAATGTATCATCCTCTAAAGGTCTAATATTTTCTTTTAATTTCCTATCTGAACCAGGTGTAATAGTTCCTGTTGCTCGAATATCACCTTGTACATTTAAATTAGTATGATATTGACTTGTTTTTCCATATAATTGTAATGAATCTGTATATATGGCAGAACCATCACCTCCTTTAATAGTAAAACCAAGAGTATTATCTGAACATATTTCAATAAATCCACCACTTGTATCATCATTCATTTTTTGTATCTTGATGTAAGTGTTACCAGTAGAGTTACCAAGATATAAATCTCCATTATTTCTAACTTCCATAACATTACTTCTATTGCTTGAAGAAGTACCATTTCCTACAGTGAATATTGTTGAAGCACTATCAACTCCTGTTTTAGAAATATTATATTTACCTATACCAGTTTCATATATATTATTACATAAAATACTATTTCCAATATGACTTTTACCCCCACTATTACATAAATATGTATCTTCATATGAATACAATCCTTGTAAAAAATGAACAGAACTTCCATCAAATTCTGTAACATCTCCCATTGATAATGTTCCAACTTCACCATTTAAATATACATATGAACTAGCACTAATATTGCAATCACTACAATATGCTTCAATTGTATCATCACTTTTTACATATACATATGAACTATCAGCTTCATTCTGTATTCTATCCTTTGCCCCTGTTTCAATAGCCCTAATATTATTTGCCATTGTTGAGAAAGTTGCATTATTAGAAGTACTAACTCCTTTTTCAGTAATTGCTGATGAAATTTCAACTTTTCCATCAGTAACATTTTCCGTTACATTATCTATTCTTTCCTTAATTGTTGCCATGTTTACTTAGTTTAGATATTTATATCTAAACTATACTCAAAAGTACTAAAAAAGGGATGAAAAATATTTCATTCCATCCCCATTCTATATAACATTTCTACATCTTCTGACATGTTTTTAAAAATAATTTTATTATATTCTTCTCCTAATTCATCAAGTAATTTTAGAAAACATTCTTTTATTGCTTGGTTTGTTATTGATTTAACATTAGAAAAATCTATTATAATATTATTAATATGTGGAGAACACTCCATTATCCTTTGATATAATGAATTACCATTAATAACTATTTCTTCTTCAATTTTAATTGTACGTTCTAATACTGGCATTATGAATGGTAAGGTTTTAATCATATCTTTTTCACATAATACTCTATCTTCCACTTGATTCATCGCAACAATAAACTCAACATTTGGATATTCCAAAACACCATACATATTTTTATCAGCTAAAATGCATTCCATTGTAGTTTCTCCAAACTTACATATATATTTTAGATAAACTTCATCACGATTAATAGTGATATTACTTTGTAAAGGAACACAAAATATTGATTGATTATCTTTTAATTTATAAAATTTATTCATTTTTCTTAATTTCTTTTAATTCTTTAAAACTATCACTAACAGATTTTGGAGTCCAAGGAGTAGTATCACTAAATTCTTCATCAAAGATAAGGCTGTATCCTTCCCAATTATCTATACCACATGCTTCTAAATTATTTAATTTTCTTTCAGCTTCTAGTAAGCGAATCAAGTCATCTTCATCAACAATATATTGTTTCATATTATGAATATTTTTCTTTTTTATAACATTCTATAGTAAATTTCTTATCCATATCAGCCCAATAATCCCCACCTTGTGGAGTTTTTATCCAAGTAAAAGCCCTAAATATTGTATATCTTCCACATCTTTCAATAACAGAATCCATATTCTCTTTAAGTGTTTTATTTTTATTTACATATATATCTAATCTTTCAGAAAACTTTTCATTATTATAAAACGAATCTGGACATGTTTTAACTGCTTCAATAAATTCTTCATATGTTCCCAATTTTTTGAGAATGTTATAATATTCTTGTACTTCCATTTAAATATTAATAAATTATATTAGCCTTTTTCCAATTCTTATGCCAAAATTGGTCTGTTTGTACATGATTCTTACGAACATATTTTACTACATTCCATTTGAAATCTCCAACAGGGTATTCATCTGCATTTCTTACTACTACACCCTCAATAGTATCACCATATTTACTACCTTGTGTCATATGAAACATGATTCTATCTTTCAATTCATCTACGGTATCAAATTTACTTATTTCAAGAACTGGTACAGTAGATAATTTAAGGATGTCTGCCATCAAGCATACATCTTCCCATGAATACCATTTTTCAGAATCTCTTGCTCCAAACATATAATAATATGATGAAATCTTTGTTGGGTCATTAATCAAATTATTATATTCAATAGAATGAATGCCATAAAGGTTTTCTCCATAAACCATTTCATCTTCGCCTAAAATATTCTTCACATTATCATATACTCCACCATGTTCCCAAATATTTCTTGACCAAGGATGTTCTGTTGGAGCAGCTACTGAACGGGTATAAGCACCTGTTTTACAACACATAACTGATTCACCATCTAACTTTTCAGTAAGTATTAATGTTTTACCTTTTAAATGTTCCCACCATTCTGATTCACAAATTCTATCATCATTGGTTGCACCTTCTGAAAATGGCATATGATAAGTTCTAGGATATTTTTTTGATGCACTTATTTCAATTCTTTCCATAACATTATTATTTATAATTTGATGCAAAGATAATATTATTATTTGATTTTATGAAATTACAAATGTTAATCATTGTTAAGAAAGAAATTTTCATCATTATTAATAAGATTGGTCGTATATTTTATCCATTTATCATCTATTTCCCTCCAAAATTCACTCCCTTCTGATGTACCACTCCATCTAAAAGAATCATTTATTACATATCTATAAAAAACACATCTATTCATCAAACTTGATGGAAATAAATAATTTTTTAAATTATAATATTCTTTCTCATAACCTCTATACACATAACGATATAACTTATACCAATTGTTTTTGAAATTATCAAAACAATCATTCTCTTTGAGAAAATTAAGAAATATTCTATAGTAATATTCTTTTTTATCCATATTTAATTTTCTTTACCACTAAAAAAATCATCCTTACAAAAGGAACTAACTGTATAAATCATCCATTTATTATGAATTTTATGCCAAAAATTACTTCCTTCTGGAGTACTATTCCAAGGAAATGCATCATATATTATATTACAATAATATTCCCAAGCATGTTCTTTTCTTAATGAGAAGAAATATATCATAGGCACATTATTTGCTCTACTACAACCTCTATTCATACGACATGTTATATTATACCAATTATTTTTGAAGTTGTCAAAACAATCGTTTTCCTTAAGAAAGTTAAGTAAATTATAATAAAAATCACTAATTTCAATATTCATAATCCTTAAAGAATTTTTCCATATTATCACTTTTTTGATTACGAAGCCATCTTCTTCTAAATTTTTTTAGTTTTCTACGTGCTCTTACCTCTCTGTTATAACCAGTAGACTTACTTTCCATTTTATAACAACCTAATTGTTTTAAACTCATAACTTTAAATTATTACTAATTTCCTCACATTTTTTTTTCCATTCGATATGAATGTTATCCCAATAATCACTTCTTTCTGGAGTAAAGCCCCAAGAAAATGCATCATTTATTATGTAAATATAACAATATGGTTTTGGTCTTCTTTCTAAGAAATAACGTTTAAAATCCATAATTTTATTATTATAAACACCATTTACTTTAAATGCATAAAATCGTGTGAAATTATACCAATTTTCTTTAAATTTATCAAAAGAATCATTATCCTTAAGAAATTTAATAAATTTAGTATAATAACATTTTTCTTCAAAAGTCATAATTTTACTCTTTTTTAGATTGTTTTTTAATACTATCATTCAATGTGTCTATGATAGATAATAAATTTTTATCTTGTGGATTAATTGAATGAAGACCACATAAATATCCAATCACATATTCTAAAAAACCTTTATCTATTAATATTGTTTCTTCTTCCATTTTATTTTAATTTTAAGTGAATTTTACTAATTTTAATCAATACATCTTTTGGGATTAGAATATTAATAGGTTTCTCAACTAATTGAAATGATTTACTAAATTTTATACCATCTTTCCTAATATTACCTAAATATTCTTTCTCATTATTCCTTATTTTGTTATCCTTTATTTTCAGATTTGATGTTGTCCAACCAAGTTCTTCTAAGTAATCTAATATCCGATTTCTGCTTACCAAAGCAATCTCCAATTCTTCAATATCTCCTTTACTATTAAAGGGTTCTTTTGTTTTATTAAGCCAACAGAAAAGAAAGGAATCATTGATTTTATTACTATCAAGCAGCCATCCATTATTAATATCATTTCTTCTGTTAAGGAATGATAATTCTAATGAGAATGTCTGTAAATCCTTATTACGATATTGGATTGCTGCTTTTTCATCACATAAGAAAGTTTCACCATTATATTTGAAGATAGTATC
>ERZ1673753.2406-NODE-2406-length-14011-cov-5.324520_pt1 | contig 14011 bp, 14 predicted proteins | sample MGYA00580201_ERZ1673753 | MGnify/ENA primary metagenome ERZ1673753 (study PRJEB41218, sample SAMN15661747) | gut metagenome | host: Homo sapiens | place: Canada: London | collected 2015-08-20/2019-03-30 | study: EMG produced TPA metagenomics assembly of... | reverse complement strand
CAAGGACCTGGCTTTCAACCTGGGTGGCCACACCAACCACTCCCTGTTCTGGAAGAACCTCTCCCCGAACGGTGGCGGCGAGCCGACCGGCGAGCTGGCTGAGGCTATCAACCGCGACTTCGGCTCCTTCGAGGCATTCCAGGAGCACTTCAACGGCGCTGCTCTGGGCCTGCAGGGCTCCGGCTGGGCAGTCCTGGGTTACGACCACATCGCTGGCCGCCTGGTTGTCGAGCAGATGACCGACCAGCAGGGCAACCTGTCCATCAACCTGACCCCGCTGCTGCTGCTGGATATGTGGGAGCACGCTTTCTACCTGCAGTACAAGAACGTTAAGGCAGACTACGTGAAGGCTGTCTGGAACGTCTTCAACTGGGACGAGGTTGCAAAGCGCTACGAGGCTGCCCAGAAGTAAAGCTGCATCAAGGGGCGCCCTCGTAGGCGCTTCCCCAGCACTGAAAACTAAATAGAGCTGGCCCTGTATCAGCGCCGGAAGCATCTTCCGGCCATTTGATACAGGGCCTTTTGCGTCCCTAGAAACGCAGCCCTAGAAACACAACGGGCCCGGCGAACGGTTTCTTAAACGAGCACTCACTCACTTCACGCGCTCGATTGGACTTTCGCAGCTGGCTCACAAGTCAACTACACACCCACCTGAGATTGGAGAAGAACCATGAAGGCTCAAGTACGAACCATCCGTTCCAACCACTCCCCCGATTCCCAGCGCACGCGCGGTGGTCGCCGCACCCGCCAGTTTGGTGCCGTGGTCGCCCTGACTGGCCTGCTGCTGGGCACCGCAGCCTGCGGCGATGAGGACAACGCTGAGGATGCCCCAGCCTCCGTGACCTCCAGCACGGAAGCCGCAGACGCTGGCTCCGCCGACAAGGGCGAAGCGCCCAAGGAAGGCAACAACCAGAACGCAGAAGGGGCGAACACCGAAAACGCCGCTGTACCAAACCCCGCCGAGGGCGAGAATGCCGAAGGCGCCGATGGCAACGAAAGCCCTGACGAAGGCAACAAGGATTGCTCCGAACAGCCTAACTCCCCGGAGATCACGAACAACATCAGCAAGCTGCCGCCAAACCAATTCGGCTGGAAGCCCACGGGCGAGTCGAACTACAACCCCTGCAACGACCTCAGCTACGCGCTGATCACCCAGGCGCAGCAGGGCAACAGCCAGTTTGCAACCCAGCTGATGCTCTTCCACAAGGGCAAGTACATCGGCGTTGGCTCCGACACAATCCAGCAGGCGGAGGTTCTATCCGCCACGGATTCTTCCGTCACGGTGCGCATGCGCGACTGGGAGGCGCTGCAGGAATCCGGCGAGGCCAACGCGCAGGCCCCCAACTACTACTCGGACGTCACCTTCCGTTGGAACGGCAGCAAGGTAGTGCCGGAAGGCCGCATTCCGAACCAAGGCCTCTCCAAGTAGACCTGCAGTCGCTGGCTCGCTAGTCCCCTAGCACCCCGACGGGGCAACTCACGCCATTTGAGCCGTGGTTGCAATACCCGTCGGGGTTCTTGTGTAGATACTGCTGGTGCTCGTCCTCGGCCAGGTAGTACTGCCCGTCACCAATGTCCGCCAGCTCGGTGGTTTCCGTGGTGATCTCCCCGAAGCCCGCGTCGCTAAAGCGCTGCTGCCACCCAGCGATAGCCTGCCGCACGCGCCGCAACTGTTCCGCGTCCTGCGCGTACACGCACGAGCGGTACTGGGTACCCACGTCGTTGCCCTGCCGGTCGCCCTGCGTCGGGTCGTGGTTCTCAAAGGCGATCTGCAGCAGTTGCTCCAAGCTCACCGCGGCGGCGTCGAAAACAACCCGCACCACCTCGGCGTGGCCGGTCCGCCCGGTGCATACCTCGCGGTAGGTGGGGTTCGGAGTGTATCCGCCCGCGTAGCCCACGGAGGTGCCCCACACTCCGTCCACGCCCCAGAACATGCGCTCCACACCCCAGAAGCAGCCCAGCCCCAGGACGATCTGCGCGGGTTGCTGCAGCCCGTCGGCCTCGGCCCAGTAGCTATCCTCCAGCCCGGTCAGCGGCGTGCCCAGAACCACGTTCGGCTGCGGGTTCTCCAGCACGGGCGTGCGTCCGCCCTTCAGCGCGTCCTCCGGCCCGACCCTTTCGGCCCGGTACGGCCCCTGGCTGTTGAGCGCCATGATGCGTTCGAAGAAGTTCGTCATGTCCTTGTCCCTCTTTGCCCCTCTTTGTCCCTTGTTGTCCCTTGTTGTTCCTTTTTCTTCTTGACTGCTTAGTGACGCCGCAGCTCCCGCAAGCCCGGCGCGCCCCTGCGCAGCCACGCGCGAACCGCCGAGGTCGCCACGCAGTCATCGGCGTTGTAGCGCTCCAGCTTACGCCTGGCCGCCTGCGCCGTACTGCGGGATCCGCCGATGGCCTGCTCAAACAACTCCACCGCCGCCTTGCCGTTTATGCCCACCTGGCTGAACTCGAACCCCGCCAGCGGCGCTACCGTCTTTAGCCCCAGCGAGTCCGTGGGCGCCAGCGCCTTCTTCACCAGGCCGAAGCAATCACACCAGTGTTCGGAGGCGATGAAGGCATTCACCTCCTCCAGCGTGGGCATGGTCACCTTCACGTTGGTGCCCGCGACCGCATAGCGGCGCCCGCCGTAACGCTCAGCGGCGTGGCGCAGCCAGTAGTTTTCCCCCTGCGCGGCATACACCCACACCTGGAAGTTCTTTCCCTCCTCCAGGGCGCGGTCCTTCTGCGATTGCATCCAGTGCCAGAATTCGGCTACGTGTTGGCCTTCGTCGCCTTCCCGGCTGAAGTCCCCGAACCCGATGTAGCGCGAGCCGTCGAAGGTACCCCAGAGGAACGTGCCGCGGTTGGGGTGGGCCTCCATGTCTACGTCGATCTCCACCCAGTCACGCAAACCCCCGGCGGCGTTGCGCGCGCTACCGCCCCAGAGTTCCGGCTGCTCTTGCCAGTTCTTCTTCGGGCGGCGCAAAGCCACCTGCCCATCCATCCAGGCCTGCGCCAACTCCGCTTGCTCCCCGTTCGCGGAGGCCGCCAGCTGCGGTAGGGTCTCGATCCCCTTCTCCCGCCATGTGCGGGCTTTATCCCCCGGCAGCAGCAGGCTGATCTCCTGCGCCTGCAGCAACTGGGCCCGGCAGTGATTGTGGAATTCGCAGGTCTGACATTCCTTGATCCTGCGCGGGCCGGTCGGGATCGGTTCCTCCAACGCGGCCTGCAGGCCGGGGAGGACGGAGGGGGCGTCAAAAAAGAAACAACGTGGCCTGCCCGGCCCGGCGCGACCGATCAGTGCGACGGTGCTGGCGGCGAAGCCCCATTGGCGCAATACAACGTGGGCGATGGCCACCCTTTGGGCGTCCCCGGCGGCAGCGCGATGGCGGAAGTCAATCGGCGCCGGCACCGCCAAACCCAGGGCGCTAATGTCCGTCACCCGACAATCCGCCAACTGCGTGGCCCGCGCGCGGCGCGCCACGGAGTGCGAGGAGATCGCGACGGGCGTGTACTGCATAAACTCGTCGACCCCCTTGCCGCGGTCCGCGCGGACGAGCAGGTCCAGCTCTACCCGGAAAGGCCCTTCGGCCAGCACGGGGCGGGTGATCAGCCGAGCACCGGAAGCCAGCGCCTCCAGGGTCTGCTCGACGGCGGTGTCGGGCTCACTAGGGTCGATATCCACCCTGGTGGGAAACACTTTGTCGCCGATCCGCGGCTTGCTCGGAAGGCGCCGAAATACCTGCTCTCGCCGGAGCGCGGCGTTGGCTTTGCGCTGAACGGCCTCCACGTAGGCCTCGAGGTCCTGTGCAATGTGGATGCGCGGGGTCACGGGTGATTCCTGCTGTTCTTTGTGACGCCGCAATACCGCACGGTGGCGGCAGCCCACGAGGTCGCTAGGACCGAGCGGCGGAAGATCTTCAGGCAGGCTCACAATAGTTTCTAAGCCTAGCGCGTCCCCCGGACAGGCAGCGCGCCTCCCCAGAGGGTTGAGTGCCCAAATGGTTAAGCCTCCGCCCCGGGGTGTCGGAGTACAGTGAAGCAAGTACAGTAAAGATGTTTCTTAAGTAATCTGGTTGAACAGTAAGACAGATCAAGACAGATCAATTCGCATCGGAGTGACATGGGACTGCTCAGCGGTATGCGCAAGCGCCGTCAGGAAAAGAAGGCCATCGAGAAGGCAGCGAAGGTTCGCGCCAAGGCACAGGTAAAGGCCGACTCGAAGCTGGAGAAGCGCAAGGAGGCCTACCTGCGCAAGACAGCCAAGCAGGTGCGCAAGATGGATGCCAAGGAGCTCAAGGCGCAGCGCAAGCACAACGAGAAGATGGCGAAGGCCTCGCTGGAGCAGATCAAGGCCGGTCGTTTCAACGCCAAGAAGGTGCTGAGGATCGCCAGCGCTGCCCGCGTAGCCGCCCCCTTTGCAATCCCGCTGTTCTACCGTGGCGCCACCGCCCTACAGGAAGCCTCCAATAGCTCCGCGGCTCGCCGCACCGGCCTGGCTACCAAGGCAACCGCCCAGTTCCCGGGCGATGGCGGCCTGCAGCAGGCGCGCATCAAGAGGATCCGCAAGTCCCTGGACGATGGCGTGCCGACCGGCTTTGCCAAGGACATCTCCGAGCGTATGGACGACTTAGATACGGCCGTCGAGAACTCCCGCTCCATGAACGACGGCCAGGCAAAGCGTGTGCTGCGTTCCGTATCCAACGAGCTGGATCTGGTGGAAGCCCAGATTAAGGCCAAGCGCAAGTAGGGCAGACACTTGGGCTTGGCCGGCCGCTAGACCGAGCTAGCTCAGGCTGGGGGGATCTCACCCAGCGAAACCCGTTTGTGCGTGGTTTTATTGGGCTATGACGAACAAGCCTCAGGAAAACTCCACCCCTGCCCAGTCCGGCCAGTTCACCCGCCGCCAGGTTCTACAGACCAGCGCGGCCGGCGCAGCTGCCGTCGGCATCGGCACCGTTGCCGCCAACTCCACCGCCTCCGCCGCGCCGCTGGGCTCCACCAAGCGCCCGAACCCGCCCATCAACAAGAAGATGGGCAAGGAAGCCTTCCAGCACGGCGTTGCCTCCGGTGACCCCTACCCGGATAGCGTGCTGCTGTGGACCCGCGTGACCTCCAACGAAAACGACTACCCGGGTGACGGTCAGGGGCAAGCCACCAACGTGAAGTGGGAAGTCGCAAGCGACGAAAAGTTCACCCAGATCGTCACCTCCGGCACCGCGAAGGCGGAGCCTGCCGGCGACATGACCGTGAAGGTAGAGGCCCGCGGCCTGAAGCCCTACACCGGCTATTTCTACCGCTTCACCACCGTCGACGGCCCCCGCAAGGGCCAGACCTCCCCGGTCGGCAAGACCCGTACCGCACCAGCCAAGGGCGCCGACGTTTCTGAACTGCGCTTCGCGCTGTTTAGCTGCTCTAACTGGGAAGCCGGTTTCTTCAGCGCCTACCGCGATATGGCCAAGCGCGGCGACATCGACTACGCGCTGCACGTCGGCGACTATATCTACGAGTACCCGCGCGGCGAATACACCGGTAAGACCGGCTCTGTCCGCCTGCACGAGCCAGCCAACGAGATCGTCTCCCTGGCCGACTACCGCCAGCGCTACGCACTGCACCACACCGACCCGGACCTGCAGGCCGCGCATGCTGCTTGCCCGTGGATCGTCACCTGGGATGACCATGAGGTCGCCAACGATAACTGGTCGCACGGCGCGGAGAACCACCAGGCGGACAAGGAGGGCGACTTCATCGCCCGCCGCAACGCCGCCATGCAGGCCTACCTGGAGTGGCTGCCGATCCGCGCCACCCCACTGTCCGAGAAGGGCCACATCTACCGCAACCTGTCCTTCGGCAACCTGGTCGAGCTGAACATGCTGGATCTGCGCACCTACCGCAACGAAAAGCCAGGCTTCACTTCCGCCCGCAAGACCGACGATGAGTCCCGCACCATGCTGGGCTCCGAGCAGTTCGGCTGGCTGACCAAGAAGCTGTCCACCTCCACGGCCCGATGGAACTTCATCGGCAACTCCGTGATGTTCAGCCCGGTTCTGATCCCGCCGCTGGATCCGGAGGCCACCAAGGCCGTCACCCAGCTGCTGGGTCTGCCGGAAGAGGGTATGCCCTACAACTTCGACCAGTGGGATGGCTACGCCGCCGAGCGTCGCCGCGTGATCAATTACCTGGTGGAGAACAAGATCCGCAACACTGTCTGGCTGACCGGCGACATCCACTCCTCCTGGGCCAACGACATTCCGGCCAAGCCTGGCACCTACCCGGCCGGAGGCACCGCCGGCGTGGAGATCGTCTGCACCTCCGTTACCTCCTCCAACATCGACGACATTCTGAAGTTGCCGGAGGATAACGCGCTGTCCCACACCGTCGAGTACGCCTTCACCAACATGAACCGCCACGTGAAGTACCTGGACTTCGACTCCCACGGCTACACCGTCGTGCGTTTGACGAAGGATGCCGTGGACGCGAACTGGATCTTCCTGGCTCCGGACGGCAAGCTGAAGCCGAACCAGCCGCTGCACTTCGGCAAGGCCGCCACCACCAAGTGGGGCGAGGGCATCCACACCTCCAACGTGCGCATCGACCCGGCTAAGCACTCCGCCCACTAAAAACCTTAAAGCGCTTTATTACCCTCAGGTACACACCTGGGGGTATTTTTTATTTATTCTTTTCTTAATGACGCCACCCTTTCCAGCGCCTTTACAGTTCATTTAGCTTTAAACAAAGTTCATCATTGAGACTTGCCTTTAGTGAGTTAGACTAGTGCTTGAAAATCTATTAACTAAGTAGTGCAGGCAACAGCCCGAAAGCTATATGCAACAAACACTTAGAAGAAAGGAATGCCCCGATGGCACGCCGCGAAATTACCCAGTTCTTTGACGACCTGGACAATGCCCCACTTTCCGAGGAGGAGGTCAACGTCGTTGATTTCAGCGTCAACGGAATTGATTACACCCTGGATTTGTCCGCCAAGAACCGTGCGGCTTTTGAAAAAGCTTTGGCTCCTTACATTCAGGTTGCCCGCCGCAAGACCCGCGGTGGTGCCGGGCGCCGCACCACTAGCCGCAGCACCAACCCGGAGCGCAACCGCATGATCCGCGAATGGGCACGCGAGAACAACGTTGCGGTCTCCGAGCGTGGCCGCATTTCCGCCGACGTTATTGAAAAGTTTGAGAAGGCTCAGGGCAAGTAAACACTTTTCTTTTTTTAGGAGATTCGAGGTTTTTCGAAGTTGGGGCGTCACAAGATAAAAAGAGCATCCCTAGCACTGGTGGCAGGCACCGCGCTGGCCTTTAGCATCAGCGCCTGTGGAGGTGCGGAAGACGACGAGCTAACCTCGGAAACCTCCGCAGAACGCACCGTCGACCCGGTCAAGGGCACGGAGCTGCCGATTGACGCCGCCCCGGAGCCAGTGGGGCAAGGCGGCCAGGAGGTTTGCCCCTACCTGGACGGCGAGTGGTTGCAGAACACCAACGGCCAGCGCCTCACCGGCACCGGCACGGACGAACGCTTCGACCCTCCCGCCTGCGTTTTCTGGTCTTACGAGGACTACCCGCAGGCCACGGTGATGGTGCGCCACATGCGGACCAACTCCGATGCGATCGCAGTGGTGGACCATGCGGCGCCCATCGATTCCACGCTGAAGGCTCTCGAACCGGAAGGGTGGAGCGGCGGTCGCCGTGGCGGCAACGAGGAATCCGGCGCGGTGTACGCGGTGTGGAAGGACGAAACGGCCGTGGTGGTCACCACTGCGCAGGAGCAGTCCGTGAAGGCGCAGAAAATCGCTGAGGAGACGATCAAGAACCTCAAGCTCTAAGCGGCGCTCAAGCTCTAAGCGGCGCGCGGGCTCAAGCTAAAGCAGCGACCCGCAGCAGCCCGTCCGAAACGCCCACATCGGTCCAGGGCATCATCGGCCCGATCCAGGGGAACACGACCTCCATAAGGAGGAAGAAGATGCCCACCAGCAGCACCAGGACGATCAGCAGCTTAACCCACCAGGGACCCGGCAGGTTACGCCACAACATCGCGTACATTTAAGCTCCCTTCGTCAATTCCTCGGGCACCTCGCCGCCCTTCTTCAGCTCCGAACGGACTAGTGCCGCGTGGACGATCATGCGCTCCTTGTTAGAAAACTGCGGGTGGCAGGTCGTCATCGTTAACAGCGCCGCATCGTCCTTGGGATGCACCTCGACGCGCTCCTGACCGGGGACAGGATTGATCACGTTGATGTCGTTCGGAGTGGTGATATAACGGCCGTTGACGCCCGCGTATTCACCACTAGAAATTTTCTGCGCCAGCTCTGGGGGCATGCACTTCTTGGCCTCCGCCAAACGATCACCCGGAGCTACGTCGATCGGCAGCACACGGTAGATATTCCAGCTGCCGGCGGTTTCCACCACGACGGAATCGCAGGTTTTCAGCAGGCCCAGGTCGTTAAAGGGGGAGCCACGGCCTACGCGGTGACCGGCCATGGCGAAGTTACCGGGCTTACCTGGCGCCTGGGTCTCCTGGTAATGCCCCGGCCCCTTGGTCAGGTCCTCGTCGGTCACGCCCTTGACCACGGAGAAGTTAAAGTCCGAGCCAAAGGAGGGAATATGTAGCCGGGCAAAGGCGGCGCCTTCAGCCGGTTCGGTCAGCGGACGAGGGTTCTTTTCATCCCACTGATCATCCAGCTCCTGGGCGACGGCAGCTTGTTGACGGCCGGATTGAACATCCGTCCAAAAAACATCCCAGAAGCCGAAGAGCAAGGCGAGGACACCAAACGTGATGAGGATTTCGCCGAAAACACTAATCGGGTCGAGTCGTGTTTTCGCCTGTCGTCGGTGTCGCGCCATGCGTCACATCGTACTACGTTCTAGGGCGTTTCCCCACCGTATCCCGCAGCTATCTCTCATGGCGGGTAAGCTCTCCTCCATGAAGATTGTCGAGTATCCCGTTGCCCTATTCCTGAAGGCATGGCATTACCTTTTTGCCGATATTTTTGGCTGGGATACAGCGCAATCTTGGTTGCTGGCACTTGTGCTTTTAATCGTCACCGTTCGGTCACTGCTTTTGCCTTTCGTCTACCGGCAGTCTTATTCCAGCCGTATTCTGATTAACATCCGACCAAAAGTTTATCGGCTGGAGCAGGAATACAGCGATGATAAAACGGCGGAAGGTCGCAAGGAGCTGGCCAAGAGGCGACGCGAGCTACAGAAGGAGCACGAATATCGCTTCTCCGATGGTTGCATTCCCGCGCTTATCCAGATTCCGGTTCTGATTGGCCTGTACCGCATGCTCATTCACGTCACCAGCCCGGACCCAGAGATCAACGCTTCCGTCAACGGCTTTGGCCCTCTGAATGCCGAGGAAGTCCAGTCACTGCTTTCCGCAAAGCTCTTCGGGGTGCCTATGGCCGCTTATGTGCAGATGGCTGATTCGCAGTTCGCGGAAATTCACACCACTAAGGAGCAGGTCTTTTGGGTAGTGTTCCCCATGGCTATTCTGGCGGCGATTTTCACCACATCTAACTGGGCTTACTCCATGTACCGGAATTACCTCACGGTGGATCACAACTCAGGTTTGGCTCGCGGACTGCTGAAGTTGATGTGGCTGATCGGTCCCATCGTCCTGCTTGCTCCGTTTACCATTGCCCTGGGCGCGGTCGGCCCGGTCGCGTTGATGATCTACTGGGTGGGCAACAACCTGTGGACTACCACCCAGACGATCACCATTCAGCGGATCCTGGATCGCAAGATTCCCTACTCTGAGGAGTTCCTGGAGCACCACAAGGTGATGAAGAACCAGCTGGTCGAGCGGAAGAAGGAGAAGAAGCTGGGGCGGAAGGCCAAGCGAACTGGCTAGATGTTGTAGCTCATCGGCGCCGTCAGCAGTAGCTGCTTCGCCAAGCCTCTAGCGGTTTCCAGCGGCACGGTGTTGCGGGACATCTTCGCGCCGTTAAGCCCGCCATCCATGAACACCATCAGCTGGTCGGCCAGCGTCTGCGAGGCATAGCCAAAGCGTTCCGTGAGTAGCTCGGCCATCGTGTCGCGACACCAACGACGGTACTCCATCGCCGCGTCGCGGATGCGCTGTTCCGAGTCGGTCTCGGGCCGCGGGTACTCGCTGGCCGCATTCTGGAAGTGGGAGCCGCGGAAGTTGTTTTCTGGCTCCTGCTGAATGCACAGGTCGAAGAACGCGATGATGCGATCCTCTGGCTTTTCGCGCTTATCCGCCAGCGCGTGCCAGTCCTCGCGCCACTTCTGATCCAGCTCCTGCAGGTAGGCGACAACCAGGTTGTCCTTTGATCCAAATAGGGAATACAGGCTGGCCTTCGCCACGTCTGCATCGCGCAGAATTCGGTCGATTCCGATCACGCGGATGCCCTGCGTGGTAAAGAGGTTCGTCGCGCTTGCCAGCAGGCGCTGGCGCGGCCCGGGTCGGTTGCGACGGCTGGAGCGGGCTGTCTGCTTAGTCGCCTTACTGGTTCTCTTGGCCGTTTTCTTCGCGACCTTTTTGACCGTCTTCGCGCCCGCTGCCTTGGCCGAGGAGTCAGTAGAGGCCGCGGAGCCCGCCGTGCGGGTTTTATCCTCTGCCGTTGCCATCTACTTTCTCCTTACCTTTGTCTTCCTTGTAATCTCTGACGGTCAGCCTTTAGCGCGCTTACTCGCCTAAGTCTACAAAATCCTGCAGAGCCCATTGGACTCTACAGGATCTGTATTATCTTGCGCTATTGATTTGCGCGTGCTTACTTACGCTTCTTGTCCTTCGGACGGACAACCATCATCGGGCACGGTGCGTACTGCAGCAGGGTGCGGGAGGTGGAGCCCAGCAGCATGCCCTTGAAGCCGCCACGACCGTGAGAGCCAACGATAAGCAGCTGTGCGTCCTTGGCCGCCTCGGTGAGGGACTGCACCGGACGCTCACGCTCGACGATCTCCTCGACCTGTACGCTCGGGTACTCCTTGATGAGCTCCTTCAGCTCGTCTTCCATCATGTTCTGACGCTCGACGATCATGCGATCCATCTGGTTCTGAGCATCCACCAGGCCAACGTAGGTGGTGTGGATCTGCGTGTCTGTCCAAGAGTGAACGGCGCGCAGCAGGGCGCCGCGTGCCTCTGCCTCGCGGAAGGCGATCTTCAGCGCCTGGCGGGAGATTTCGGAGCCATCCACACCAACTACGACGGGGCCGTACTTGTTATCGACGGTCACGTCGTTGTCCTTGCGCACAACCACGACAGGGCAGTCGGCGTGGGAGACCACAGCGCTGGAGACGGAACCCATAACCAGGCCGGAGAGGCCGCCCAGGCCGCGGGAGCCCATGACGATCATCTCCGCAGTTTCAGAGAGATCCAGGAGAGTATCGATCGGGGCGCCTTCCTTGACCAGGTAGCTAACCTCGACGTCGGCGCTGAAGTCGGTGACGATCTTGCGGGCGTTCTCGATCTTGTCGCCGGCCTCGCTCTCGAGCTCGTCGTAGAGCTCCTGCGGCGGAACCATTCCGTCGGCGTACATGAACTGCGGCATGGTGTAAGCGCTCACCAGCTTCAGTGGCTGCTTGCGCTTCAGGGCAGCGTTCGCAGCCCACCTAACGGCTTCGTTGCTGGCATCAGAGCCATCAACTGCGACGATGATTTCCTTATCGCTCGTGGTAGCCATGGGAAACGATCCTTCCTTGCAAGGGCATTATTTCATTGATCCTCTACCACCTCCCATTATCCTTAAAAGCGCTAATCAATGCAGAAAGGGTGCCTATTTGCCCCTATTTTCGGGACAAGTTAGGCACCCTGTGGGTGGGAATTTAGATTTTAGGTTGAGGGACTAGGCCTGGGTGTCGGGCAGCGGAACGTCCTCAGCGCCGGGTGCGTTGGACGGGGAGAAGAACTCGAGGAGCGCGCGGAAGATGTTCAGCAGAACACCGCCGAGCTCGCTCTTGAACAGGTTAGACAAGGAACCGGTAATTGCAGCAATATCCATGCCGGGTAGCATAACGGATTGATGGGACCTTTACCAGTAAAAAGGGGCTTAAATCCTACGCGGATTCTTGTTCCCCCAGCTACCGACACGCCGTGGGTGGCAAAAGATTTTTTGTGGCACCTTATTTCCTCCCAGCGCCACCGCGCAGAAGATGATAATTTTAGTGCCGTTTTAGAGCGCTTCGCCGCAGGTGAAGTGTGCCTGGATTCCGGTGAAGCGCTCGCCCCGGATGACGTCCTGCGCCCCGGCAGCTTCATCAACTTTTATCGGCGCCCTGCCCCGGAACGTCCCGTCCCCGGCGAGATTACGGTGCTGCACCAGGATGCGGATATCGTCGTGGTGGATAAGCCCCCTTTCCTGGCCACCCTCCCACGCGGCCAGCACATTACCGAAACCGCGCTGGTCAAGGCTCGTGTGCAGCTCGGCATTCCGGAGCTGTCCCCCTCTCACCGCCTCGACCGCCTGACCCGCGGGGTGCTTCTGATGACGGCCCGCCCGGAGGTGCGCGGCGCCTATCAGACGATGTTCGAGCGGCGCATTCCTCACAAGGTCTACGAGGCGCTGACTCCCCTGCCCGAGGAGGCTCCCTTCGCCCCCATCCCCCGACTAGCCGACTGGCGCTCGTGGGATCCTCCTACGCCGGAGCGTCCATGGCGGCTGGAGCACACCATGTCCAAGACTCGCGGGCACCTCAGCACCATCCTCACCGACGGCCCGCCCAATGCCCTTACCCTGGTCACGGAGCTGCGCACAGAGCACCGCGACGGCCGTGATGTCCTAGTGTGGCGCCTGGAACCACGCACTGGCAAGACCCACCAGCTTCGCGTCGTCCTTCGCTCGCTTGGGTTGCCGATCCTGAACGATCCTCTGTACACCGAACTCACGGACGCGGCGCTCTTTTCTATTGACGCCCCTACGCCCCGACCGGTCTACGTGGAGGACGAGGACTTTGCCGCCCCCATGGGCCTGATCGCCAAGGAGCTCCGCTTCCCTGACCCACTGAGCGGCGAGGAGCGGGAGTTCATCAGCCGGTTCTAGCTGGCGCTAGATCAGTCCTGCAGCTCCACGGTGACGCCGCGCAGGATTCGCGCTGTGTAGAGGCATCCGGCCGCCAGTGCCAACACGACCAGGGCGGTGATCATTGCGAAGGCATGGGAGTAAGCCGTATCTGCGGCGGCTAGCAGCTGTTCGGCCCAGCTGGAGTCCGAGAAATGGGCGATGTGCACCGCGGCATGCAGACTCTCCGTTGCTTCTGCTGGGGCTCCGGCCGGCAGGGTGATCAACGCGGAATAGAAGGCCGTGACCAGGCTGCCGAGGACCGCGATGGAGGTCAAAGATCCGAACTCGTAGCTGACTTCCTCCACTGAGGAGGCCATGCCCGCGCGATGGCTCGGCACTCCTGAAATCATGGCGATGGAGGCTACCGCCATCACCGCGCCTAGCCCCATGCCCTTAATGAATAGGCCGCTGAGAAGAAGGGGCGTCGAATCCAAATAACCATAGAGGCACACGCATAGAGCACCGACCGTGGCTAGGCCAAACCCGCCGGCGATCAGGCGTCGGATGCCGAAGCGCGTTAGGCGGGCACCGGCATAGATGGACGTGAAAAGGGCTCCCAGAGCTGCAAAGGTCACGTACACGCCGGAGTGCAGCGGCGACAATCCGTCGGCGAGTTGCAGCTTCTGAGTGATGACGTACTGCAGACCAGCGAGGGCGAACATGGACAGGGCGGCTCCCAGGGCGCCGGCGCGGAAAGCGGGGAATCGGAAGATGTCAAAGGTGATCAGGGGTTGCTCGAGCCCGTTCTGACGTCGCGTAAAGGCCCAGCCGCCCACGAGAAGCAACACGGCTGCAACGCCGATGACTGGCCAGTTTTGCGGGGAGTGGCTGCCCTCCTTGATAAGCATGACTGCGCTGACCAGAGTGATCATCGCGTAGAAGGAAGAGATAAAGTCCCAATGCTTTTCGGGTCGTGGCTGATCCTTCGGAGCGACGAAGGGCACGGCGACCAAGGCTGCGATAACAAGCGGAACGTTAATCAGGAAGCAGGACCCCCACCAGTACAGTTCC
>ERZ1673753.2402-NODE-2402-length-14041-cov-5.258616_pt1 | contig 14041 bp, 16 predicted proteins | sample MGYA00580201_ERZ1673753 | MGnify/ENA primary metagenome ERZ1673753 (study PRJEB41218, sample SAMN15661747) | gut metagenome | host: Homo sapiens | place: Canada: London | collected 2015-08-20/2019-03-30 | study: EMG produced TPA metagenomics assembly of... | reverse complement strand
TTACAAATAGGAAAGTCAAGGAACAATGAAAAAGGGATGACTTTTTGGAAAGATTATTGTAATATGGAGAAAGGTCAAAACAACGAAGGTAAAGGAGTATTGACTGTATGAGATTTCGGGAAGAGGTTTTAGCAAAAATTTTTACCTATATTACTGTCGCCGTGCTGCTGGGAATCGTTGCATTCGAGGCATGGGGGCTTTCGCGAGAGCGAAGCCGCAGAAAGGATGCAGAGGACAATGCAGCAGTACTTCAGGAAGAAGTAGAGAACATGCGGGATATCAACAGCACCCTGAAAAAAGAAAACGGAGAGCTTTCTGCATTTCGCAACAAATGGAATGTATACGTTTCTTCTTTGACCAGCAGTGAGGTTTTAGAGCTTCAGCACGATTTGTTTATGCGGACAGATTTGATTCCGCAGGAGGCGAAGGAAGAAATCGCGGAACGGGAAGCCGGGCTTCTTGCGGAAGAAACAGACGGGAAAAGTACGTCTGAGCAGAGCTCTTCCATAAATAAAACGTCGAAAACGGATACCAAAAGCAAAACGACAGACAATGCCAGAACTGCAAAGATCGTCGTCGGGGAATATTCGTTTGACAATCCGAATGGGGAAAATATTTTTCTGCCGGTCAGCGCCAACACGGGAGACGGGGAGAATTGTCTGATCTACACGGCTGCCTATGAAGAGGAGGGAAGCCATGTGATCGAATTATTATATGAAATTACGCTGGATGAATCGGGTACGATCGCGCGCAGGGATACGACCGGGGAAGTGGAATGGTACTGTGTCGCCTATCAGGCGGGCGGAGGCTGGAAAGCGACAGCAACAAAGGAGGACGCAGGGCAATGATGACAATTGACCAGATTTTAACAAAGCTGGATCATTATTATAAGGAGGATCAGCTGACAGAGGTAGAGCCGTTTCTCTTATCCTGTCTGGAGGATGCCAAAAAAGAGCAGGAGTATGGCATTTATATTTCCGTCGGCAACGAGCTTCTGGGCTTTTACAGAAGCATCGGACAGTTTGAGGCTGCATTTGCGGTCGGGGAGGACGTTCTTCTTTTGATGGAGGAGCTGCAGCTGGATCATACCGTCCATTTTGCAACGACCCTGTTCAATGTGGCGACTGCGTACCGCACGGCGGGAAAATACGAGGAAGCACTTGCAAATTATCGGCGTGCCCTTGAAATTTATCAAAAAGAGCTTCCCAAAGACGACTATCGTCTGGCAGAGCTATATAGCAGCATCAGTATTTTATTGGAAAAGCTCAACGAAAATGAAAATGCGGCGCTGTTTTTGGAAAAAGCGATTCAGATTATGGAAAAACAGCCTGGAACAAGGGTTGAAGTGGCGACTTCCCGGACGAGTCTTGCACTGATCGAGCTGAAAATGGACAAGCTGGAAGCGGCGGAAAAGCATCTCGAGCTTGCGATTTCCGCGTTTAAAGAGGATGGCGGAAAGACGGATACACACTACAGCGCAGCGCTTGCCGGACTCGGCGAGGTCTGCTACCGTCAGGGCAGTCTGGAACGCGCCCTGGAAAATTATGAGCACGCGCTGTTCGAGGTGGAAAAGCATTTTGGCAGAAAAGAAGGCTACGGTCTGCTCTGCGGCAACTGCGCGGCGATCTGCAGAGAGCTTGGACAGAGCGCAAAAGCTGAAGAGTATGAGGTGCAGCGCAAAAAATACTGCCCGGAAGCCTGACAGGACGGGGAAATAAAACTTGAAACATACGTTCGAAAATGATACAATAAGCAGCGGCGAACACAGGAGGGATTTCCTTTTGATCGCCGCTGTTATACTGGCAGCGGCAGCAGCTGTCTTTTTCTTTCAGGTCAAAAACAGGACTTCCGGTACGGTTTATGCGATCGTGGAGCAGGACAGTAAAGAGCTGATGCGTCTGCCGCTGTCGGAACCCGGGGAATATCGGATTTCCGATGGAGACAGCTATAACGTGATCGAAATTACAGAGGGTGGCGTCCGGATGAAGGAAGCGGACTGCCCGGATCAGATCTGCGTCAGCCGCGGACTGATTCGGAAAAGCGGACAGAGTATCGTCTGCCTGCCGCACCGGCTTGTCATCCGTCTGGAACAGCTGGGAGATCAGGAACTGGATGCGGTAGTGGAGTGAAACAATAGAATGCACGCTCTGCGAGCATTCTATTGTCATGAATAAAATGACTGAATCGGTCAACAAAATAGACCAAATGAGTCAATGACATATCCGGTGACATAGACAGATTGGATCCGCCAGAAAGGAGCAAAGCTTCATGAACAGCAACAGCACACGCAATCCTTCCGGAAAAGTAGCCTTTCTCGGTGTCATGACCGCGGCGGCACTGATGCTTTCCTATATAGAATCGCTGTTTATCCTTGTCCCGGGCATCCCGGGGATTAAACTTGGATTTGCGAATCTGGCAGTGGTATTGTGTCTGTACCGCTATGGCTGGAAGGAAGCCCTTTTTCTGAATGCGGTTCGGATTGCACTGGCAGCATTTTTGTTCGGGAGCATGTTTACGATGTTATACAGCCTGGCGGGGGCGGCATGTGCGTTTGCTGCGATGGTGCTTGCAAAGCGCCTGAAGCTGTTTTCTGTCGTCGGCGTGAGCGTTCTTGGCGGCGTGTGCCATAATCTGGGGCAGCTGGCGGTGGCGGTCGCAGTGCTTGGAGGCAGCTGGGCAGGCTGGTATCTGCCGTGGCTTATGCTGGCAGGCTGCGTGACCGGGATTTTTATTGGCGTGTGCGCAGGGGCAGTCAACCGGGCGCTGCCGCCGCAGAGATAGGATACGGCAGAGGGAGAATACATGATTGCATATTTAAACGGCATACTCGCCGAAATCGAAGAAGAAAATATTGTAATAGAAGTAAACGGTATTGGCTATAATGTCCGAATTCCGGCGGGAATGGCGGGACGGCTTCCTCAGATCGGAGAAGTGGTTAAACTCTATACTTATACAAGCGTTCGGGAGGATGCGATCGGGCTGTATGGATTTTTGAGCCGGGACGACTTAAATATGTACCGGCAGTTGATTACGGTCAGCGGAATCGGGCCAAAGGGCGGTCTTTCGGTACTCTCTGCGATGAGCGCAGACGAGCTTCGAATGGCAGTGATTTCCCAGGATGCAAAGGCGATTGCAAAAGCGCCCGGCGTTGGGACCAAAACCGCACAGCGGATTATTTTGGAGTTAAAGGACAAGATTTCGTTAGAGGATACCGCAATGATGCGGGAGGTCAATCAGGTTCCGCAGGGCAGTATGCTGACGGGCAAAAGCCAGGCACAGACAGAAGCGGTAGAGGCACTGACGGCGCTTGGATATTCCCCGTCAGAAGCGCTGCGCGCGGTAAAGGCGGTGCTGCAGGAAACTCCGGATCTGGATGTGGAAGCCCTGTTAAAGGCGGCCCTGAAAAAAATGTTCTAAAAAGAAACCGACAAGCAGGATGTTTTACCTGCGGCAGGCACAAAAGCGCCATGCTTTTTTCGCCTGCTGCAGCGTGATCAACGGTAGAATGGAGGCAACATGCCAAGAGTCATCGAGACGAATCTGACGGAGGAAGATAAAAAGATCGAGAAAACATTGCGTCCGCAGTGTCTGGACGATTATATCGGTCAGGAAAAAGCGAAGTCGACCTTAAAAATTTATATCGAAGCGGCAAAGCAACGCCATGATTCGCTGGATCACGTTCTGTTTTACGGACCTCCCGGTCTTGGAAAGACGACGCTTGCGGGGATTATCGCCAACGAAATGGGCGTCAACATGAAGGTAACCAGCGGTCCGGCGATCGAAAAGCCCGGCGAAATGGCTGCAATTCTGAACAATCTGCAGGAGGGTGATCTTCTGTTTGTCGATGAAATTCATCGCTTAAACCGTCAGGTGGAGGAAGTGCTTTACCCTGCAATGGAGGATTTTGCAATCGATATCATGATCGGAAAGGGAAGCACGGCGCGTTCTGTGCGTCTGGACCTGCCGCATTTTACGCTGGTGGGCGCGACGACGAGGGCGGGACTTTTAACAGCGCCGCTGCGGGATCGCTTCGGGATGATCCACCATATGGAATTTTATACGGAGGATGAGCTGAAGCTGATTATCAAGCAGTCGGCAAAGGTTCTGAACGTAAAAATCGAGGATGCGGGGGCGACGGAGCTTGCGCGCAGAAGCCGCGGGACGCCGCGTCTGGCAAACCGGATTTTGAAGCGGGTGCGCGATTTTGCGCAGGTCAAATATAACGGCGTGATTACGGAAACGGTGGCGCACACCGCCCTCGACCTGATGGATGTGGATACGCTCGGTCTGGATCGGGTGGATCGAAACATTCTTGTGACGATCATCGAAAAGTTTGGCGGCGGTCCGGTCGGACTGGACACGCTGGCAGCGTCGATCGGAGAGGATGCCGGTACGATCGAGGATGTTTATGAACCGTATCTTTTGATGAAAGGACTGATTGACCGCACGCCGCGCGGACGAGTTGCGACGCAGATTGCTTATACACATCTGGGACTTTAACGCTTGCAATTGGTGCTTTTTGCCCTTATAATGAAAAAGAATCGAACAGCGTTTTTTGAGTTCTGGCAACAGAGTGCGTACAAAATGTAGATGTTGTTGCTGACAGCGCTGTTCAGAAAGCGCGGATACGCGATACGAAAGGGTAGACAGTCATGGCGGTCAAGACAGATACAGAAGTGATCATCGGAGGCAGGGTGCTGACGCTCAGCGGCTACGAAAGCGAAGAATACCTGCAGAAGGTGGCTTCTTATATCAATAATAAACTGGCTGAATACAACCGGGTGGAAAGCTTTCGCCGTCAGCCGGCGGATATCCAGAACATTTTAGTGGAATTGAACATTGCGGACGATTATTTTAAGGCGAAAAAGCAGATCGAGGAGATGGAGGAAGAAGCAGCCTCCAAGGAAAAAGAGCTGTATGACTTAAAGCACGAGCTGATCGCTTCCCAGATCAAGCTGGATAATACGGAAAAGAGCCTGCGGACGCTGCAGCAGGATCAGCAGGAAAGTTCCAGACAGATCGTGCGCCTGGAAACCGAGATCCGCGGAATGAAGGATAAAAAGTGACAGAACGCATGTTCTGTAATTGTTCTGTTGTCAGAAACAATAGAATGAACGCTCTGCGAGCATTCTATTGTCCTGAATTAAAGGAAACAGACGGTCAGGCTGTCAGCGATGACAGCCTGTTTCTTTATCGTATAGGAAACTTCGTTTCCATACGATAATAAACGCTCCGCGAGGATGCGCACTCGGCGCAAGGGTAGATGGTTGCCGAAGCAACCGCGCCTCGGCGCGAGAATGTGCCAAGGCACATTCTTTTTTATTCATGACAATAGAATGCTCGCAGAGCATGCATTCTATTGTTATATTTTCTTTATCAATGGAGGAAGAGGATGGAAGAATACAGAGGCGAGCTTTTGGCTCCTGCCGGAACTATGGACTGCTTAAAGGCAGCGATTGCAGCGGGTGCGGACGCCGTTTATCTGGGTGGACAGCGGTTCGGTGCGCGGGCGTTTGCCGGAAACTTTTCCAGGGAAGAGCTGTTAGAGGGACTTTCCCTCGCCCATCTGTGGAATCGGAAAATCTATTTAACTGTCAATACGCTGACAAAGCAGGACGAGCTTTCAGGACTTTGCGACTGGATCGCACCGTTTTATGAGGCGGGGCTGGACGGCGTCATCGTTCAGGATATGGGTGTTTTGGAGAAGTTGCGTAAAAATTTTCCCGGCATGGAGCTGCATGCCAGCACGCAGATGACGGTGACGGAGAGCAGAAGTGCCCTGTTTTTAAAATCGTTGGGTGTCTGTCGGATTGTCCCGGCGAGGGAATTGAGCCTGGAAGAAATTCGCCTGTTAAAAGAGCAGACCGGTCGGGCAATGGAAGTATTTATCCATGGAGCCTTGTGCTATTGCTATTCCGGACAGTGCCTGTTTTCAAGCTTTCTGGGCGGAAGAAGCGGAAACCGGGGACGCTGTGCGCAGCCATGCAGACAGCCCTATACGGTGCTTGGACAGGAAGCAGGAGGGGGCAGGATGGGCGGAAAAAGTCAGCAAAAACCTCCGGCGTATCCGCTGAGCTTAAAAGATCTCTGTGTGCTGCCGTTTTTGCCGGAGTTGATGGATGCAAAAATCGATTCCTTTAAAATAGAAGGGCGGATGAAGAGCCCGGAATATGTTGCCGGCGTTACTGCAATCTACCGCAAATATATGGATTTGTATCTGACGGATCGGGAGCATTGGCAAATCGATCCGAAGGATCAGGAGCTTTTGGCAAAACTCTACGTTCGTTCGGAAACCGGCGGCGGATATTATCACAGGCATAACGGCAGAGAAATGCTGACGTTGGAAAAACCCGGATATCTGGCATGTCCACAGGAAATTTTGGAACGGGTGCATGGGATGATGGAGGATGGCAAGCTGCAAAAGCCAGTCAGCTTCCATGCGGCAATCCGTCCGGGCGAGCCGATCAATTTAACAGCGTCCTGCGAAGGCATTTCGGTTCAAAAAGAAGGCACAGTCGCACAGCCGGCACAGAAGCGCCCACTGGCAGAGGATGATGTCGTCAAGCAGCTCAAAAAGACCGGCGGCTCATTCTACGGGGCAGATGATATTTTCGTAGAGCTGGACGGAGACAGCTTTGTCCCGGTTTCTGCGCTCAACGAGCTGCGTCGGGAAACGCTGGATGCGTTGACGAAGAAACTGCAGGATCGACAAAAAAGAACATATGTTCCAGAACACGGCCGAGAAGCAGAAACAGCGCAGTCCGAGGCCGGCGAATCGACTGCAGCAGCTATGCCGCCCCTTCATTATGCGGATACCCAGCGTCCGCAGCCAACTCAATGCTATGTCTCTGTCCTGCGGGCAGAGCAGGCATTTGCCGCGCTGCGCACGACGGGCACAGATCGGTTGTACCTTCCTTCGGATTTGATGGACGATCCGAAAACCGGACAGCTGATGGAACTCGTAAGGAACGTGAAAGCAGATCGTCCCGGATTTGAACTGTTTGTGACGCTTCCGACGATCCTACGCTCGTACAGCGAACCGTATTTAAAACGTCTGTCGGGACAGGTGAAGGCCTATGACGGGCAGGTGGATGGATTTTTGGCGGGCAGCCTTGGTGGAATGTGCTGGGTGACAGAAAAATATCCGGAGAAAAAGCTCTCCCTGCAGCATAGCGTTTATACGTTTAACCGGGAAACCAGGCAACTGTATCAGGACTGTTTTGCACCGGACAGCTACACAGCGCCGTTAGAATTAAACCGCAGGGAGCTGGAAGCGCTTCCGCCCCAAAATCAGGAAATGGTGGTTTACGGAAGGGTGCCGATGATGGTCAGTGCCGGATGCGTCAAAAGAAGCCTGGGGGCCTGTCAGATTTCCCATACGCAAAAGCAGCTGTCGCAGGGAATCCCTGCAGCAGCGTTTTCCTGTCGGTTAAAGGATCGCTACAATGTAGAATTTCCCGTATGGGTTAACTGCAGGCACTGCATGAACACGATTTACAATTCTGTGCCGCTTTCCCTGCATCAGTATCTTGCAGAGCAGAAAAGGCGCGGTATCCGTGCAATCCGGCTGGATTTTACGGACGAGACGGCGGAAAAAACGCGGGAAGTGCTCGAATTTTTCAGCGAAGGAAAAGGAACAGCACCGGCGCAGTATACGACCGGACATTATAAAAAAGGAGTACAGTAAGCGTGGCATATACGATTGTGATAGCATCCAGATATCTGATCCCGCTGTTTTTGTATCTGTTTCTTAGCTGTAGCATTTATGCGCTGTTTGTCGGGGACGTTCGCAAACAGTCTGGCGCTGCAGCGCTGCAGATGGTCTTTTTATTTCTGATGCAGTTTACGGCGTGGCTGACCATCGTGATCCGGACGCAGCAAAGTAAATATCTGCTGTTTTATGCTTTTTTACAGATTCTGACGCTGGCGCTGCCGGTGTTGGCGTGGTTTATCTATCCGGGAATCAGCCGGATTGTTATGAATCATATGTGTATGCTTTTCAGTGCGGGGCTGATCGTGCTGACACGGCTCGATCTGACAAAGGCGATCAAACAGCTGATTATCGCGGGCGCATCCTTTGTCGTATTTCTGATTGTGCCGTGGATCTTGCGCAAATGCAGGTTCCTGGAAAAACTTGGCTGGATTTATGCCGGAATCGGAATTGCAGCCCTTGGAATCGTGCTGATTTTAGGACAGGTGACGCACGGCTCGAAGCTGTCCTGGTCGATAGGCGGAATTACCTTCCAACCGTCGGAGTTTGTCAAACTGACGTTCGTATTTTTTCTGGCAGCGGTTCTTTCCGAAAAGACAGGAATCCGGCAGGTGGTCGCAGCTGGAATCGGAGCAACAGCGCATGTGCTGATTCTCGTACTGTCGAAGGATCTGGGCAGCGCGTTGATTCTTTTTATGGTGTATGTGTTTCTGATGACGATTTCTGCACATCAGCCACTGTATCTGGCTGGCGGGCTTGTCGCCGGGGCAGGCGCATCGTTGCTTGCGTACCGGATGTTTTCCCATGTACAGGTGCGCGTGCAGGCGTGGAGGGATCCATGGAGTGTGATTGATAAGCAGGGATATCAGATCGCACAGGCGCTGTTTGCGATGAGCCGCGGCGGACTGTTCGGATTGGGAATCGGAAAAGGCACGCCGCAGGATATTCCATATGTGGAGACGGATTTCATTTTTTCCGCAGTGATCGAAGAGCTGGGGCTGCTCTTTGGAATTGGAATTTTGCTGACAGCGGCAGTGCTGTTTGTCCTGATGATTCGTCTGGCGGGTGGTCTTGCAGACGGATTTTACAGAAATCTTGTAGTAGGATTTGCAATTTTATACCTGTTTCAGACGTTTCTGACTGTCGGCGGCGGAAGCAAATTTATCCCGCTGACCGGTGTGACGCTTCCTCTTGTCAGCTACGGTGGAAGCAGCGTGATGACGACGATCCTGATGTTTGGCGTCATAGAAGGCGTTTTTGTCTTGCGGTATGATGAGGAGCTTCGAATTGAAAAGCAAAGAAGAAAGAAAAAAAGACAAACAGAAGAAACAGAATAAATGGCAGATGAACCGTGAACTCTATCTGTGCAGCCTGCTGATGCTTGCAGTGTTTGCCGGGATGATCTGGTATCTGGCAGATTATGTGTCCTCCAATCAGGAAGCGCTGTTTAACAACAGCTACAATTCCCAGCAGCGCGTCCTCGCCCAGGAAAATACCCGCGGAACGATTTACGCTGGGACGGGAGAGGTGTTGGCACAGACTGTGATCGCAGAGGATGGAACATCGGTTCGGGAGTATCCCTATAAAAATATCTTTGCCCATGTGGTTGGTTACACGGATAAAGGAAAGACGGGGATCGAGGAGCTGGAAAATTATCAGCTGATTCATTCGGATATTTCTGACCGGGAAAAGCTGGATCATGAGCTGGCAGGAGAAAAAAATCCGGGAAACGATGTCTATACAACGCTGGACACTTCCCTGCAGCAGGCGGCGAGCGATGCGCTGGGGTTATACCGCGGTGCGATTGTTGTGACGGAGATAAAAACGGGAAGAGTGCTCGCAATGGTCAGCAAGCCCGATTACGATCCGAACAAAATCGCAGAAAACTGGGAGACGCTCAGCACCGACAAGGACAAAGCAGCACTCGTAAACCGTGGGACGCAGGGACTTTATCCGCCTGGTTCGACCTTTAAAATCGTGACGGCGCTTGCCTATATCCGCCAAAATCCGGACAGCTGGCAAAATTATCATTATCAGTGTAACGGTGCATATATCAATGGAGACAATAAAATCAACTGCTATCACGGGAGCGTGCATGGCGATGTCAATCTGATGACCTCTTTTGCAAAATCATGCAATGCCTCTTTTGCCAACATTGGTATGTCGATGGATCGGGAAAAATTTGGCGAAACGATCGACGGTCTGCTGTTTAATCAGGAGTTTTCGTTCCCGCTTCCTTATAACCAGACGAAGGTAACGTTAGATCAGGACAGCACGGACGAGGACGTGATTCAGACGTCGATCGGTCAGGGGAAGACGCAGATCACGCCGGTACAGTTAAACCTGATTACGGCGGCGATCGCAAACGGCGGCAAACTGATGCAGCCGATCGTCGTGGATCGGGTGCTGAATGCAGACGGGAAGATACTGGAGAAAAATGAGCCGTCCGTTTATCGGGAGCTGATGTCGGAAAAAGAGTCGGAAGTGATGATTTCCCTGATGGAGGATGTTGTGCAGGAGGGAACCGGCAGAAAGCTAAAGGACCGTTCCTATACGGCTGCCGGGAAGACCGGAAGCGCTGAATTTTCCAGCGATAAGTCCGAATCCCATGCATGGTTTACAGGCTTTGCTCCGGCAGAGAATCCTGAGATTGCGGTGACAGTAATCGTGGAAAGCGCGGGTTCCGGAAGCGATTATGCAGTGCCCCTTGCCAGACAGGTGTTCGATGCATATTTTTCAGACTGACCGGACAATTTTGAATTTTCGGTAAATTCTTTTTGGAGAATAGGACTTGCCCTGTATCCGGATTTAAGGTATACTGAATTCCAGAGTCAGATATCGCCGGACAGGAGGAATTGCAGTGATAGAAGCAACGAGCTGCGGCGGTGTAGTAATTTTTAGGGGGAAGATCCTTCTGCTTTATAAAAATTATAAAAATAAATATGAAGGATGGGTACTCCCTAAAGGAACCGTGGAGGAGGGCGAGGAGTTTCAGCAGACCGCGCTCCGTGAGGTTCTGGAGGAAAGCGGTTCCAGAGCTTCCATTATCAAGTATGTGGGCAAAAGCGAATATACCTTCAACGTACCGGAGGATGTCGTGGAGAAAGAAGTTCACTGGTATTTGATGATGGCAGACAGTTATTACAGTAAGCCGCAAAGAGAAGAGTATTTTGTGGACTCCGGATTTTACAAGTATCATGAGGCCTATCATCTTTTGAAATTTGCCAATGAAAAGCAGATTCTCGAAAAAGCCTATCATGAATATCTGGAATTAAAAAAGAGCAATCTCTGGGGCAGCCACAAATACTATTAAGCGGACGGAAATTATCTGTTTAGGCCGGTCAATCTGACCGGCTATTTTCAAAAAATATGCTTATGAGTGCAATTTGGGGGCATTCTAGGAACAGGAGAGTGTTGCCAGTTCATGAAATTTTACCGCAGGCTGTATGTGGGGCCGTCAATCCGCAATGTAAATAAAATAAAATGGAAGCTTCTGACCGGGAGAGGACAGCTTGGCATCTATCTGATCAGCCTGTCTTGCACTTCAGATCAGCTGGACATTTTCCACTGCGCGCTGTTAAAACAAAAATATTTTGACAAAAAGGCACTGCAGGTTGTCGGCATTGCAGAGGGGCGTGAGGAAGCGATTTTTCTTGTGCAGCAGATGCTGCAGGATACGATGGACGCCGGAATGGAAACGGATATCAAGGGATATCTGCAAAAGACCTTTACCTCCGGGAAAGGAGGCGGCGGATGACAGTACTTCTGACAATATTAAAAGTAATTGGATGGATTTTGCTTGGAATCCTCGGACTGATCTTGCTGACAGTTCTGACCGTTTTGCTCGTCCCGATCCGATATCGGGCGGACGGCGTCTGGAAGGAAGAAAAATACATCCGGGGTCGCGTGACATGGCTGTTACATCTGCTGTCTATCCGTGTCACATATGAAAAAGAACTGCTTTTGGAAGTCCGCGTGGCGGGATTTTTAATTTATCCGAAAAAAGAACGATCTGGGAAAAAGAAAAAAGCGGCATCCGGTGCGGACGCAGAGGAAGGTGTAGGCGACGCCGACGCGGATACGAATGTGCTGGATGCGGACGGAGCGAAAATGCCGTCTGCGGACGTAAAAACGCTGGGCGAGAGCGCGCCTGCTGCCGGTACGACTGACGAACCGCAGACACAAACTGTCGCGGAAGCATCTGAACCGCAGTCAGCAGACCCGCGTGGCTCGGCTACGACTAGGATGCCTGATGTCGAATCACAGTCAACTGACCCGAACGAAACGTCTGCTTCGGAGGCTGACGCGCAAGCTACCGATTCGAACGCTGCGCCCGAACATCCTGCCGGCAGCTTTTTTGAAAAGCTTTCCGGTAAGCTTTCGCAGGTCACAGACCGACTGCGCGGAATGCAGCAAAAGACCGACCAGCTCAAACAACAGACTGCCTATTATAAAAGAATCTGGGATCAGCCGCAGACACGGCAGGCGATCCGGGTTGGATTTTACGAGCTGGGAGAAATTATCAGACATGTACTGCCGCGAAAGCTGGAGGTTTTTGGAATCGTCGGGACAGGCGATCCGGCTTCTACCGGACAGATCATGGCGATACAGGGAATGCTGTATCCCTGGCATAAAGGAAATATCCGGCTGGAACCGGATTTTGAAGAGAAATATATCGAAGGAGAACTTCACCTCAAAGGCATAATCCGGCTTGGAACCCTCGGAATCTGCGGACTGAGGATTTTACTCAATAAAAATGTCAGACGACTGATCAGAATACTGCGCAAGAAGGAGGAAGCATAGCATGGCAGAAAATAAAGACAACAATATTACTTCTGTAATGGAAGCCTTGGTGAAAGGGGCAGAATCCGTTTTCACAACGAAAACCGTAGTTGGAGAAGCAACAAAGATCGATGATACGATCATTATCCCGCTTGTGGATGTATCGTTTGGAATCGGTGCGGGCGCAAGCTGCGGAGCGGGTAAGGACTCCCGCAAAAACGGCGGCATGGGCGGTATGAGCGGCAAGATGTCCCCCAGCGCGGTGCTTCTGATTAAAAACGGACAGACACGTCTGGTCAACATCAAGAATCAGGACAGCGTCAGCAAGGTAATCGACATGATTCCTGACCTGGTAGATCGCTTTACGACGCCTAAACAGGAAATGATGAGCGATGAGGAAGCGGTGGACGCAGCTTTTCCGGAAGAAGACGGAAACGAAGCATAAATTTAGAATGATGAAGATTGCGAGAGTGCAAAGCACGTAGCAATCTGGTATCAAAGGATAGCGAAACATGTGACAGGGGCGGTCTGGCTGGATTTGTCCCTGTTTTGCTTTTTGAAGAAAGCTTGAGGGCAGGAAGGATGAAAAAAAGGATGAAACGATTCAAAAACAGGAGGACAACTTCGACTGCCGCGATACTGTGTATGGCAGCTTTGCTTTTTGCTGTTTTGCTGGCGGGATGCTCTGTACAGAAAGAAACGGAGGCTTCCGGTGACCAACAGCAGGAAACCTGGTCGGAAGAAATGGAAAATAGCACAGCTCTTTCAGAGGAGCCGGATGATACAGATACCATCGGAAATGCGGATAATCCGGAGGATACAGGCGATATCGGGAATCCGGAAAACCCGGAGGATACGTCTGCAGCCCTGACGCTTCCGATTTTGGATGAAATCAATTCTAAGGTTCAGATTGGGACATCGGGTTCGTCTCTGATAGCGGTGCAGGCAGCAGTAAAGCTGTTGGACTGGGGCGAACATACCGGTCTGGATCCGGAAGAAATCCGGGAGGCGGCTTCTGCATGGCTTTCGGAGCAAACGGACAGTGACAGGGAGGAAGCTCTGTTAAAGCTGGAAATGGTAGACGACGCTTATCAAAGGCTCTTAAAAGAAGATGCGCGGGAACTGCTGGATACTGCGGGATGCGCGGATACGGAGATTTTCTGGGGAAGCGAGCCTGTGGAGCCGGTTGAGGCAATTATGCAGGCAGCCGGACTGCGAAAGGACTAAGCCGTTGATGCTTGCACAGATTTTTAATCAAAGAACGCCAGCCCGTGCATAGACTAAATAATATAAGATATTTTGCAGGGATTGATGCGTTTATGATCCGACTGGTTGCGTTTGCAATATTCTGGACAGCGATGGGAATGTTTTTGATGCTGTGCTTTCGGTATCGCTTTTTGGGCGTTGTGTTTGCACTGATCTTGCTGGCGGTCAGCTATCTGATTTTAAGCTGCGATCAGTGACCGATTTTGGCAAAAAACGTCAGTCGGGCGTTTGAAATAAGGCTACCGCAATCCCACTGGCTTTAGACGGTGGGTTAAGGTAGCT
>ERZ1673753.2399-NODE-2399-length-14057-cov-4.369019_pt1 | contig 14057 bp, 10 predicted proteins | sample MGYA00580201_ERZ1673753 | MGnify/ENA primary metagenome ERZ1673753 (study PRJEB41218, sample SAMN15661747) | gut metagenome | host: Homo sapiens | place: Canada: London | collected 2015-08-20/2019-03-30 | study: EMG produced TPA metagenomics assembly of... | reverse complement strand
GCGTGATGCGCTGACGCTCCTTCGATTGCAGGCACCGCTGTATCACGTCAGCCTGTTTCAAGGTCAGGTCGGCAGCCTGCGGGAAAATCGGCCGGTAGTTCTGCGATACATACCCAAACTCCTCGAGCGACACCCGTTTGCGCGAGTAACTGTTCAACTTTATGACCATTGTCCCAGCCGCCATGTCGCCGAGCCGCTGCCTGTTTTTGGAAAATATTATGAACAGGATGCCAATGCATCCCATCATCGGGCCGTCAACGATGAAAAGCAGCCAGCGCATGAGGTAATCGCCGAGCGTTGGCACGGAACCGTCCTTCTTGACCACGCGTGTTTTCATTACGCGCTTGCCAATGCTCTGCCCGTTGAAGAAAACCTCGCACAGCAGCGGATAGGCAAGGGGCAATAAGAACGTGATAAGTACAAATGCAAAGAATACTATGTCCTCGTCAAGGATTTCTCCGAAAAGTTTTATTACAATGATGGAAATCCCTATCGTATATATGGTAAGTATGATTATGTCAATAATCCATGCCGCAATCCTCGCTATGAGGCTCGCCGGCGACTGGCTTATTTTTACATACTGACCGGTTATTATATTTGTTTGCGACATTTCCTTGTTTTTTTTTGCAAAAGTAATTCTTTTTTCCTAACTTTGCAAAGATTTTCAATTGAAGTTGTTTCAAGTTTACATACTTTAGTCTTAGGATTTGAAAGAGGCATCGTTTATTAGGAGCAATATTGACAAATGGCAGAGGACGGAATCGATGGTCGATTCTCCCGGGAGCGCCTCGCCAGACGACGTGGCGGAGGCATACACCGAGATCACCGCAGACCTCGCCTTCGCGCAGACCCATTACCGGCGGTCGAGGATAACGATTTATCTCAACGACCTGGCATCGGCGTTGCACAATACCATATATAGGAACAAGAAGGAGAAGTGGACGCGGGTTTTCACTTACTGGACTCACGAGGTGCCGCTGACGATGTATGACGCGCGCCGCGAGTTGCTCGCCTCGTTCCTCATCTTCGCCGTCTTTGTTTTAGTTGGTGTCTTGTCGCAGCTCAACGACCCTGATTTCTCACGCCTCATACTCGGCGACTACTATGTCGACATGACCCTTGACAACATCAGCAAAGGCGAGCCGATGGCGGTTTACAACGGTGGCAGCGAGACGCCGATGTTCCTTCAGATTACAATCAACAACGTCATGGTGTCTTTCATGGCCTTCGTCCTCGGCATTTTCGCGTGTGTGGGAACAGGCATGATGCTGATGCAGAACGGGATAATGCTCGGCGCGTTCCAGACGTTCTTCTTCTCTCACGGTCTCCTCGTGGAGTCGGCGCTTGCGATATGGCTGCATGGCACGCTCGAGATCTCCGCAATAATAATCAGTGCCGCCGCCGGACTGGCACTCGGGCGCGGGTGGCTGTTCCCGGGTACATACAAGCGTGGCGTGGCATTCCGCATGGGCGCGCGCCGGGGACTGAAGATTGTCGTAGGCACTGTGCCGGTATTCATACTCGCCGGTTTCATTGAGGGCTTCGTCACCCGCCATACCGGGATTGGCGATTTCGTGCGTGCAGGGATAATATTCTGCTCGCTCGCCTTCGTAATATTCTATTTCGTTTTGTGGCCGCGCGTGTTGGCAAAGAGGGCCCGCGCCGAACAAAGAGACGCACATTGAAAAAACAAGGAATGTGGAAGATATAGACAAGATACCGTTCTACAAGGAGCGGACGATAGGAGAAAGGTTGACCGCCGCGCTCGATTTCCTGCGTGGCAACTGGACGGTCATGTTGCGCTCGGCAATCTATCTGCTGCTGCCGCTGAGCATAGTGCAGTCAGTCACCATGAACAAGTTCTTCGGTGAGTATATGGGATTTGCCTTTGGCGGCATAATGGATGGTGATCCTGACGGCGAGCTTGGCATGGCACTGCGTCTTGCGGGCAGTTACGGCATCCTTGTCTTGTGTTTCATCATCGGCAGTATAATATTGCAGGCGTACTCGTTCACCATGCTGCAGGAGTACAACGAGCGCGATGGCGGCCTCGAAGGCGTGACGCTCGAAAAAATACGTGGCAGGATGTGGAGCAACACCAAACGTGTCCTGAAATCAACGGTTATCGTAATTGTTGCGGTGATAGCCTTATGCGCGTTGTCATTGATAAACCCTGTAGGCCTTGTCCTGCTCATTCCCGCGCTCGTGGCGATGAGTGTTCCCATACTGCTGTTCCCGTGCGTATATTCCTTTGAAGACATAAAGATCAGGGAAGCGGCATCGCGTGCCATTCGGCTCGGTTTCAGCACATGGTCCGGACTTTTTGTCATCAACCTCGCCATTGGCTTCGTCCTTAACATTTTCGAGCAGGTCGTAGCGGTGCCGTGGGGCATCGTTACATTGCTTGCCTCAGTTTTCAGTTATAGTGACGATGTTCCGCAGTGGGCTATGTTGACACTCCACATTCTCTCTTTTGTCTTCGGCGTGCTGGTGATGTTCGTGACGTATGTCGCCATGGGCATACAGCCGCTGGCTACGGCATATCACTACGCGCACGCCACGGAGCGCAAGGACAGCATAACCATTGATGCGGACATTGATAACTTTGAGAATCTTGAATAGGCAATGACAGCAGACACCCTGGTATATAACGCGCAGCAGATTGCCGAATGGCAGGAGAGTGGCGACTTCGACTACAACCGCGAGCTGGTTGGGTCGCAGATGAATTTGCTGGAATGGCTTATATCCGTGATACAGCGTTTCTTCGACGACTTGTTCTCTGGCGTGTCACATGACACGAAGATGACATTATATATAATAGGTGGCGTGGCGATTTCGCTGTTCGTGCTGTGGATAATATATAAGGTCAAGCCCAACCTGTTCCGCAGGGAGGAGAGCCCCACGCTGGAATACAAGGAGGTTGAGGACACCATCTATGGCATAGACTTTGCGAGTGACATTGCCGCCGCAAGGGAGCGCGGCGACTGGTTCGAGGCTGTGAGGCTTATGTATCTTGACACGCTGAAGCATCTCTCCGACATGGGCAAAATCGTATGGCAGCCGTGGAAGACACCGATGCAATACCAATACGAGATTGGCAGCGTGACATTTGTAAAGATCACATCACTCTTCGTTAAGGTGAGATACGGGAAATACGATGCCGGCGAGGACAGCGTGCGCGAAATGGAGGCATGGCAGCGTGCGCTGTACTCCGAGTATTCCGGCTGGAAAGGAGGCGGCGATGAATAACAGCAAGATTTTCGTCTTACTGATTGCCGTGATGCTGGTCGTTGCCGTGCTCATCGAGCTCTCCGTGCCTAAGCGGTTCAGCTGGAAGCCGTCGTTCGACCACGCCAGCGGCGAGCCATTCGGCAGTATGCTCTTTGACAGTCTTGCGGCGAAGAGCATGGGCAATGGCTACTCTGTCAAGCACGTCACGTTCTACCAGCTGGCGAAAGGCAGGGCCGTTGCGCCAATGAGCGTGATGGACGTTTGTTGTGAAAACTATTACGAGATGCCGAAACTGGAGATGAAATCATTGCTGAGTTTCGTGGCAAGAGGGAATAAAGTCCTGCTTGGCTCAAACAGTTTCTCGGAAGACTTGCTCGACACACTGCAGTTGTTGATGAACGACGGCTATTTTTTTCCGAGTACGTTCAATAGTAATGCAATGAATGGATTGGTGCGGAACTACGACACTCTGCAGTGGGGAAAAGACCCTGTGTATGGAACAAGATATTACAGAGTGTATGACGGTATAGTGGACGCTTCGTTCAGGTTGGGCAGGGACACAGTTTATCTTGCCAAGGACGACGAAATGGTGGTATGTGAAAGTGAAGGTGCAGATGACTCCTGTAAAGTGGAATACGCCGACACCGTGATAAAGGAGACGAGCAAGGAATGGAAAGTTATGGCATGGCTGCTGAATGATGGCGAGAAACTGCCCGTCGTTGTTAAACGCAGGTGGGGCAGGGGAGAGATCGTGATGTGCTCGACGCCGCTCCTGCTCACCAACTATGGCGTGATGGACGGCGGCAACGTGTCATACGTCTATCGTGTGCTTAACAGCATCAGCGGCAACCCCGTGGTGCGCCTTGTCAGCGAAGAGCCGGAGGAGAGCGTTGCCGCTCAGTCACCGATGCGTTTCTTCCTTGCCAACCCGCCGCTGCGGTGGGCCACCTACATCGCGCTGACGACCCTACTGCTGTTCATCATTTTCACCGCACGCCGCCGCCAGAGGGCAATACCAGTGGTCAGGAAGCCCGTGAACCACCAACTTGAGTTCACAAAACTCATCGGCACGCTGTATTATCAGGAGGGCATACACGGCGACCTGGTGCGTAAGAAATACACGTTCTTTGCCGAGCAACTCCGCCGTGAGGTGCATGTGGATGTTGACGATGACGCCGGGGACAACGAGAATTTCAATGCCATATCACGGCACACGGGGATTGATGCCGCAGATGTGGCGGCAAGGATAAGAACCGTCCGCAAAGCTTGCCGTGGCGACATGCCGATGACGGAGGAGGAGATGATGATGTATGTCGACTACATGAACGAGATATTATATAAAATTTGACTTATACACTTAACTTTTGAAGAAATGGTTGAAGAACAGAATAGGATGGACCTGACGGTGTTTTCAGAGAAAATACAGAGGTTGAGAGAGCAGATAGGCAATGTGATCATGGGGCAACGCCAGTCGGTCGACCTCATACTAACAGCCGTGCTTGCCAGTGGGCATGTGCTGATAGAGGGAGTGCCGGGAGTGGCAAAGACACTCACCGCGCGGCTCGTGGCAAGGCTCGTGGATGCAGGCTTCAGCAGGATACAGTTCACGCCGGACCTCATGCCGAGCGACGTGCTGGGCACCACGGTGTTCAACATGAAGGACTCGGAGTTCCACTTCCACGAGGGTCCCATCTTCTCGGACATCGTCCTCGTCGACGAGATAAACCGCGCCCCGGCAAAGACGCAGGCGGCGCTGTTCGAGGTGATGGAGGAAAAACAGGTGAGCATAGACGGCACGACATACCGCATGGGCGACCTCTTCACAATCATTGCCACGCAGAACCCGGTGGAGCATGAGGGAACATACAAACTCCCCGAGGCGCAGCTCGACCGCTTCCTCATGAAGATAACCATGAACTACCCTTCCGTCACCGAGGAGGAACAAATCCTGCAACTTCACCAGGGCAAGCGCGACTTCGTGAAGCTTGCCGACATCGAGCCGGTGATATCCAAGGAGGAACTGCTGCAACTGCGCGGCATGATAAACAATGTGTATATCGACCCGGCGCTGATACGCTATATCGTGAACATCGTGCAGCAGACGCGCACGAGCAAGCGCGTCATCCTTGGCGCCTCGCCGCGCGCATCCGTCGCCATGATGCAGTCGGCAAAGGCATTCGCCGTGCTGCAGGGACGCGACTTCGTGACGCCGGAGGACATCAAGTTCGTCACCCCGAGCATATTGCACCACCGGCTGATAATAACAGCCGAGGCGGAGATGGAGGGCTTCACGCCGCTCAAGGTGACGCAGCGGCTGATTGACAAGGTGGAGGTGCCAAAGTAGGAATAGTTCGCTATGTTTCTGACACGCAGGTTTTATATCGCGATAACTGCCGTAATCCTCGTTGTCACATCAGGATACTGGTGGCCGCCGCTCTTCGTGGCGGGGCAGGTGCTTCTCGCGCTTTTCGTCGCGGAGGTGGCTGTTGAGACGGCGCTGCTCTATTGGCGGCGCGGGATAACGGCGCGGCGCGCGTGCAGCGACCGCTTCTCAAACGGTGACGACAATGTCGTGAGGGTGCATGTGGAGAACGCTTTCCCGTACAAGGTGAGGATAGAGGTAATCGACGAGATACCGTTCGTGTTCCAGCGCAGGGACATATCGTTCGTGGCAAAGGTCGGCGCGAGGGACGCGGTGACGATAGAGTACTGCCTGCGGCCAAAGGAGCGCGGAGTTTACGGCTTCGGGTGCATAAGGACTTTCGCGGCCGTGGCGGCCGGACTTGTCTCGAGGCGGTTCACGACAAAGGCCGCGAAGGATGTCAAGGTATATCCGTCATACCTCATGCTGCGACGCTACGAACTGCTCGCCATCAGCAACAACTTGCAGGAACTCGGCATAAAGAAGATAAGGCGGGTGGGGCATAACACCGACTTCGAGCAGATAAAGGAGTATGTGCAGGGCGACGACTACCGCACCATAAACTGGAAGGCGAGCGCACGCCGCCACGCGCTGATGGTGAACGTGTATCAGGACGAACGCTCGCAGAACATCTACAGCGTCATCGACCGGGGGCGCGTCATGCAGCAGGCCTTCGGCGGAATGACGCTGCTCGACTATGCCATCAACGCATCGCTCGTGCTGTCATACGTCGCCATAAGGAAGGAGGACAAGGCCGGGCTGATCACGTTCGACGAGCATTTCGACTCATTCGTGCCCGCATCAAGGCAGGCAGGACAGATGGAGACGCTGATGAATTGCCTTTACGCGCAAAAGACATCGTTTGGCGAGACCGACTATTTCTCGCTCTGCGTGCATATCGACAAGAACATCAGCCGAAGGAGCCTGCTCGTGCTTTACACCAATTTCTCCGACATGGTGTCAATGCGCCGCCAACTGCCTTACTTGCAGCAACTGTCGCGCAAGCACGCGGTGCTGGTGGTGTTCTTCCTCGACAGGGAGCAGCAGGAGTTCATAGAATCGCCGGCACAAGGCGTGGAGGATTACTACCGCCACGTCATTGCCGAGAAGTTCGCATACGAGAAACGGCTCATCGTGAACACCCTGCGGCAGAGCGGCATATACAGCCTGCTCACTGAGCCAGCCAGGCTTTCGGTGAATATCATAAACAAGTATCTCGAACTGAAGGCACGTCAGGTCATAGTGTGATCGCCAGGACGTGCATTGTGTTAATCTTTTTATTCAAAGGCAAATGACAGATTTCTATATATTCGACTTGGACGGCACGCTGCTCTACTCGCTCGGCGACCTGGCAGCCAGCACCAACCACGCGCTGCGCGCATGCGGGATGCCGGAACATTCAATCGACGACGTGTGCCGGTTTGTGGGCAACGGCGTAAAGATGCTCATGGTGAGGGCCGTGCCCGGCGGCGAGGCGAACCCACTTTTCAACGAGGCTTTCTCCGCCTTCCGCAGGCATTACATGGAGCATTGCTTCGACACAACGAAGCCATACGACGGCATAATGGACACGCTCGCGCGGCTGAAGGCGCGCGGCAAGCGGATGGCGATAGTGAGCAACAAGATGCAGGAGGCCGTTGAGGAACTCCGCCTGCGCTTTTTCGCCGATTATATAGACGTAGCAATCGGGGAGAGCCAGAGGATAAGGAAAAAGCCAGCGCCCGACTCTGTATTGGAGGCCATGCGCCTGCTTGGCTGCGGTGACCGTTCGCGCGCCCTGTATATCGGCGACAGCGATGTTGACATAGACACAGCCCGCGCCTCCGGCATACGTTGCGCGAGCGTGCTGTGGGGCTTCCGCGACCGGCGCTTCCTCGTGGAGCATGGCGCCGACTGCCTGATAGAAAGACCTTGCGAGCTGCTTGATTTATAAGTGTCCGCCACTCCCGCAAATGCTTTTTTGCCACAGGCATTTTGCAACTTGGCACAAGCGCGTCTGCCGTTTGTGGCCTTTCGTGTTGCAAATACGGCGTATTTACACAGCAAACTCGCCGTATTTACACAGCAAATTCGCCGTATTTACACAGCAAACTCGCCGTATTTGCTTTCTTGTTCATACCAAACGTAAGGCCGTCTGCATTCCAGTCACATTGAAGTTCATTTTGTATTGTCTTCGATTTGCACTAACTCTGCGTCCTTCCGTCCGTGAAGTCAGGCTGCATCTCAACAATAAAAATAAAAACTTTTATTTTGTATTGTCTTCGATTTGCACTAACTTTGCAGGCAATAATAACAAACATATATTGTAGATATGATAAAGATTACTTTTCCGGATGGCTCTGTCCGAGAATACGAACAGGGTGTCACCGGTTTGCAGGTTGCCGAAAGCATTTCGCCGGCTTTGGCACGCAGCGTTGTAAGTTGCGGAGTGAACGGCGAGACGGTGGAACTGAACCGGCCAATAAACTCAGACGCGGCGATAGCACTCTATAAGTTTGAGGACGAAGAGGGGAAACACACATTCTGGCACACGAGCGCGCACTTGCTCGCAGAGGCCTTGAAGGAACTTTACCCCGGCATACAGTTCGGCTTCGGGCCGGCAATAGAAAACGGCTTCTTCTATGACGTGATGCCGCCGGAAGGTGTCTCGATTTCAGAGAACGACTTCCCGAAGATAGAGGCGAAGATGCAGGAACTGGCGCGGAAAAACGAACCGGTGGTAAGGCGGGAGGTGGCTAAGTGCGATGCCCTCAGGGAGTTCAAGGCCGACGGACAGGAATATAAATATGAGCATATCGACCTTGACCTCGAGGACGGGACAATCACGACATACACGCAGGGGGCGTTCACAGACCTGTGCCGTGGCCCGCACCTGGTGACGACGGGCGCGATAAAGGCTATAAAGATTACGAGCGTTGCCGGCGCTTTCTGGCGCGGCGACGCGAAACGCGAGCAGATGACGCGCATCTACGGCATCACGTTCCCGAAGAAAAAGATGCTCGACGAGTATCTCGTCATGCTCGAGGAGGCAAAGAAACGCGACCACCGCAAGATTGGCAAGGAAATGGAACTTTTCATGTTCTCCGACCGTGTGGGAAAAGGTTTGCCGATATGGCTGCCCAAAGGGACTGACCTGCGCCTGCGCCTTCAGGAAATGCTGCGCAAGATCCAGAAGAACTATGGCTACCAGGAGGTGATAACTCCGCACATCGGCTCGAAGAACCTTTATGTCACCAGCGGACACTACGCACACTACGGCAAGGACGCTTTCCAGCCGATACACACGCCGGAGGAGGACGAGGAGTATATGCTGAAGCCGATGAACTGCCCGCACCACTGCGAGGTGTTCGCGTGCAGGCCCCGCTCTTACAAGGACTTGCCGCTGCGCATTTCAGAGTTCGGGACGGTCTACCGCTATGAGAAGAGCGGCGAGCTGCACGGGCTGACGCGCGTTCGCTCGTTCACGCAGGACGATGCTCACATCTTCTGCCGCCCTGACCAGATAAAGACCGAGTTCATGCGTGTCATGGATATAATAAAGACCGTGTTCTCCACGTTCGATTTCGACGACTACGAGGCGCAGATTTCGCTGCGCGACCCTAAGGACACCGAGAAATACATTGGCTCCGACGAGGTGTGGGAAGAGGCCGAGCAGGCAATAATCGACGCCTGCAAGGAGAAAGGGCTGAATGCCAAGATTGAGTACGGGGAGGCTGCGTTCTACGGGCCGAAACTTGATTTCATGGTTAAGGACGCGATAGGGCGCCGGTGGCAGCTTGGCACGATACAGGTGGACTACAACCTGCCGATGCGCTTCAAACTGGAATACACCGCCGAGGACAACTCGAAGAGGACACCGGTGATGGTTCACCGCGCGCCGTTCGGGTCGATGGAACGCTTCACTGCCGTGCTGATAGAGCACACCGCCGGCAAGTTCCCGCTGTGGCTCACGCCGGAACAGGCCGCCATACTGCCAATATCGGAGAAGTTCGTTGACTATGCCGGGCGCGTGAAGCGTTATTTCGACAGCGTGGGCGTGAGGTCATCAGTTGACGAGCGCAACGAGAAAATCGGCCGCAAGATACGCGACAACGAGCTGAAGCGCGTACCGTACATGCTCATCGTGGGCGAGAAAGAGGAGGCCGGGGGACTTGTAAGCGTGCGAAAGCAGGGACAGGGCGACCAGGGACAGCTGAGTATGGAGGACTTTGCCGCACAGATAAATGCAGAGGTGGCAGAGATGCTCAAGGCAACGAACGTGGGGCCTGATGACAAATGAAATGACTTTATATTGAATAGGTAGAGACACTCTAATTCCGCAACGACACACGCCGTTGCGGTTTTTTTATGTGAAAAAAGAGACCGATGACCCAAAAAACCATGCAAGTCTTTTGGCTTTTGATGTTTTTTTGCTAAATTTGCAACACTGTTCCGCATATCGCGGAATGTGGTGATGAATGTGTTAAAGAATTATCAAACTTATATGAAAATACAAATCTTATGATCAACAAGCAACTTTTAGAGCCGGAAAGCATCGTCGTTATCGGCGGGTCAAATAATTGTCACAAACCAGGTGGGGCCGTCGTGCGCAACCTCGTCAGTGGTGGATATAAGGGAACGCTTCGCATCGTCAATCCAAAGGAGGACGAGGTGCAGGGAATAAAGGCATTCCATGATGCCAGGGAATTGCCGCAGACCGACCTTGCGATACTTGTGGTGGCAGCGAAATTCTGTCCAGACTACGTGGAACTACTTGCCGCCGAGAAGAAGACACGCGCGTTCATAATCATTTCCGCAGGCTTCGGGGAGGAGACCAAGGAAGGGGCCGTGCTGGAACAGAAGGTGCTTGACACTTGCGAGCGCTATGGCTGCGCGCTCATCGGGCCAAACTGCATAGGACTGCTCACGCGCTGGCATCACTCGGTGTTCACAAAGCCAATCCCTAACCTCAACCCTAAGGGGGTTGACTTCATTTCAGGGTCGGGCGCCACGGCGGTGTTCATTCTCGAGAGCGCCGTCACCAAGGGACTGCCGTTCAACTCTGTGTGGTCGGTCGGCAACGGTCGCCAGATAGGCATAGAGAGCGTTCTGGAGTATATGGACGAGAACTTCGACCCGGAGCGAGACTCGAAAGTCAAACTGCTTTACATAGAGAACATCTCGGATCCAGACAAACTGCTGCTGCACGCGACGTCGCTCATACGCAAGGGATGCCGCATAGCAGCCATCAAGGCCGGGGCATCGGAGAGCGGCAGCCGCGCCGCATCAAGCCACACCGGCGCGATCGCATCGAGCGATTCTGCCGTTGAGGCTTTGTTCCGCAAGGCTGGTATCGTGCGTTGCTTCTCACGCGACGAGCTGACAACCGTCGGCTGCATCTTCACGCTCCCGCGCTTCACAGGCAAGAACGTTGCGATAGTGACACATGCGGGAGGCCCGGGCGTGATGCTCACGGATGCCCTCTCAAAGGGCGGGATGAACGTTCCGCCGATTTCCGGCAAGGCTGCCGATGAACTGAAGGAACTGTTGCTGCCGGGCTCTTCGGTTGCAAACCCGATAGACATACTCGCAACGGGAACGCCCGAGCACCTCGGCATAGCCATTGACTTCTGCGAGAAGAGGCTTGACAACATTGACGCAATAATGGTAATATTCGGAACACCGGGACTTGTCCAGCTGTACGAGGCATACGATGTGCTGCACAAGAAGATGCTCGAGTGCAAGAAACCGATATTCCCGATACTGCCGAGCGTTGTCACCGCAGGGCCCGAGGTGAGCGAGTTCCTGCAGCACGGGCATGTCAACTTCTCTGACGAGGTTGTGCTCGCCACTGCCCTCGCACAGATAATGAAGACACCGGCTCCCGCAGAGCAGGCTATGAACTGCGATGGTGTTGACGTGGCACGCATACGCAGCATAATAGACGGGATAAAGGGGAGCGGCTACATCGCGCCGAAACTTGTGAACGAACTGCTCGGCAGCGCGGGCATCCCGACAGTGCCGGAATTTGTCGGTCACAGCAAGGATGAGGTTGTCGCATTTGCAGACAAGTGTGGTTATCCTGTGGTTGCCAAGGTTGTCGGCCCGGTGCATAAGAGTGATGTCGGCGGCGTGACGCTGAATGTGCGCGACGGCGGACAGCTTGCCGCAGAATTTGACCGTATGATGAAGATACCGGATGCCACGGCAGTGATGGTACAGAAGATGATAAAGGGAACCGAACTGTTCATCGGCGCAAAGTATGAGCCGCGCTTCGGCCATGTCGTGCTGTGCGGTCTCGGCGGAATATTCGTCGAAGTGCTGAAGGACGTCTCGAGCGGTCTCGCACCATTGTCATACACAGAGGCGGAGAACATGATACGTTCGCTGCGCGGATATAAGATAATAAAGGGCACGCGTGGACAGAAGGGACTGAACGAAAGAAAATACGCGGAAATCATCGTCCGCCTGTCAACGCTCCTGCGTCATGCCACGGAGATAAAGGAGATGGACATCAACCCGCTGCTTGCTGACGAGAATGATGTCGTTGCAGTTGACGCCAGGATACTCGTCGAGAAATAACACTGCATCAATATAAAATTTACGTCCAATTCGCGTTAATTATTCTTTTAACGTAAATTGGACGTAAATTATATGTGCAATAACGTAAATTGTTATTTATTTCAACGCTGATTACTTGTGAATTTACGTTGGACGCGTCACGCGGGATTGTTCTCTGCGAACAGTTTCATGCGTTCTTCAAGTTGCGCATACTGGTGATCCTCAATGAACGATGTGCATACACGCAGCCCCTCCTGTTGAGAGCCTGTTGTTATGAGGCAGATTGCACTCACGCCGTAGTACATCAGCTCGCGTGCCAGTTCACCGCTCGTCATGCCCGGATAACCTATTGTGAAGTAGAAGCCGTCAGCTATTGGCTTGTCGAGGTCGCGGTCATATACGATGCGGAAGTTATGGCGGCAGAATATTTCCTTCAGCTTGTGCGCACGCTCCCCATACACCTTTATCTCGTCGCGGAATTTGTATGTGCCGTCACATGCCGCGCCGAGCATGGCAGCCATGGCATGCTGTGCGCTGTGGCTCGTTCCGGACGATAGCGCGTAGAGCATACGTGTTGAGAAAACGAGGCCGAAGGGCAGTCCCTCGTAGCGTGCCGACAGGTCATCGTAGTGCCGGCGGAACAGTTTGTCGCTGATGCAGGTCACGCCGATGCGCTCGCCTGCGTAACTGAAAGCCTTCGAGCCACTGATGAGCAGTATGTAGTTGTCGGTATATTTTGCCACGCTGGGCTGGAACGGTGGTTGGAACGGACGGCTGAGATCCTGGCGGAAGTCCATTGCGAAATATGCCAGGTCTTCCATCACGATGGCATCATGGCGCGTCGCAAGTTCGCCGATGATGCGCAGTTCGTCGTCGTTGAAGCAAATCCAAGATGGGTTGTTAGGGTTGCTGTAAACGATGGCGCAGATGTTCCCATTGGACAGGTAACCCTCCAGTTTCCCGCGCAGTTTTTCGCCACGGTAGTCATACACATCAAACGTCTCATATTTCACGCCCTGCACCTGCAGCTGCATCTTCTGCACCGGAAATCCGGGGTCGATGAACAGCACGGTGTCTTTCCTGTGGTCAGCCTGCGAGCATGTCAGGAACGACGCGAACGTGCCCTGCATGCTTCCGCACACCGGCACGCATCCTTCCGGCTTTATGTCAATGTCTATGAAGGCCTTGACGAAGCGCGATGCCTGCCGTTTCAGTTCCGGATAGCCCTGTATGTCGGGATAACTGTGTGCAATACCCTCCTGCAGTGACTTTATCTGTGCGTCCACTCCCACCTTTGCGGCAGGCAGTCCCGGTATTCCCATCTCCATCTTGATGAATTCCACGCCCGACTCTTTCTCTGCCATTGCCGCCACCTGCTTCACCTCGCGGATTGTGGCTTTGGCGAAGTCGCGTATTCCTAAGTTTTCAACCAGCTTGTCAACAATTTCTTTCTTTATTGGAGTTTTCATTCGATTTTTTGATTGATAATTGCTAAATGAACATTGGGAACTGGAAAGGGGAAATGCCTCAAGCCTTTTACTGCGGACTTCCCGGTTTCCATTTCCCAACCGTATGTTATTTCTGCTTGGCCTTGCCCAGTGCGAGAGCCTTGATGTTTGCCTCCACCACGGCATCACCCTTGCGCCCGAACACCCGGCGTATGGCGTCTTCCAGTTTTGAGTATTCTATGTCGAGAGCCTTTTGCGCCGCGCCGAGCAGTATCATGTTTGCCGAGCGCGGGATGTTGTTCTCCTTTGCCAAACTTTCGATGTCGATGGATATTACGTTGTCAATTTTTGCCAGGTTGGCATTGATTACGTTTAAGTCAGGGTAGTTCGTTATGTTAACGAACGGTGTGCTTGAC
>ERZ1673753.2398-NODE-2398-length-14058-cov-4.815682_pt1 | contig 14058 bp, 9 predicted proteins | sample MGYA00580201_ERZ1673753 | MGnify/ENA primary metagenome ERZ1673753 (study PRJEB41218, sample SAMN15661747) | gut metagenome | host: Homo sapiens | place: Canada: London | collected 2015-08-20/2019-03-30 | study: EMG produced TPA metagenomics assembly of... | reverse complement strand
TTTCTTTTGCTCTTGTCAACTTTCCGTAATTTAATTCACGTATCTAAGAGTTTCGTAATTATCTATTACGTTACATAGATAATATAAGATTTTATGAAATCATATGTTTGCAAACTCGTGAAAATGTTAGAAAAATGATGTAATGTAATTATATAACATGAATTTTATTACATTTACATGAATTTGTAAACATACGAAGAAAAAGAAAAAGGTACAATAACAGCAAGTAAGGAGGTCAGACACAATGAAGTATTATTGTAATCCTATCAATGTAAATTATAGATATCAGTTTAATGCAGATCCGAGGAGCACCGGAATCCAGATTGACAGGGAAGCGGCAGATCCATCGATGATCTGTTTTAAAGGAAAATATTATATTTTTGCATCAATGAACCTGAGTGTGTGGGTATCGGATGATCTGGTAAACTGGGAAATACACAGACTGCCGGATAATCTTCCGCTGTATGATTATGCACCGGATGCCAGAGTGAATGGAGACTATGTTTATTTCTGTGCATCGAAAAAAGGTGAAATCTGTAATTATTACCGGACAAAGGATATTATAAATGGATCTTATGAGGAGATAGAAGGAACTTTTGATTTCTGGGATCCAAATCTGTTTTTTGACGAGGATGGCAGGGTATATTTTTACTGGGGATGCTCCAATGAAACACCGGTCTGGGGTGTGGAGTTAGATCCGGCAACCATGAAGCCGCTTGGAGAGAGAAAGCCGCTTATCTATGGAAATCCTTTCACCAGAGGATATGAGAGGATGGGGGTTGACAATAGTATTTTCCCGAACCCCGAAGAAGTGGTAGAGCAACAGTTTCAGGGCTTTTTAAAAATGCAGCATATGACAGAAGATATGCTCCCGAAGGAAATGATTCCACTTGTAAAAGGAATGTTTACAAAGAAACCTTTTATAGAAGGACCATGGATGGATAAATATCATGGGAAGTACTATTTACAGTATGCCTGTCCCGGAGCAGAATATAATGTATATGCTGATGGTGTTTATGTTTCAGATTCACCGCTTGGACCATTTGTGCTGGCAGAGAATAACCCATATTCCTATCATCCGGGTGGATATATGCCGGGAGCAGGACATGGTTCTACGATGTGGGATAGAAATGGAAATCTCTGGCATGCTTCTACGATGAGAATCAGTGTGAACCATCAGTTTGAACGCCGTGTTGGTATCTGGCGCGCCGGTTTTGATGAGGATGGTGAACTGTTTTGCAATCAGCGGTATGGTGACTGGCCGGTTGCAGTGGAAGAAGAGAACACAGATGCATGGGTAAATCCACAATGGTATCTGCTGAGTTATAAAAAATCTGTCAGAGCTTCTTCTTATGAAAAAGGAAAAGAACCGGAACTTGCAGTTGACGAGGATGCAACGACATGGTGGCAGTCACAGACGAAAGATGGCTGGTTACAACTGGATCTTGGAAAAGTGTATGATGTCCGGGCAGTTCAGATTAATTTTGCAGATGATAAAATTGATATTCCGGTACCGGGAGAAATTAAGGGTACAAAAACCCAGCCACGTTATATTGAAGAAAAGGATTATGTGACAAGATGGAAGTTAGAGGGATCCATGGACGGAATTACTTATGAAGTGCTGGAAGATAAGTCCGGTGCAGTGACCGATCTGCCACATGATTTTATTGTGAAAGAACAGGGAATCAAAGTCCGTTATATAAAACTTACAATCTATGAAGTTCCATATCAGCAGAAACCGTGTATTTCCGGTCTGCGTGTATTTGGAACAGGAGATGGAGAAAAACCGCAAAATGCAGAGTTTACAGTAGCGAGAAGCGAAAATGGACTGGACATGACAGTGTCAGCCAAAGCGGAGCAGGCAACTGGATACAATATTTTATGGGGACATAAAAAGGATAAACTGTATCACAGTTATCTGGTATATGGAGAGGAACTCAAAGAGAAAAGAATTGGAGCACTGATCAAAGACAAAAATTATTACGTGCGGGTAGATACTTTTAATGAGAATGGAATTACAGAGGGTAATACAGTAAAAATGGTGTAGAGGTACACGAGTGATAATGCATGGAGGAAAAAATAATGTTTGGAAAGAAAAAACAACAGATAACAGAGACAAATGGCTTTACATACCGGAGGGCGAAAACGTGGCAGATTGCACTTGCGTCCTGTAGTTCGGGAATTGGAATGAGCTTTTATGTATTGCTTGGACTCGCAAGTTATGTTGCAAATGCAGGATATGGAATTGCAACTGCAGTGGTAGGGTTAATTCTTACTGCAACAAGAATTTTAGATGGTGTGACGGATCCAATCATCGCAATTATCATTGATAAAATGAATACAAAATTTGGAAAAATCAGGATTTTAACAGCACTCGGCTGGGCAATTGAGTCACTGGCAGTTCTTATGATGTACTGTTGGGCAAGTGGAAAAGGACATGGAATTGTATTGTTTGTTGTTTTATATTGTGTCTATATTATTGGATATACACTCTGCAACGTAACAGCACAGATTGTTCCTGCAATGCTTACAAATGACCCGAAGCAGAGACCAATGGTAGGTGTCTGGAGCACTGCCTATAATTATCTTGTACCTATGATTTTAAATATTGTAATTACTGTTATGTTACTTCCACAGTATGGAAATGTATATTCCGTTGAAATGCTTGCAGCAGCATGTAAAGTCTGTGTTGCAGTTTCAGCAGCCGGACTGATTTTATGCTGCATCGGTGTTACGGACATTGACAAGCCGGAGAACTTTAAGGGTGTGAGTACCACAAAGAAAAATGAACCGGTCAAATTTAAAGATATGGTGGAATTAGTGAAATCCAACCGTGCATTACAGTCCTTTATCGTAGCGGCAAGTTCCGATAAGATCGCAAGCCAGACAGCAAGTCAGGCAGTGGTCACAACGATGTTATTTGGTATTATTATCGGCAATATGCAGCTTGGAACAATCCTCAGTGTGATCGGAATGCTGCCGTCTATCGTGTTTGCATTTATTGGTGCAAAATATGCCGGAAAGCACGGAAACAAAGAATCAATGGTGACATGGACTTATGTATGCATGACAGTGACAGCTATACTTGTCGTATTATTTATACTGATCGATCCGACGCTGATCGCGACAGCAGCGCCGATGATGATCGCGTATGTCGTACTTACTTTAATCTTAAATGGAGCTAAAATGTGCGTTACGATGTCAAGCAATGCCATGATGGCAGATATTATTGACTATGAATTAGACAGAAGCGGTAAATTCATACCGGCAGCAGTGACAGGAACTTACAGTTTTATCGACAAACTGGTATCTTCTTTCAGCGCGGCAATCGCAACCGGACTGGTAGCACTGATCGGATACAAAACGACGATGCCACAGCCGTCTGATCCGTCCACACCGGCAATTTTCTGGATGACGATGAGCCTTTACTTTGGACTTCCATTGATCGGCTGGGTATGTACCCTCTGCGCAATGAGAAAAACACCGCTCTCAAAAGAAAAAATGGAAGAAGTACAGAAGAGCATTCATGAGAAAAAACAGGCAGAAGTGGAAAAAGTGATTGATGAGATGAAATAAGCAGAGAATAAAAAAGTCTGAACATAGACAGGAAATACAGGAGGATTGACAAAAATGAGACAGACGACAGTATTGGATAAAAACTGGATTTTTTATAAAAACCCGGACAGTGGGGAAGGAGAAAACGTAACGCTTCCTCACACCTGGAACGCAGTGGACGGGCAGGACGGTGGAAACGATTACTACCGTGGAACCTGTAAATATGCCTGCACATTTGAAAAACCAGAGATGGAACAAAACGGAAAGGCTTATCTGGAGTTTGACGGAGCAGCCATGACGGCAGATGTGTTTGTAAATGGAGCAGAGCTTTTCCATCATGAAGGCGGATATTCCAGATTCCGTGTGGATGTTACAGAACATTTAAAAGAACAGAATCAGTTGGAAGTACTCGTTGATAATTCCGATAACACAAAAGTCTATCCGCAGAAGGCTGATTTCACATTTTACGGCGGACTATACCGCATGGTGAAGCTGGTGACAGTGCCGGAAAACCATTTTTGCATGGAGTATGCAGGAAGTAACGGTATTAAGGTGACACCGGAAGTGACGATTTTAGACGCCGGAGCAAAAAAGGCAGACGCAGAAGTGACCGTGGAACTCTGGATAGAGGGAAAATCTGCTGACGTTATGGTGACGGTGGGAGGTGAGAAAAAGAGTGTTCCTGTAGAGCATGGATATGCAAAAGCAGTGTTTGATCTTACCGATGTACATCTCTGGGATGGCGTGGATGATCCGTATTTATATACGGCAAAAGCGGAACTGTCTGATGGAGACAGCGTGGAGACAACCTTTGGATGCAGAAGTTTTTCCATTGATCCGCAGAAAGGATTTTTCTTAAATGGAAGGTCTTATCCGCTTCGCGGTGTGAGCCGTCATCAGGACCGCGCCGGAGCAGGCAATGCGCTGACAAATGAGATGCACCGTGAGGATATGGAGATCATAAAAGAGCTTGGAGCGAATACCATCCGTCTTGCACATTATCAGCATGCGCAGGAATTTTATGATCTGTGTGATGAAAACGGTATGATCGTATGGGCAGAAATTCCGTACATTACGATGCACATGTCAGATGGAACAGAGAATACATTAAGCCAGATGAGGGAGCTGGTCGTTCAGAATTACAATCATCCATCCATCGTCTGCTGGGGACTTTCCAATGAGATCACTGCAGCAAGTGCCGTAAATGAGGAATTATTGGAAAATCACAGAAAATTAAATGATCTGTGCCATGCACTGGATATGACAAGACCAACGGTTATGGCAGACGTGTTTATGCTGGAGACGGACAGCCCAATGTTGGAGATCCCGGATATGAACAGCTATAATCTGTATTTTGGCTGGTATCTGGGAGAGTTAGAACAGAATGACAGTTTCTTTGACGCGTATCATAATACATACCCGGATCGTGTGATCGGACTTTCAGAGTATGGCGCAGACGCCAATCCGGCTTACCACAGTGCAAATCCGGAACGGGGCGATTACACAGAGGAATATCAGTGTATTTACCATGAGCATATGGCAAAAATGATCGGGGAACGCCCGTATCTGTGGGCAACACATGTCTGGAATCTGTTTGATTTTGCGGCAGACGGAAGAGATGAGGGTGGAAAACACGGCGTGAACCAGAAAGGTCTTGTGACCATCGACCGTAAGCTGAAAAAAGATGCCTTTTATCTGTATAAAGCATATTGGAGCAAAACTCCATTTGTCCATGTATGCGGCAGACGTTATGTGGACCGCACCGAAGATGTGACGGAGATCAAGGTTTATTCCAATGAGCAGAGCGTCACACTCTTTGTGGACGGTGTGGAGAGAGAGACAGCAGAGGGCTCTAAAGTATTTAAATTTGAAGTCCCGATCACAGGAACACACAAGATCAGGGCAGTGTCCGGTGCCTGTGAAGATGAGATCACCGTGAAAAAAGTAGAAAAATCAAATCCGGATTATATATTCAACAAACAGGGAGATGTTGTCAACTGGTTTGACCGGGATGATTTTAAGGCAGACCATTATTCAATCTCGGATACGCTCGGAGAGCTTGCACAGAACGAGATGGCGAATGCAATCGTACAGCGTCTGATGGCACAGGCTTCAGCAAGCCGTGGCGATGTGGCAGAAAGTGTGAAAGATAACCCGGCGTTGCAGCGCATGATGCAGCGGATGACATTAGTCAGCCTTTTAAAACAGGCAGGAGACGCAGTGAGCGAGGAACAGATGAAAGCGCTCAACGACGCATTACAGAAAATCCCGAAAAATCAGGCATAGGAAAGGGATGGTTACGAACATGACAAAAGCAATACAGCAGATTATGCTTGGAACTGTGACAAAGAATGAAAAACAGGCAGCAGAATCTTTAAAGAGGATCAAAGCGGCCGGATATGACGGCATTGAACTGAATGGGTTTATGATAAAACCGACCTCTTTTCTGGTCAGAATGCTCACAAAAGCAGCCGGTATGCCGGTCGGAAAAGGCGGAAATTATGACTGGAATGCCCTTGTGAGAGAGGCAGGACTTGCCGTGACAAGCATCCATGAGGATCTTGGCACGATAAAAAGAGAGCCGGAGAACGTTATCAGGGAAGCTGAAAAATTTGGCACAAAATATGTAGTCATTACCGGAATGTACCGTTTTGATTATTCGGATAAAAATGCAGTGTTTGGCTTGTGTCAGGACTTAAATGCTTCCGGAAAAATTTTAAAAGAGGCGGGCGTGGAGCTTTTATATCATAACCATAACTGTGAATTTCTGAAAGTTGAACCGGGAAAAACGGCATATGATCTGATCCTCTCTGAGACGGATGCTTCGTGTGTGAATTTTGAACTGGATTCCTACTGGCCAACAGAAGCAGGCGTAAATGCACTGGAACTGATGAGAAAGCTTGACACAAGAATGAAGCTTTACCATATCAATGACCGTGGAACAAGACTGTCAAAACCTGCCATGACACCGATCTTAAAATCGGACAGCATGGAACTTGGCTATGGAAACATGAATCTTTTTTCGCTGATCACGCAGGCACAAAAAGTGAATGTGGATGCAGTGATCTTAGAAAGCCACAAAAACTGGGTGGACGATTCTCCGTTAAAGTCCATGGAGTTAAGTGCAGAATTTATGAATCAGTACGTTTGTTAGAGCATAGCTGGAAGGGAGAAAACGCAGGGAATGGAAAAACTGAAAATGCATTTTATCACCTCAGACCGTGAGTACCGCGAGGGAGAGGTCTTTGTATATGAACAGAAATTTACCGTGAAAGATGTGAAGAAGGCAGTGTTCACAGCAACTGCGCTCGGAGTATACGAGGCAGAGATCAATGGCGTCAAAATCGGGAAACAGATGTTTGCACCGGGATATTCCTACTATCCAAGGCGTGTGCTTTACCAGACTCATGAGGTGAGCGCACTGCTTCGTGAGGGTGAGAACACATTGCGGGTTTATCTTGGACAGGGCTGGTATTGCGGCCGTTTCCTCTGTGAGAACAAGACACAGATTTACGGGGAAAAACCTGCGGTATCGTGGATTTTAAACATCGAAGATGCGGGTGGCGTCCGGGACATTGTATCCGGCGAGCAGACGGACGAACTGGAATCTCCTTACGAATACGCCGGGGAGTATGACGGTGAGATTTATTTTGCGGATGGAAGAAATCAGGTGATCGGACATCCGGTATCTTTCAAAAACGAACTGGATTTTGCGTTGGAGCCGACGCTGACCGAAGTTACGTTACAGGAAGAGATGGAGGTAAAAGAGGCAAAGCAGACAGGAAGTGTAACGATTCTTGACTTTGGACAGAACTTTGCCGGAATTGTTGAAATTGATCCTTCTTTTTTTACAAATGAGACAATTACAATCCGCCACGGAGAGATTTTAAATGCAGATGGAAGTCTTTACACTGCCAATCTGCGGAAAGCAAAGGCAGCTATCGTCTATCATGCCGGAGCGGAAAAGAAAAAATACCGTCCCCGTTTTACCTATATGGGATTTCGCTATATGGAACTTTCCGGCGCAGATTATCGGCCGGGCATGATCAAAGCGTATGCGCTTCACACCGATATGAAGCGCACCGGATACTTTTCGTGTGAGAATCCAATGGTTCAGAAATTATATGAGAATCAGGTCTGGGGGCAGAAATCCAACTATGTGGAAGTGCCGACCGACTGTCCGCAGCGGGATGAACGTATGGGTTATACCGGGGATGGGCAGGTGTTTGCACGCACCGGAGCCTACAATTTTGACACCAATGATTTCTGGAAAAACTTTTTGCGTGATCTGGAACTGGGACAGCTTGACAACACGGAAGGGTATGTGTGTGCCACTGTGCCGCAGACCGGACCTGCCGGAATTGGTTTTATCAGCATGTTAGGCTGGGGAAATGCAGTCACAATTTTACCGGAAATGCTCTATCAGCAGTTTGGAGACGAGGAAGCACTGCCACGCCAGTACGAGAGCATGAAACTTTTTGTGGAGGCGGAAATCCGGAAAATGGGAAAGAAAAATCTCTGGATCGGACCGTCTTTAGGAGACTGGCTTGCAATGGGAAAAGGGATTGCATGGCAGGCAATGCACAACAATCCGGTATCGAATGCCTTTATCGTACATGATCTGAAGGTCATCAGCGAGACGGCAGAGCGTCTTGGGAAAAAAGCTGATGCAGACAGATACCGCAGGCAGATGGAAGCCACAACAGAAGCATATATCCGGAAATTCGTGAGCAAAAAGGGAATCGTGGCAAAAGACTATCAGTCCGCCTACATTATGGCTTTAAAATTTGTACTGCCGGAGGGAGAACTGCGGGAACAGGTGAAAAAGAATTTTGCTGCCAATATCCGCAAAAATGGTTTACAGACAGGTTTCTTTGCGACGGAACATCTGCTTCCGCTTTTAGTGGAAGCGGGAGAGACAGAACTCGCCTATGATATTCTGCTTCAGGAAGGCTGTCCGGGCTGGATGTATCAGGTCAAATGCGGTGCGACCACGACGTGGGAACGCTGGGATGCATTAAAGCCGGATGGAACGGTCAACGAAGAGAAAATGGCAGGTTCCGGCGACAATATGGTTTCTTTCAATCACTATGCATTTGGCAGTGTCGGAGAATTTTATTATCAGTATATTCTCGGAATCAAACCACAGAAACCGGGTTTTGCAGAATTGCATTTCGAGCCGTATCCGGACAGACGGCTTGGTGGTGTGAGCGGAAGTTATCTCTCAAGAGCAGGAAAAATTGAAAGCTCCTGGAAGTATGAGGAGGATGGCTGTCATATCTCATTGAATACGCCAGTAAAATCGGAAGTGGTTCTGCCAGACGGAAAGAAAGAGACAGTGGAGGCAGGAACCTATCAGTGGCTCTGTTGAAAATAATTTTGGCAAATAAGGACACTTTTTTGAACAAAAAGTGTTCTTTTTTTGCGCTCATTTTTTTCCTAAAATAAAAAATAGAAAAGGAACACAGATGCAGGAGAGGGGGAAACTATGGAGCAGTATTATCTTGCAATCGACATTGGGGCTTCCAGCGGCAGACACATATTAGGACATATGGAAGACGGAAAAATGGTATTGGAAGAAATATATCGTTTTCCGAATGGAATGACCGAAGAGAACGGACAGAGATGCTGGAATGTAAAAGCACTTTTCAGAGCAATTTTAGAGGGAATGAAAAAGTGTAAAAAAGCGGGAAAAAGCCCGGTGAGTATGGGGATTGATACCTGGGCAGTTGATTTTGTCCTGTTGGATAAAGAGAATAAAATGCTTGGAGATGCAGTCGGTTATCGGGACAGCCGTACAGCAGGAATGGATGAGAAAGTCTATGAGATCATCCCGGAAGAAAAGTTATATGAGAGAACAGGCATCCAGAAGCAGATTTTCAACACCATTTATCAGTTGATGGCGGTAAAATCCAACAATCCCGAAATTCTCGAACACGCAGAGACCATGCTGATGATCCCGGAGTATTTTAATTATCTTTTGACAGGAGAGAAGGCATCAGAATATACGAATGCAACCACGACACAGTTAGTATCCCCGGAAACAAAAGACTGGGATTATGAGCTGATCGAAATGTTAGGATATCCAAAACAGATTTTTCAGAAAATAAAGAAGCCGGGAACCGTACTGGGAAATCTGACGAAAGAAATTCAGAAAGAGGTCGGATTTGATTGTGAAGTCGTCTTACCGGCAACACATGACACCGGTTCCGCAGTGATGGCAGTTCCGACAAATGAGGACAATACCATTTACATCAGTTCCGGAACGTGGTCACTGATGGGGACAGAATTAAAAAAAGCAGACTGTTCACCGGAAAGCAGACTTCATAATTTCACGAACGAGGGAGGATATGAATATCGTTTCCGTTATCTGAAAAATATCATGGGACTCTGGATGATACAGTCGGTCCGAAAAGAACTGGCACCAAAGCAGGGATTCGGAGAGATCTGCGAGGCGGCGGCAAGGGCGGACATTGCATCTTTGGTAGACTGTAATGACGACCGTTTTTTAGCACCGCAAAGCATGACAGAAGAAGTGCAAAAAGCCTGCGCAGAGACCGGACAGCGGATACCGGAGGGAATCGCAGAAACAGCGTGCGTGATTTATAACAGTCTTGCACAATGCTACGCACAGACGATCCGGGAGATCGAGGAGATGTCAGAAATTACATATGAAAGCATCCATGTTGTCGGCGGAGGAGCCAATGCGGCGTATTTGAATGAACTGACTGCAAAGGCAACCGGAAAGACCGTTTATGCCGGTCCGACAGAGGCAACAGCCATCGGAAATCTGACGGCGCAGATCATTGCAGCAGGAGAACTTGAAAATTTACAGGCTGCAAGAAAATGTATCTTTGCGTCTTTTGAAATTCATAAATATGAGAAATAACAATCAGAAATATCAGAAAAAATATATGCCGGAAGCGGATGTTGTGCCCGGCAGAAAGGTGAGGTAAAAATTTTATGACGGTACAGGAAAGATATGAAGCGGCCAGAAAAATGTATGCAGATGTCGGTGTTGATACAGATGCAGCGATCGCAAAATTAAAAGAAATTCCGGTATCACTTCATTGCTGGCAGGGCGATGACGTGACAGGATTTGACCATGACGGACCTTTGACCGGTGGAATCCAGACAACCGGAAACTATCCCGGAAAAGCAAAGACACCGGAACAGCTGATGCAGGACATGGAAGAGGCGATGAGCCTCATGCCTGGCAAAAAGAAATTAAATCTTCATGCAAGCTATGCAATCTTTGAGAAAGGCGAATTTGCAGACCGCGACAAATTAGAGCCAAAGCATTTCAGAAAATGGGTAGACTTTGCAAAGAAACACCATGTTGGGATTGATTTTAATCCGACATTTTTTTCACATGACAAAGTAAAAGACGGACTGACACTGACAAGCCCGGACGAGGAGACAAGAAAGTTCTGGATCGAGCATGGAAAAGCATGTATCCGCATTTCGGAATATTTTGCAAAAGAGACAGGTGTTCCATGTGTGATGAATATCTGGATCGGGGATGGATACAAAGATATTCCGGCAGACCGCATGGGACCACGCATGAGATATAAGGATTCCATTGAACAGATCATTGCAGAACCACATGATCCAAAGCTGGTAAAACCATGTGTGGAGTCTAAGGTATTCGGAATCGGTGTGGAGTCTTACACAGCGGGATCAGCCGAGTTTACATTGACATTTGCGGCGACACACGAGAATGTCCTTCCGCTGATGGACAACGGACATTATCATCCTACAGAAGTAGTATCGGATAAAATACCGGCTTTACTCTGTTATTTCCCGGAGATTGCACTTCACATTACAAGACCGGTAAGATGGGATTCTGACCATGTCGTATTATTTGATGATGAGACAAAAGAGATGGCAAAAGAGATCGTAAGATGTGATGCGATTGACAGGGTACATATGGCACTTGATTATTTTGATGCAAGTATCAACCGCATCAGTGCATGGACTGTGGGATTTAGAAGCTGGCAGAAAGCATTATTATCGGCGCTCTGTACACCGAATGCAGAACTTAAAAAATTACAGGATGAGAATCGCCTGACCGAGCTGATGGTCATGCAGGAAGAATTAAAGACATTTCCATTTGGAGATGTATGGACCAAATACTGTGAGGAATGTGGAGTTCCCGCAGATAAGAACTGGTTTGAAGAAGTAGAGAGATATGAGAAAGAAGTACTGTTAAATCGATAGCCAGACAAACCATGTAAAAAAGAATGCAGTTAGTTTTGAACACAAAATCAATGATAGAAAACCAAAATGGAGGAAAGAAAAATGAGAGTATTAGATGCAGAATTTGTAAAGAATTTTATCCGCACGGCAAACGATGGATGGGAGCAGGGATGGCACGAGAGAAATGGCGGAAACCTTTCCTATCGTATCCGGCTGGAAGAAGTGGAAGCCGTAAAGGAAGATTTTGAACCGAAAGAATGGCAGCCGATCGGAACGACAGTTCCAAAACTTGCAAAGGAATATTTTATTGTAACCGGAAGCGGTAAATATTTCCGCAATGTGATCATCAAACCGGAGGATTCCATCTGTATCATCGAGTTGGATGAGAAAGGGGAAAACTACCGTATCGTGTGGGGACTGGTAAATGGCGGCAGACCAACCTCCGAACTGCCAACCCATCTGATGAATCATGAGGTAAAAATGATCGCAACAGGTGGAAAGCACAGAGTGATATACCATGCACATCCAACCAATATTATTGCGCTGACTTTTGTATTGCCACTGGAAGATAAGGTGTTTACAAGAGAATTATGGGAAATGTCAACAGAATGTCCGGTTATCTTCCCAGAAGGTGTCGGTGTGGTGCCGTGGATGGTTCCGGGCGGTCGTGACATCGCAGTGGCAACCAGTGAATTAATGAAGAAATACAATCTTGCAATCTGGGCGCATCACGGAATGTTTGCTTCGGGAGAAGATTTTGACCTGACATTTGGGTTAATGCATACCGCTGAAAAATCCGCAGAGATCCTTGTGAAAATGTTGTCAATGCAGCCGAATAAGAGACAGACCATCACACCGGATAATTTCCGTGATCTTGCAAAAGATTTCAACGTGACACTGCCGGAAGAATTTTTGTATGAAAAATAGAGTAAAGTAGAAGCGTTTATAAAAAAATGCGTGATAAAATCACTTTTTAGGACAATTGCCGTGCGTAATGTCATGGAAGGTGATTTTTTCTTTCAAAAAGGAACTTTATGTGATATAAAAGAAGGAGGCTTCGGCTTAAGACACATATAAAAAGCGAGGATAAAAATGAAACAAGACTATAAAAAAACAACATACGCCTGTTTTATCGGTTATATTGTTCAGGCGATTGTCAACAGCTTTGTTCCGCTATTATTCGTGACATTTCAGAAAACATACCAGATTCCACTGACGAAGATCACACTGCTTATTACGATTAATTTTGTGATACAGCTTCTGATAGATCTGCTCTCAGCAGGATTCATTGATAAAATCGGTTACCGGGCATCTGTGATTATTGCACATATCTGTGCGGCGGCAGGGCTGGTACTGCTCACGGTTTTGCCGGAATTTTTCGCAGATCCGTTTGTTGGCATTTTAATGTCGGTCGTGATTTATGCAGTGGGTGGCGGTTTGCTGGAGGTGTTAGTCAGCCCGATCATTGAGGCATGTCCGACGGATAATAAGGAAGCAGCAATGAGCCTTTTACATTCCTTTTACTGCTGGGGATGTACCGGCGTTGTTTTATTTTCCACAGTGTTTTTCGCACTGTTTGGAACGGAACACTGGAAAATCCTCACACTGTTGTGGGTGATCATTCCGGTCTGCAATATGATTTTATTCACAAAAGTGCCAATCTACAGTCTGCATGAAGAGGGCGAGAAGGGCATGACCATGGGAGAACTTTTCCGGGAAAAAGTATTCTGGTTTTTAATGATCATGATGGTGTGCTCCGGTGCATCCGAGCAGGCGGTGAGCCAGTGGGCATCAGCGTTTGCGGAGCAGGGACTTGGAATCACCAAAACGATCGGTGATCTGGTGGGACCGATGGCATTCTCTATTTTAATGGGAACTTCCCGCTTGATTTATGGAAAATATGGAGACAGATTCGATCTGGATCAGTTTATGAAATTAAGTACGCTGCTTTGCATTGGCTCTTATCTGCTGATCGCATTTGTGCCGGTTCCGGCGGACCGACACTCGTGGGATTTGTTTCGAGTGCGTTTTCCAATAATCTGCGCGTGGGAATTGGAGCCTCAATTCTTTTCCCGGTTTTGCTGTTGGCGGGACTTGTGTTAGTTAGCAGCAAAAGGAACGAAAAATGCCAGATAATTTTTTAGACCTTTTTTAGAAATCATTCCTTTTTATAAAGAAACGTGAAAGAAATATTAAGATTACATTAATCCCCTTTTTTTCTGAAAACAATATGGTACAATTTGCCATAGGTCAAAAAAGACAAGGAAAAAAAGGAGATTATGTAAGCATGGAAGACAACAATGT
>ERZ1673753.2388-NODE-2388-length-14125-cov-10.581592_pt1 | contig 14125 bp, 9 predicted proteins | sample MGYA00580201_ERZ1673753 | MGnify/ENA primary metagenome ERZ1673753 (study PRJEB41218, sample SAMN15661747) | gut metagenome | host: Homo sapiens | place: Canada: London | collected 2015-08-20/2019-03-30 | study: EMG produced TPA metagenomics assembly of... | reverse complement strand
CGAAAAGGTTTCCATTAACGTTGCGGGTGTGACGGAGCTGACTGCCGGATATATCTCGAATTACCTGTCGTTCTTCAAGGTGCTCAACCCCGACCTGGTGATCTGCCACCTGGCCCCGGGCACCAAGATGCAGATGACGCTCACGATCGGCAAGGGCCGCGGCTACGTGCCCGCGGAGGAGAACGCCCCCGCCGAAAGCGAGTTCGGAACGCTTCCGATCGACTCGATCTTCACGCCCATCAAGAACGTGAAGTACTCGATCGAGGACTACCGCGTCGAGCAGAGGACCGACTACGAGAAGTTGAATTTGGAAATTACTACCGACGGGTCGATTCACCCCAAAGAGGCTCTGAAAGAGGCCGCCAAGATTCTCATCCAGCACTTCATGCTCTTCTCCGACGAGAAGATCACCGTCAACATGGAAGATACGAACGGTGCCGAGGAGTTCGATGAGGATGTTCTCCACATGCGTCAGCTGTTGAAGACGAAGCTCTCGGACCAGGATCTTTCGGTCCGCGCCCTGAACTGTCTGAAAGCCGCCGACGTGGATACCGTGGGGGATCTCGTGAAGCTGAACCGCAACGACCTGCTGAAGTTCCGCAACTTCGGCAAGAAGTCGCTGACGGAGCTCGACGAGCTGCTGACCTCGCTCAACTTGAAGTTCGGTATGGACGTATCAATCTACAAACTTGACAAAGATTAATTAAATGAGACACAATAAGAATTTCAACCACCTCGGCCGTCAGGCGGGACACCGCAAGGCGATGCTTTCGAACATGGCATCGTCGCTGATCATGCACAAGCGCATCGAGACCACCGTTGCGAAGGCAAAGGCCGTACGGCAGTTCGTGGAGCCCCTGGTAACCAAGTCGAAGGAGGACACGACCCACTCGCGCCGTGTAGTATTCTCGTACCTGAAACAGAAGGAGGCCGTCACGGAACTGTTCCGCACGATCGCTCCGAAGATCGCCGAGCGTCCGGGCGGTTACACCCGCATTCTGAAGACCGGTTTCCGTCTGGGCGACGCTGCCGACATGTGCATCATCGAGTTCGTCGATTTCAACGAGGCTTACACGCTGGGCATCGCTCCGGCTGCCGCTTCGGAGGCGAAACCCAAGACGCGCCGTTCGCGCAAGCCCGCAGCGAAGAAGACCGACGCCGTGGAGGAGGCCACCGTCGTCGAGGGCGGCGAGGCCAAGAAGGCCGCAGCACCCAAGAAGGCTGCCGCCCCGAAGAAGCCCGCAGCTCCGAAGGCCGCTTCGGCCAAGGCTGCCGCTCCGAAGGTTGCCAAGAAGACCAACGTGGGCAAGAAAATGTAATTCGTGACAGCGGTGCATTTGCGCCGTTTCCGTTGAAATCCGCGGATGGGACTGACGCCCCATTCGCGGATTTTTCGGATTGTATCATGGCCGGAAGATCGCTTCGCTGTTTCGCAGGGGGCTTTCGCCCGCCCTTGCCGTTCTTTCCGCTTTCCGGACGGCAACGGCGAAATGAAAAAATCCCCTTTTTTAGGGATGCGTCCTGTTTTGCTATTCCGAATTAATATTATACCTTTGCACATTCTCTCCGGTGTCGGATAACCTGCCTCCGGAGCGTGCGAAAAGTCAAATGAATTCCGATCGGCCGGAGTCGCTTTTTTCCGGCAGGCGGAAATACTCCGAATCTATGAAACTGCGACTTCTGCTGCTTCTGTTGTCTGCATTGACCCCCCCCCTGCTCGTTCATGCACAGAGTAGCGCTTCCAAACCCAGCCGGACGATAACCGGCAATGTCAAAAACGAGAAAGGCGAATTCATTGTCGGTGCCTCGGTCTATGTGAAATCGACGCCCCGCATCGGCACCGCGACCGACGCCAAGGGCGAATTCCGCCTGCAAGGCATTCCGTCGGGCAAGCAGACCATCGTTTTCACCTTCATAGGCATGGTCCCCTTCGAGGTGGAGTATGCCAACCAGCGCGATCTGGAAGTCGTGCTCAAAGAGGACGCCACGCAGGTCAACGAAGTGGTGGTGACGGGTATTTACAGCCGCGACAAGAACAGCTTCGCCGGTTCGGCGACGACCTACACGGGCAAGGAGTTGCGGGCCATCGGCACGAAGAACGTCTTTCAGAGTCTCAAAACGCTCGAACCGGCCTTGACGCTCGTCGAGAACCGCGCTTTCGGTTCCGACCCCAACCGGCTGCCCGATCTGGAGATTCGCGGCAAGACCAGTCTGGTGGGCGACCTCACCACCGAATACGACAATACGGCCAATCAGCCGCTCTTCATCCTCGACGGTATCGAGGTGGAGATTGCCCAGATTCAGAACCTGAGCATGGACCGTATCGCCAGCGTCACGGTGCTCAAAGATGCCGCTTCGGCGGCCATCTATGGTTCGAAGGCTTCCAACGGTGTGATCGTCGTCGAGACGGTCAAGCCCGAGCCGGGGCAGCTGCGGGTCTCCTATTCGGCCGACCTGCGCTTCGAGTTCCCCGACCTCTCCGACTACAACCTGATGAATGCCGAAGAGAAGCTCCGCTACGAGGTGCTGGCCGGACGCTATGTCGGCGAGGACCAGGATCAGTTGGATGCGCTCTACAATTCGCGGTTGGCCGAGGTGATGCGCGGCGTGGACACCTATTGGTTGTCGGTTCCCCTGCGCTCGGTGCTGAACCACACGCACAGCGTTTATATCGACGGCGGCAGCGAGGCCATGCTCTACGGCGTGGGGTTGAATTACAGCAATCAGAAGGGCATCATGAAGGGCTCCGAAAAGGGGATTACGGGCGGTAATATCAACCTCGTCTACCGCACCGACAAGCTGATCTTTTCGAACGATTTCAGCTTCGATTCCGTGAAGAGCGAGCGCGAGCCGGTCTCCTTCTCGACTTTCGCCCAGGCCAATCCCTATTACCGCAAATACAGCGAGGACGGGGAGATTCCGGAGTTTCTGGAGCCTTATTCCGTGGCGCAGGAGTTCATCTACAACCCGCTCTACCAGCTCCGCCGCGTGGTCAACACCGACGTGACGAAGGACCTCGGACTGCGCAACAATTTCACGGTCATCTGGCGTCCCGTGACCTCGTTGCAGGTCCGCGGGCGTCTCGCCCTGAATAAGAGCATCTCCGAGCGCGAGGCGTTCAAGTCGCCCGCGCACTCCGATTTCAACGGTTCGACCTCCAAGGGCTCCTACACGACGGAAAAGACCGACCTGATGAGCTACAACGGCGATGTCACCGTCACCTACGGCCGGCTTTTCGGCCATCATCAGATCAATGCCGTCGGCGGCTGGAATTTCAGTTCGCGCACGCAGAAGAACACCGGCTACGAGATCTTCGGATTCACGAGCGACCTGCACCAGAATCCCTCGTTCTCCGAAGGTTTCCAGCAGGGCGACAAGCCGAGCTACACGGACCGGATCAGCCGCAGCACGAGCTTCTATCTCAACGGCAACTACTCCTACCGCAACCGTTATCTGTTCGACGCCAGCCTGCGTATGGACGGATCGTCGGTTTTCGGTTCGGAGAACCTCTTCACGACGACGTGGGCCGTGGGCGTGGGGTGGAACATCCACAACGAGGCGTGGTGCAAGGCCGAATGGCTCGACCTGCTGAAGCTGCGCTTCTCGATCGGTAACCCCGGAAACCAGAATTTCGACGCCTACACGGCTTCGGGAACCTACATCTACAACTCCACCTACCAGAATCTCTTCGGGACCAGCGCGATCCTCGAAAAGTTCGGCAACCCGAATCTCAAATGGCAGAAAACCATCGACAAGAACCTCGGTCTCGACATCGACATCTTCGACCGCGTGAAGTTCTCGGTGGATTTCTACCACAAGAACACCGACCCGCTGCTGGCCCAGATTCCCGTGCCCCCGTCGCTGGGCACGACGCGCATCTACACCAATTTCGGCGGTCAGATATCGAAGGGCTTTTCGGGCAGTCTCAACGTGGTGGTCATGAAACGGCAGTACCTGCGCTGGAGCGTGAACGCCTCTTTCAGCCAGAACAACTCGGAGTACCGCAACATCGGCGACAAACTCGACTTCATGAACCAGAAGGGCAGCGCCACGACCTTCAAGCGTTATTACGACGGCGCCAGCCCCGACGACATCTGGGCCGTGCGGTCGCACGGCATCGACCCCTCCTCGGGACGCGAGGTCTTCATCCGCAAGGACGGCAGCTATACGTTCAAGTACGACGCCAACGACGAGGTGGTGGTGGGCTCCTCGGCTCCCGCTCTGGAGGGCATCATCGGAACCTCGATCTTCTACAAGGGCTTTTCGGCCAGCGTCAACCTGCGTTACAGCTTCGGGGCCGACGTATTCGCTTCGGCGCTCTACAACAAGGTGGAGAACATCTCCGAAACGGCGCTCTACTACAACCTCGACCGGCGCGCGCTGCACGACCGCTGGCAGAAACCCGGTGACAAGGCCCGTTTCAAGGCCATCAGCATCGACGACACTACGCCCATGTCCTCGCGCTTCGTGCTCCGGGAGAACTACATCGCCGGGGAGTCGATCTCCGTCGGTTACGAAACCTCGGCCCGCTGGCTGCATGTCGTCGGCGTTCAGGGCGCTTCGTTCCGCTTCTATATGAACGACATCTTCCGCCTGGCATCCTTCAAAGAGGAGCGTGGTACGGACTATCCTTTTTCGAAAAGTTTCTCGCTGTCGATCAGCCTGCGTTTCTGATCCGAAAACCGTATGCTTATGAAAATCACCAAACTATATTTCCTGATGGCGCTGGCACTGTTGTCGGGCGGCTGCAAGGGCTGGCTGACGATCGACTCGTCGGACCGTATCATGGAGAACACCCTGTTCGAGACCGAGGAGGGGTTCTTCACGGCGCTCAACGGCGTCTATGCCGAGTTGCCGCAGGCGAGCTTATACGGCAAGTCGCTCGCGGCCGTCACGTTCGACGTGCAGGCCCAGTATTTCGATACCACGCAGCCTTCGACCCATACCTTCAACACGCTGGGCGCCTACTCCGCGGAGGCCCGCAAGACGGCCGTCGCCGATACGTGGGACAAAGCCTATTTCGTCATCGCCAACGTCAACAAGATTCTCGAACATTGCGAGAGCGACCGCGATGTGCTCTCCGACCGCGCCTACCACATCATCCGCGGCGAGATGCTGGGCATGCGGGCGTTGCTGCACTTCGAGATGCTGCGCATCTTCGGGCCCGTCTTCGCGGAGGCTCCCGCCCGGGTTTCGATTCCCTACCGCACGAGCAGCGAACTGACCGTCACGCCGCTGCTGCCCGCGAACGAGGTGGCCGAAAAGATCGCCGGGGACTTCACCGACGCGCTCTCCGAACTCGCTGACTGGGACCCCGTGCGCACCGAGGGGCGGTTGAACGGCGAAACGACCGGTTCGGTGCGTTACCGGAGCCGTCACCTGCGGCTCAATTACTTTGCGGTGAAGGCGTTGCAGGCGCGGCTGGCCATTTATACCGGCGACCGGACGCTGGCCGGGCGGCTGGCCGGGGAGGTGATCGACGAGGCCGGGCCGTTCTTTCCCTTCGCGTCGCGCGAGGATGTGACCGGGCAGACCGCTGTCGGCGTGGCCACGCAGAACTCCGAGGACCGCATCTTCTCGTCGGAGGCGCTCTTCTCGGCGGTCAACTCGAAACGCACGAGCGACATCCACGACAAATTCTTTTCCAACAAACTCGAACAGGTCAACCTGCTCACGATGGGTGAACTGGCCGTGCACAACCTCTACGATTCGGAAAGCGACCTGCGCACCTACCAGTGGCAGACGCTCAAGAATACCGAGGGCGTGGACCAGCGTTTCTTCGTCAAATACGGGCAGGTGCAGGACATGGACCTGGGTTACGCTTCGATGGTCCCCGTCGTCCGGATGGCGGAGATGTACCTGATCGCCGCCGAGTGCGAGGACTCCAAGGCGACGGCCTACGGGTGGCTCAACGCGCTGCGTTCGGCCCGCAAGGCGACCTCGCTGCCCGCGACGGGAACGCTGAGCAACGATCTCACGGAGGAGTACATCCGCGAATTCGTCGGCGAGGGGCAGCTCTTCTGGTACTACAAGCGTCTGCGCAAGACCTCGATCCGGAAAGTGTACAGCAACAACGGCGGCTATTTGGAGTTCGACCCGGCGAATTACCTCTTCGCGCTGCCCGAGAAGGAACAGGAGCACCATAAATAGCGTTCGACATGAAAAATTACAACCGATACGGACTGATTCCGGCGCTCGCTGCCGCGGCCCTCGCGTTGGGGTCCTGCAACGAATCCATCCGGACCTACGACGGGCAGACGGGAATCTATTTCGCCATGCTGCAATCGGGCAGCGACGAGGAGAACCCGCGCTACACCGCCGATTCGAGCCTCCCGTTCGCGCTGCTGCCCAGCGGAACCGACGAACAGACCCTGCAACTGCGGGTCAAGGTCATCGGTTCGGTGGCCGACTATCCGCGCGCCTTTGCCTTCCGCACCGTCGCCGACCGGACCACGGCGCAGGAGGGACACGACTACGAGTTGCCCGAGGGCGACTGCGTCGTCGCGGCGGGCGAGGTTTACGGTTACATTCCGATCCGGTTTTTCCGCCGGGCCTCGCTCGACGGGAAGGAGCTGACGCTCACGCTCGAACTGCTTCCCAACGAGCAGTTCGACCTGCCGCTGAGCGCTTGGCTTCCGGTGAACGGGACCGAGACCGTGGGTACGGACGTGCTGCGCCACACCGTCACGGTGAGCGACAAGTACGTGCGACTCGACGGGTGGTCGGACCAGTTCTACGGACCCTATTCGGACAAGAAGATCAAACTCATGTGCAGCGTCTTCGACCTGACGCTCGCCGATTTCCAGCCGGACGCCCTGTCGTACGTCGAACGCAAGGTGCTGGGACAGAATTTCCGCCGCTACCTCGACGGGGAGGAGCGCGCCGGGCGGACCGTCTATGAGGACTATCTCGACGGGGAGGGCAATCCCGTCAAAATGGAATCCGGACCGGATTCGGCCGAATAATGATTCAGAGCCTATGAAAAAGAGCTGTTTGTTCGCGGTTTCCGCACTCCTTCTGCTGCTGGGCGGCTGCTACGGCGACAAGGGGAATTACGATTACCGCGAGATCAACGAAATCGTCATCGGGGCCCGGGGCTTCGAGGGCGTGGAATACAAATTGCGTTCGGGCATCGACGAACTGAAAATCAGCCCCTACATCACCGCGTCGCAGGACCCCGGGCTGACCGGGAGTTACGAATACGAATGGGTGGTCGTCGGTCAGGTCCGCAATCCGGGCGAGCGCACCACGATCGCCCGGACGCGCGATCTGGACTACGCCGTGAACCTGCCCAGCGACGACTATTCGCTGCTGCTGCGCATCACCGACCCCGCGACGGGACTGATGTTCAGCCGCAGCACCACGATCTCGGTCAGCACGGCCTATACGCGCGGCTGGCTGGTCGCCGCCGAGGACGAGGAGGGCGCCGCCGTCGTGGACATGGTGTCGATCAGCCGCGACACGCTGCTTCAACGCGACGTGGTCAGGGACGACACCCGCCACCGCAATCCCCTGCGCATCTGGTGCGACAACAACGAGTACACTTCGCTGGTGCACGGTCGCATCTACCTTTCGACCGGAGAGGGGAGTTTCCTCTACGACCGCGAATCTTTCGGGACGGACGACTATACCGTCATGCGCAACTACTTCGCCAATCCGCAGTACCTGAAGAAGACCGCCGCTTCGGACATGATCCAGATCGACGACAAGTTCCGCATCTTTCTGGTGGACGGCTACGCGTACGTATACAGCATTTCTTCGGTCAACACGGGCTATTTCGGCAATCCGGTCAACCGTTATGCCGAGAGCTACGACTACGTGCGCATCGGCGACCGGATCGCCTACAACCTGAGCGGCGGAAGCGGCGCCGGGTCCATCACCACCGTCATGCTCTACAACGACGACGACAAGCGCTTCTGCTACCTGATGCGCAACGACGAAACCCTGCGGAACGCCGCCGACACCGAATCGGACCTCGCCCTGTTCCCCTGGCGGACGGGGCTGGATTATGTGACGACCGTCAATTCGCGCTTCCTTTCGGGGCAGTCGGCTACGATCCTGCACGACGCCCCGGCGGAGAAATACTGGATCTACACCTACGCCTGCCTGCGGTCGGGGCCCAGCAAGGGGGCGCGTTACGAGATCGACGCTTCGGTTCCCGTGGCAGAGGCCGCGAACTGGTGCATGACCTCGCAGCACGGCTATATGCTTTACTCGGTGGGCGGCGTGCTCTACGGCTACGATTTCCGCAATGGCCGGAAGCCTGTGCAGCTGCTGGATTTCTCGCCCGCGGAGATCACGCAGATTCACGGCGACATCCACACCGTGGCCGAAGGCAACAGCGATTGCGTTTATGTCTGCACCTACGAGTCGGGCACTCCGGACAGCGGCCGCATCCGCAAGTATGCGGTGGCGGACACCGCCGACCGGATCGAACTCCAGGCCGACGAAAATACCGATTGGACGGGATTCCAGCGCATCCGTTCGCTGTGGTTCAAGGAACTGTAACACACACAACATCCGATGAATATGAATAAACAACTGATTCTGGCTGCAACCGCCGTGCTCTTGGCTTGCAGCCCGTTGCACGCGGAGCAGATGTGGCCCTTCTCCAGTAAGAAAAAGAAGGCCGCGAAGGTCGAGAAGACGGACTCCGTGAAGAAAGAGGACAAATTCGACAAGGCCGTCAAGGGCGCCCGGAAAGGCAGCGGCCTGTTCGACTACTATCTGACGAAGACGGGCGAACTGCTGCTGGCCGTCACGCCCCGCAACCTCAAAGCCAGCTATCTGCTGGCCAACCGGATTTCGGAGATCAGCCAGAATTCCAATTTCGTGGCCGGGCAGATGCTGGGCGATCCGTTCATGATCCGCTTCTCGGCCGATACCTCCAACGTCTATCTCCACAAGGTCAACCACTGGGAGCGCGTGGCGCCGAACGACCCCATCGAGAAGTCGTTCCGCCGCAACGTGCAGGACCCCATCACCCGGACCTTCAAGATCAAGGCTTCGCGCAACGACACGCTGCTGATCGACGTGACCTCGTTCTTCGTGTCGAACGACAAGCTGCTCACGCCGATCCGCCAGAGCCCGCTGGTTCCGGGCGAGATGAGTGCGACGTACGATGCCGCCGGATCGAAGCTCAAGGAGGTCAAGGTCTTCGAAAAGAACCTCGAAATCACCAGCATCCTCAATTACAACTCCGAGCCGGACGGCTACACGGTGACCGTGCGGCGGTCGATTCTCGAACTGCCCGAGGAGCCGATGAAGGTCCGCTGGCAGGACAACCGCGTGGGTTATTTCAGCTCGAAATATTACACCTACACCTCGTCGAAGGACAAGCTGCTGACGCATGAGATGATCCACCGCTGGCGCATCGAGCCGAAGGAGGGCGAATGGGAGAAATACTTCCGCGGCGAACTGGTCGAGCCCGAGCGCAAAATCGTCTTCTACGTTGACGACGCTTTCCCCGACAAGTGGCGCGAGGTGGTGAAGCTGGGCATCGAGGACTGGAACAAGGCTTTCGAGGCCGCCGGTTTCAAGAACGTGATGGAGGCCCGCGACTATCCCGACGATCCGTCGTTCGACCCCGACGACATCCGCTACAACTGCATCCGCTACGCCGTGACCGACGTGGCCAACGCCATGGGCCCGAGCTACACCGACCCCCGCACGGGCGAGATTCTGGTGGCCGACGTTATCTGGTACCACAATGTCATTTCGCTGGTGCACAATTGGCGTTTCGCTCAGACGGGAGCCGTCGATCCGCGCGTGCGCAAGCAGGTCTTCGACGACGACGTGATGCGCGAGTCGCTGCGCTACGTGGCCGCTCACGAGGTGGGCCACACGCTGGGACTGATGCACAACATGGGTGCGAGCTACTCCTTCCCGGTGGATTCGCTGCGCAGCCCGTCGTTCACGCAGAAATACGGCACGACTCCTTCGATCATGGATTACGCGCGCAACAACTATATCGCCCAGCGCGGCGATTTCGAGCGCGGCGTGCGGATGGTGCCGCCCCTGGTCGGCGTCTACGACATCCACGCCATCAACTGGGGATACCGCATCTTCGAGAAGACGCGCGACGCCGAGGAGGAGTTGCCGTTGCTCAACGAGCTGCTGGCCGCCAAGCGCGACGACCCCATGTATGAGTTCGGCGCACAGCAGATTTTCCTGACGCTCGATCCCACCGACCAGTCGGAGGACCTGGGCAACGACCATATCAAGGCGGGCAATTACGGTATCGAGAACTGCAAGTACATGATCGCCAACCTCTGCGACTGGTTCGCCGAGGAGAACCGCGACTATAAGAATATCCAGTCGATGTATGCCGCCGTGATCGGCCAGTACACGCGTTATCTGATGCACGTGATGCCCTATCTGGGCGGTGTGGAGTACAAGGACCTCGTGCAGGACGGACGCCCGCTGCGCGCCCTGAGCTACATTCCCGCCGAACGGCAGAAGCAGGCTATGAAATGGCTGGTCGATCAGGTGCTTACGGCGCGTGCGTGGCTGCTGCCCCAGGAGCTGATGGACAAACTGGGCCAGCCCTCCACGATCCTCGACAACGCGGCTTCGGGTGTCGCCGGCAAGATTTTCAGCCCTGCGACCCTGGGCAGCATCTATCAGGGCGAGCGTTCGGGCCAGAAGGGGATCTACCGCGTGGACACCTATCTGAACGACGCCTACAATACGGTCTTCGCTTCGGCCGTCAGGGGCGGTTCGCTGACTGTCGAGGAGATGAATTTGCAAGGTGCCGCCGTGGCCGCGCTGCTCAAAAACAGCGGATTGACAGGCCCTTCGGGTACGTCGCTCCAACTGGGCAAGGGACTGGCCGACGACGGAAGCGCCCTGCTGGCGAAACTGGCCGACGAGGCGTTGCCTCCGTTCGTCTGCAACCATCCCGAGTGCCGTCACGACCACGCTTCGGCCGGGGAGATCTCCTACTATCGTCACGACATGAAAGGTCCGTCGCTTTCGGCGCAGGTGGGACAGCCGCTCTACGCAGCGACGCTTCGCCGGGTGCTGAGCCTCTACAAACAGCGCCGTGGTTCGGGCGACGCCCGCACGCGGGATTTCTACGAATTCCAGATCCTGAAGATCGAATCGGCGTTCAAGAATGCAAAATTATAGTCCAATTTTAATATTCGTTAGGTTATGAAAAAGATGAAATTTCTGATTCCGGCGTTCGCTTTGGTTACGTTGACATTCGCCGGGTGTTCCGACGACGGCGACGATCAGCCCGTCGTGACCAAACTCGCGCTGGCCGATCCGGCGCAGGCTGCGCTGACGTTCGTGGCGACCTCTCCCGAGGCGCAGGTCATTGCGCTCGACACCGATGCTTCGGCAGTCACGGTCGAGCAGGTGTTGGCCGAAGGCGAGGAGAAAGCCGAGTGGTGCGTGGTGACGGTCCAGAGCGCCACTCAGATCAAGGTGGCTCCTGCAAGCAACCTGACCACCGAGGAGCGTACGGCCAAATACCGTATTTCGGCCGGAACGGTAACTCCCGTGGAGTTCACCGTGACGCAGGACTTCCCCGAGCCGGTAGATGCGACCCTGTCGATTGATCTGGAGGGAGAATACGGTTATTTCTTCACGGCGCCTGCATCGGGCGGGGAGATTAGCGTTACCACGGTGACCACCAATGCGCACCTTTGGACTGCCGAACTCGATCCCGGTTTTGGCGACGAGCCCTATTGCTCGCTCAAGACCGCGTCGGGGGCCAGCGGCGACGCCCTGATAGTCACGTTCCAGCCCAATACGCAGGGCATGATGCAGAGCGGCGCTTCCGTGACGATCTCGGCCGGCAATGCGGAGCCTATTACGATCTACCTCAATCAAAACGTGCCTATGGCGACATCGGCTACGGTCTATGACGCAGACTGGGAGAATGAGTTGACATCGCCTTATGCAGTCAGCTTTGCCAAGGATAAGTTCGGTGCCGCAAATAAGCAGGAGTTCGGTGTCGATGCGAACGGAGAGTGCTCGGTGAAGGTGGTTGCCGCAGAAACTGAGACCGAGGTGACAGACGCCTGGATAGAATCTTACTATGGTACGGGATCATGGGTGATCTATGCTACCTCGGAGAACACTACCGGCGCAGAACGCAAACTGGATGTAATCCTGGTGGGAGAGAACAATAAGGTGCTCTTCCGCATGAAAGTAACGCAGGCCGGAGCGTAAGCGGTTCGGTCCTGAAAACAGCGGGGCGGTCGTATCGAACGACCGCCCCGTTTCGTGTCTTGTTCCGGCGTGCTTTACAGGAAGAGCAGGAAAAGGATCGGCACGGCGATGCCCGCCGCGAGTTCGATGCCGCCCCGGCCCCGCAGTCCGTTGCGCCCCGGAACCATCACCAGCCCCGTGAGCGTGATGACGAGCAGCGATGCGGCGAAAATGTCGGAAAAACGGGTCCACCACCGGTTGGGGTTGTAGTGCAGACGGTTCATCGAACTGATGACGGGCCTTTTGGTCAGCTTTTCGTAGACCGCCCGGCCGTTCTGCATGTCCACTTCGAGTACGGAGCCCCCTGCGACGAAGACCTTTACCCGTTGTTCGCCGCTGGCGTAGTGCTTCACGTAGCGCGCTTCGGGATCGGCTGCGCGGAGCAGCTCTTCGGCCTGCTCTCGGCTGGTTTCGGCCGGGGCGGGATAGGTGCCCGGCATCTGCAATTCCGTGCGGCGGACCGAATAGTTGCTGTTGAAGTCGCGTTTGTGGTTCAGCACGATGCCCGATACGGCGTAAACCACCACCACGCCTGCGAAAAAGTAGGAAAGGTCGCGATGGATGATCCGCGCCCACCGGCGAATCTGCGAGCCTCGTTTAGCGTCCGGCTTCGTCGTCGATTGCATGGCAGGCGAACGTTTCGATGCGGTAAATGCTCCAATACTCCTTGCCTTCGCGTGCACGGCGGGCGGCGATCGAGTCGCGGAGTTCGCGGATCTGCCCTTTGAGCACCGCTACGGCTTCGGGATTGCCCTTGCCGCCCTCGATGCTGGCATTGAGGCGCATCTCCCAGTCGTCGAGGAACGGCAGTTCGACACGCTGTTCCGCCACGACGCCTTCGACGGCTACCGTGCGGTTGGAGATCAGCGGATCGAACGACTGCATGCGTTCGTCGGCCAGCGCTTCGATCACTTGCGTCGTGTCGCTGCCCATAAGGGTGATGTGGGTGCTGCCGTGGCCGCAGGTGCTGACGCAGAGCCCTTCCACACGTACGGTGTCGCCCACCAGGGCGTCGGCATCTGCGAGCAGTTCATCGACCGTCAGGGTTTCGCCGCCGGCGTTGGCGGAGCGGTTGCAGGCCGTTATGGAGATCGCGGCCAGCAGGAGGATGAAGATGTGTTTCATTTTCATGGAATCGGTTTTCGGCCGGGCAGGTCCGGGGTCCGGAGACCGTCTGCCCGAGCGCGGGTTTATGATACAAAGATAGCGATTTGCGGCCGAATGCACAAGCCGGAAACGCAGTTCTCCGGTGCCGTGGCTGAACATCTGTGCCCGGGGGGTCGGCTTTCTGTGCGCGGCGTCGGAACCGTGGGGCTGTCTCGCTGCATCCGCTTCGGGACGGGCACCATGAAAAATCCCCAATCCGAAAAGGATCGGGGATTTGCGTTGCAGGGCGTGCGGATTACTTCGAGAATCCCTTGCCGATGGCGAGGAAATCCTCGGCTTTGAGGGCTGCGCCGCCGATCAGACCGCCGTCAACATCCTCTTTGGCGAAGATTTCGGCTGCGTTCGAAGGCTTGCACGAACCGCCGTAAAGAATCGCCGTCTCCTGGGCTGCGGCGCCGAATTTGGCAGCCAGCACCTCGCGGATGTAGGCGTGGATCTCCTGTGCCTGCTCGGCCGTTGCGGTCTTGCCGGTGCCGATGGCCCACACGGGCTCGTAAGCGATCACCAGCTCCTTGTACTGCTCTGCGGTGAGGTTGTAAACCACCTCCTCGATCTGGGCCTTCACCACGTCGAAGTGCTTGCCGGCCTCGCGCTCTTCGAGGTTCTCGCCTACGCAGTAGATGGGAACCAGTCCGTTGGCATAAGCCTGCGCCATCTTCTTGTTGAGCGTCTCGGAGGTCTCGCCGTAGTACTGGCGGCGCTCCGAGTGGCCGAGGATCACGTACTTGCAGCCCAGCGC
>ERZ1673753.2371-NODE-2371-length-14227-cov-5.248800_pt1 | contig 14227 bp, 11 predicted proteins | sample MGYA00580201_ERZ1673753 | MGnify/ENA primary metagenome ERZ1673753 (study PRJEB41218, sample SAMN15661747) | gut metagenome | host: Homo sapiens | place: Canada: London | collected 2015-08-20/2019-03-30 | study: EMG produced TPA metagenomics assembly of... | reverse complement strand
ACATCGAGAAGATCTTCCAGGAGCAGCAGAAGGCCGGCCACAAGGTCGACGCGGTCTTGGCGACTCTGGGCGGCCAGACCGCGCTGAACGCTGCGATCCAGCTGGATCGCCTGGGCATCCTCGACAAGTACGGCGTGGAGCTGATCGGTGCGGACATCGACGCCATCGAGCGCGGTGAGGATCGCCAGAAGTTCAAGGACATCGTGGCGAAGATCGGCGGCGATTCCGCCCGCTCCCGCGTGTGCCACAACATGGACGAGGTTCACGAGACGGTCGCCGAGCTGGGCCTGCCGGTCGTTGTGCGCCCGTCGTTCACCATGGGCGGCCTGGGTTCCGGCCTGGCCTTCAACGAAAAGGACCTGGAGCGCATCGCCGGCGGTGGCCTGGCTGCCTCCCCGGAGGCAAACGTTCTGATCGAGGAGTCCATCCTCGGCTGGAAGGAGTTCGAGCTGGAGCTGATGCGCGACGGCAAGGATAACGTCGTGATCGTCTGCTCCATCGAGAACGTGGACGCATTGGGCGTGCACACCGGCGACTCCATGACGGTTGCTCCGAGCATGACCCTGACCGACCGCGAGTACCAGGTCATGCGCGACCAGGGCATCGCCATCTTGCGCGAGGTCGGCGTGGATACCGGCGGCTGTAACATCCAGTTCGCGGTGAACCCGAAGGACGGGCGCATCATCACCATCGAGATGAACCCGCGCGTGTCCCGCTCTTCGGCCCTGGCCTCCAAGGCCACCGGCTTCCCGATCGCGAAGCTGGCCGCCAAGCTGGCCATCGGCTACACCCTGGACGAGGTCCGCAACGACATCACCGAGGTCACCCCAGCCGCCTTCGAGCCGACCCTGGACTACGTGATCGTCAAGGCCCCGCGCTTCGCCTTCGAGAAGTTCCCCGGTGCCGACGACACGCTGACCACCACCATGAAGTCCGTCGGCGAGGCCATGGCCGTCGGCCGCAACTACATCACGGGCCTGAACAAGGTCATGCGTTCCCTGGAAACCAAGCAGGCCGGATTCTGGACTGTGCCGGACGAGGAGTTCGCCGGCGAACGCGCCACCGACAAGCAGGCCGTGCTGGAGGACCTGAAGCGCCCGACCGAGGGCCGCATGTACGACGTGGAGCTGGCTCTGCGCCTCGGCGCCACCGTCGAGGAGGTCTACGCGGCCTCCGGCATTGACCCTTGGTTCCTGCACGAGCTAGCCGGTCTGGTGGAGTTCCGCAGCCGTCTTATTGACGCCCCAGTCTTGGACGTCGACCTTCTTCGCGAAGCGAAGTACATGGGTCTGTCGGACAAGCAGATTGCAGCGCTGCGCCCGGAGCTGGCGGGCGAGGACGGCGTGCGCGCCCTGCGCTGGGCCCAGGGCATCCGCCCGGTCTTCAAGACCGTGGACACCTGCGCCGCCGAGTTCGAGGCGAAGACCCCGTACCACTACAGCTCCTACGAGCTGGATCCGGCCGCCGAGTCCGAGGTTGCCCCGCAGCCGGACAAGAAGAAGGTGCTGATCCTGGGCTCCGGCCCGAACCGCATTGGTCAGGGCATCGAGTTCGACTACTCCTGCGTGCACGCCGCACTCGAGCTGTCTCGCGTGGGCTATGAGACCGTCATGGTCAACTGCAACCCGGAGACCGTCTCCACGGACTACGACACCGCCGACCGCCTGTACTTCGAGCCGCTGACCTTCGAGGACGTCATGGAGGTCTACCACGCTGAAGCCGAGTCCGGCGAGATCGCAGGCGTGATCGTGCAGCTGGGTGGCCAGACCCCGCTGGGCCTGGCGCAGCGCCTGGCGGACGCTGGCGTACCGGTCGTTGGCACCTCCCCGGAGGCCATCAACCTGGCCGAGGATCGTGGCGAATTCGGCAAGGTGCTGGAGCAGGCCGCCCTGCCGGCGCCGGAGTTCGGCACCGCCACCAGCGTGGAGGAGGCACACGACGTGGCCGCCCGCATCGGCTTCCCGGTGCTGGTTCGCCCGTCCTACGTACTCGGCGGACGCGGCATGGAAATCGTCTACGACGACGAGAGCCTGTCCAACTACATCCAGCGCGCCACCGAGATCACCAACGACCACCCGGTTCTGGTGGACCGCTTCCTGGACTCCGCAATCGAGATCGACGTGGATGCCCTGTGCGACGGCGAGCACGTGTACCTGGCCGGCGTGATGGAGCACATCGAGGAGGCCGGCATCCACTCCGGCGACTCCGCCTGTGCGATCCCGCCGATGACCCTGGGCGCGGAGGACATCGACAAGGTGCGCAAGGCCACCGCCAAGCTGGCTCACGGCATCGGCGTGAAGGGTCTGATGAATGTTCAGTTCGCGCTGAAGGACGACATCCTCTACGTCATCGAGGCCAACCCGCGCGCCTCCCGCACCGTGCCCTTCGTCTCTAAGGCCACGGGCGTGCAGCTGTCCAAGGCCGCCGCGCGCATCATGCTGGGCACCAGCATCCCGGATCTGATCGAGGAGGGCATCCTGCCGCAGGACCGCGACGGCGGATCCCTGCCGCAGGGCCACCCGATCGCCGTGAAGGAGGCTGTGATGCCCTTCAACCGCTTCCGCAGCCCGGAGGGCCACGTGCTGGATTCCCTCCTGAGCCCGGAGATGAAGTCCACCGGTGAGGTCATGGGCCTGGACGACGACTTCGGCACCGCCTTCGCCAAGTCCCAGGAAGCCACCGGCGATCTGCCGACCGAGGGCACCGTCTTCGTCTCGGTGGCCAACCGCGACAAGCGCACGGTCCTCCTGCCGATCCAGCGCCTGTACTCTCTGGGCTTCAAGATCCTGGCCACCCAGGGCACCGCGGCCATGCTGCGCCGCAACGGCGTGGAGTGCGAGGTCGTGGCCAAGATTTCCGACGAGCGCCGCGCGGCCGCGGAGAACACCCCGCTGGTCGATGCCAACGGCGAGCCACTGCGCACCGTGGGCGACTGGATCAAGGACGGCGACGTCGACCTGATCCTGAATACGCCGGCCGGATCCGCCGGGGCGCGTCACGATGGCTACGACATCCGCTCCGCTGCGGTGAACATGGGCGTGCCGTGCGTGACTACCGTCCAGGGGGCCGTGGCAGCCGTCCAGGGCATCGAGGCCCTGCAGGGCGCCGAGCCGACCGTGCGCGCCATTCAGGAGGTCGATCACTCGTGACTGCGAGTGCGAGTTCGGTAGGCCGCCCAACCTTCGGCGAGCGCTTCTTGGAGCGTTCCCAGGACCAGGGACAGCTCTGTGTGGGTATGGACCCGCACGTGGGCATCCTGGAGGACTGGGGCTTAAAGGCCGACGTCGCCGGACTGGAGTCCTTCAGCAAGACCTGCGTGGAGGCCTTCGCGGACGTCGCTTGTGTGGTCAAGCCCCAGGTGGCCTTCTACGAGCAGTTCGGATCGGCTGGCTTGGCCGTGCTGGAGCGATCGATCGCGGAGCTGCGGAAGGCCGGGGTGTTGGTTATTGCCGACGCCAAACGGGGTGACATTGGCTCGACCATGGCCGGTTACGCACGGGCGTGGTTGGATCCGGATTCCCCGCTGTGCAGCGACGCTGTGACCGTATCCCCGTGGTTAGGCTTCGACTCCCTGCGCCCCGTTATCGATTTGGGTGAGCAGCACGGCAGGGGAGTGATCGTCCTGGCCGCCACATCTAACCCGGAGGCGCGGGGCCTGCAACGCTCCTACTTCGACGGCACAGACACGAACTTGGCCCAGTACATTGTGGACCGCGTAGCCGCGGAAAACTCCCAGCATTCTGGGGCTGGCAACCTCGGCGTAGTCGTCGGCGCGACTTTGGCAGAGCCGCCGCGCTTGGACGAGGTGGGCGGCATGGTTCTGATGCCGGGAGTCGGCGCCCAGGGAGGCACCATGGACGATGTGCGACGTATCGCCGGGGGAGACCAAACGGCGTCACTAGTATCGCCCAACGTTTCCCGCGGCGTACTGCGCGCAGGGCCTGAGGTTGCGGACCTGCGAAACGCCGTGGCCGAGCAGGCGGCAACGCTACGGCTCTAGCTGTGGCTTTCGGCCCCGTGTTGTGATGGCCATAATTGGCCATTAGCAGGGGCTTTTGCTGTTCTTCATGGATTCAGGTGTTACACTGATACTCATTGTTTGAAAGCTGCTCGCGTAGCGCCCCGCCTGCACGTATAAGCGGTTCGGGCGAAGCGTGTACAGTAGTCGAGAACATGAATCCGAAAAATGAATCTCGGTGTGTCAGCTTGGCATTTTTAACCGAGAGGATTTAATATCCAGCGTTGCTTGGAATACCGTTTGGTCTCTACAGCATGCTGGTTATAGACCAGAAAAACTTTCCATCCTTTAAGACGAGAACAATTTAACGGAGGCACCCGTGGCACTTCCCCAGTTGACCGATGAGCAGCGCGCAGCAGCGCTGAAGAAGGCAGCCGAGGCACGCAAGGCACGCGCAGAACTGCGCGAGAAGCTGAAGCGTGGCGGCACCGACCTGAAGCAGGTCCTGAAGGACGCCGAGACCGACGAGACCCTGGGCAAGATGAAGGTTTCCGCCCTGCTGGTTTCCCTGCCGAAGGTTGGCAAGGTGAAGGCCAAGGAGATCATGGAGCAGCTGGAGATCGCTGAGACCCGTCGCATCCGCGGCCTGGGCGACCGTCAGCGCCGCGCCCTGCTGGAGCACTTCGGTTTCGAGGAATAGTCTTGAGCCAGGACCTGAATAGCGGACGGATCGTCGTACTGGCGGGCCCTTCTGCGGTGGGTAAGTCCACTGTTGTGCGGCGCCTGCGCACCGACGTTCCGGACCTGTTTTTCAGTGTGTCCATGACCACCCGCGACCCGCGTCCCGGCGAGGTCGATGGCGAGGACTACATCTACGTCACCCGCGAACAGTTCGAACAGAACATCGCGGCCGACAAGATGCTCGAATGGGCGGAGATCCACGGAGGCCTACAGCTTTCCGGCACGCCGCGCGAACCCATCGAAAAGGCGCTGGCTGATTCCCGTCCGGTTCTCGTCGAGGTAGATCTCGAGGGCGCACGCAACGTCAAGAAGATGCTGCCCCAGGTGCAGACCGTCTTCCTGGCTCCGCCGTCGTGGGAGGAGCTTGTTGATCGCCTGACCGGTCGTGGAACCGAGACTCAGGACGTCATCGAGCGCCGTCTGCAGACCGCGAAGGTCGAGATGGCTTCGCAGTCCGAGTTTGATCACGTGGTTGTGAACGACGACGTGGATCGGGCAGTGGCGGCCATCAGCGAGATCCTTCGCTAGTTGGGCGCTAAGGATACGGCAGGCACGGAAGCTCGAGCGGCGCACTCTCCAGTCCCGCGCTTTAAAGATCTAAATAAATAATCAAACAACCCACCAAAGAAAAGGTGAATACCGTGGAAAACCAGGACGTGAATGCGAACGATAGCGTGTTCGATCCTCCTGTAGGCATCACCAATCCACCGATCGACGAGCTGCTGACGAAGGTCTCCTCCAAGTACGCCTTGGTCATCTTCGCTGCTAAGCGCGCACGTCAGATCAACGACTACTTCCAGACGGTCGACGAGGGCGTCTTCGAGTTCGTCGGACCTCTGGTGACTCCGGACGTCCACGAGAAGCCGCTGTCCATCGCCCTGCGCGAGATTAACCGGGATCTGTTGGAACACACCGAGGGTTAGACCAGCTAGGCTGATTCGTTGTGAACGTTGCATCAGCTGAATTGAACACCAAGCCGCTCCGCGTCGTCATCGGCGTAGGGGGCGGCATTGCTGCGTATAAGGCCGCTCATCTGGTCCGCTTCTTCACCGAGCGTGGCCACCAAGTGCGGGTGATTCCCACCCGCTCTGCGTTGAACTTCGTGGGTGCCGCCACCTTCGAGGCTCTCTCGGGCCAGCCGGTGGCGACCGATGTTTTTGACGCCGTGGACGAGGTGCAGCACGTTCGCCTGGGGCAGGAGGCCGACCTGATTGTCGTCGCTCCGGCCACCGCAGACCTGATGGCCCGGATCGCCCACGGGCGTGCCGACGATCTGCTCACTGCTAGCTGTCTGGTTGCCACGTGCCCCGTGGTGCTGGCTCCGGCGATGCACACCGAGATGTGGCTGAACCCGGCGACTGTGGACAACGTTGCAACACTGCGCCGCCACGGCCTGACGGTGCTGGATCCCGCCCACGGGCGGCTCACGGGCAAGGATACCGGCGCCGGGCGACTGCCGGAGCCGGAGCAGATCGGCGAGCTGGCGATCACCGTCCTGGCGGACCGCGAGGCCTTCACCCGAGACCTGGAGGGCAAGAAGGTGGTCATCAGCGCTGGCGGCACGCACGAGCCGCTGGATCCCGTTCGCTATCTCGGCAACGCTTCCTCCGGCCGCCAGGGCTACGCGCTGGCCGAGGTGGCCGCCCAGCGGGGCGCCGAGGTCACCCTAGTAGCAGGTGTGACCGAGAACCTGCCCACTCCCATCGGCGCTGAGGTAGTGCGAGTGAAGACTGCCCGCGAGATGCAGCAGGCCGTAATGGAGCACGCACCCAATGCCGACGTTGTAGTCATGGCCGCGGCGGTTGCCGACTACCGCCCGGCAGAGGTGGCGGGGTCGAAGATGAAGAAGGGCTCGGAAGCTGACCTGTCGACCATCCAACTGACCGAGAACCCGGACATTCTCGCGGGCGTGGTTGAAGCGCGCAGGCGGGGAGACGTGGCGTCCACAACAAAGATCGTGGGCTTCGCGGCAGAAACCGGCGACGAAAACAGTTCCCCGCTCGACTTCGCCCGCAAGAAGCTCGAAAGAAAGGGCTGCGACCTGCTGATGTGCAACGCAGTCGGCGATGGCAAGGTTTTCGGGCAGCCGGATAGCTCGGGCTGGATTCTGCGCCCAGACGGTGAGGTCACCGAAGTGCCGCAAGGGCCAAAGACCGGGGTCGCTGCAGCGATCTGGAAGGCTGTGTGCGAGACTCTTTAGGCAGCTACGTGACAAATACAGACAGCTTAGTCTAGTATGTGTCCATTGACTATAAAGTCTTCAGCAATTCGAACTTACAAAAGGAAAATCCACGTGTCTTTGCGCCTGTTTAGTAGCGAGTCCGTCACCGAAGGGCACCCCGACAAGATCTGCGATGCGATCTCCGACAAGATCCTCGACGCGCTGATTGCCAAGGACCCCGAGGCGCGCGTGGCCGTTGAGACCGTCGTGACCACCGGGCTGGTGCACGTCGTCGGCGAAATCCGCACCACCACCTACGTAGAAATACCCGCGCTGGTGCGCAAGACCCTGCTGGAGATCGGGTTCAACAGCTCTGACATGGGCTTCGACGGCTCTACCTGTGGAGTCAGCGTGGCCATCGGCGAGCAGTCCCAGGAGATCGCCCAGGGTGTAGACACCGCCCTCGAGCACCGGTCGCACAACGCGGAAGGCGGCACCGAGCTGGATGAGATCGACCGCCTTGGCGCTGGCGACCAGGGCCTGATGTTCGGCTACGCCACCAACGAGACCCCGGAGTACATGCCGCTGCCGATCGCGCTGGCACACCGCCTGTCCCGCCGCCTGACGGAGGTGCGCAAGAAGGGCATCGTTCCGCACCTGCGCCCCGACGGCAAGACCCAGGTGACCTTTGCCTACGACGCGGAAGGCGCCCCCGTGCGCCTGGATACCGTCGTGGTCTCCACACAGCACGACGCGGGCATCGAGCAGGAGTGGCTGCACGAGCAGATCCGCACCCACGTCGTCCAGTACGTGCTGGACGAGGCGGGCTTAAGCGGCAACCTGGCGGATACTGACTACACGCTGCTGGTAAACCCCTCCGGCTCATTCGTGCTGGGCGGCCCGATGGGTGATGCAGGCCTGACCGGCCGCAAGATTATCGTCGACACCTACGGCGGTATGGCTCGCCATGGTGGCGGCGCGTTCTCCGGCAAGGACCCGAGCAAGGTGGACCGCTCTGGTGCCTACGCTATGCGCTGGGTCGCCAAGAACATTGTCGCCGCCGGCCTGGCCGACCGCGCGGAGGTGCAGGTGGCCTACGCCATCGGCCGTGCGACCCCGGTGGGCCTGTACGTGGAAACCTTCGGTACCGAAAAGGCACCGGTCGAGGCTATCCAGGATGCCGTCCGCGAGGTGTTCGACCTGCGCCCGGCCGCAATCCTGCAGGAGCTGGACCTGAAGCGCCCGATCTACGCCCAGACCAGCGCCTATGGCCACTTCGGCCGCACCGACTTGGACCTGCCGTGGGAGCGCACTGACAAGGTGGATGCACTGCAGAGGGCCGTCGCCGCTGCTCAGCAGGCCCAGCAGGCTCAGTAGTTTAAGCAGGTTAAGCAGGTTTAAAGCACCGTGGACCAGCCCGTCGCCCGCGTACTGCCGATGCTCGGTGTGCCACACCTCGACCGGCTTTTCGACTACGCGGTGCCCGCAGACATGGACGCGCATGCCCAACCAGGGGTGCGCGTCCGCGTTCGTTTCTCTGGCCGGTTGGTCGATGCGTTCGTCATCGAGCGCCGCCGCCGAAGCGACCACCCCGGTGAGCTGCGCCAGCTGGAGCGCGTGATCAGCCCCATCCAGGTGCTGCCGAAGCCCCTGTGGGAGCTCGTCAACGCGCTCGCCGAGCGCTACGCGGGCGTGCGTTCGGACATTCTGCGCTCCGTCGTGCCCTCCCGCCACGCCTCGGCGGAGAACGCAGGGTTGTTCGCCGACGGTGCGGCTTGGGAGGACCTCGGGGCCAAGCTGCAATCTGTCGAGCAGGCCGCTGCCGATTCCTACGCCGCCGCCGTGGAGGCTTTGGCGCCCTACACTCACGGCGCGGCGTACCTGTCCGCGCTCGTCGAGGGCAAGGCCGCGCGTGCTTGTTTATTGACGCCCCCAGGCCGCGACATCCCCACCCTCATCGCGGCCATCACCGCCGCCGTGGCCTGGAATACGCAGGGAAGTGTGCTGGTGGTGGCCCCCAACCAACGCCTGGTGGATCGACTGGTGGCGGGGCTGAAGGAGCACATGAACCCCGCCCAGGTGATGGAGCTAACCGCGCAGGTGGGGCCGAATGCGCGCTATCGCCGCTACCTCTCAGTTCTCGCGGGCCAGGCGCGCGTGGTGGTGGGCACGCGCTCTGCGGCGTTGCTGCCCGTCGTCGCGCCTCGACTGATGATTCTGGTAGGCGAGGCTGACGACAACCTGGTGGATCCTCGCGCTCCGTACATTCACGCGCGAGAGGCGCTGGCGTTGCACGCCCAGCGCACCGGGGCGGGGCTACTGATCGCCGGGGTGCATCGCTCGGCTGAGGTGCAGCAGTGGGTGGACAGCGGGCTGGTGTATCCGCTGCTGCCCACGCGGGAGGTACTGCACGAGGCGATGCCGTGGATCCGGGGTATGGGGGAGACCGACAGTGCGACGGAGAGGGAGCTCCACGCGCCCGGGGCGCGCATTCCCTCCATGGGCTTCGAGGCGATACGCGAATGCGTGGATAACGGCGTGCCCGCGTTGGTGCAGGTTCCACGGCGGGGATACGCGCCCGCGCTGGCGTGTGCGAAGTGCCGCACGCCCGCCCGCTGCCGGCACTGCAACGGCCCTTTGGAGTTGCCCACGAGCGCCGAGGCTGCCCCGCCGCGCTGTCGCTGGTGCGGGCTGACCGCCGGACTGTTTACGTGTTCCGGCTGCGGCAACCACAGCGTGCGGCTGTCCGTTATCGGCCACGACCGGACGGTGGAGGAGCTGGGGCGGGCATTCCCCGGGGTGCCGATCATCGCCAGCGGCGGCAAGCACGTGGTGGATAGCGTGCGGCTGCGCAAAAGTATCGTGGTGGCCACGCCTGGCGCAGAACCCACCGTGGAGGGTGGCCTGTATGGCGCCGCGATCTTGGTGGACCCGTGGATCCTGCTGGGAAGGCAGGATCTCCGCGCCGCGGAGGCTGCCCTGCGGCACTGGATGGAGGCCGCCGCCCTCGTCGCGCCACGGGGCCAGGGCGGCAAGGTGGTCTTCGCCGGGGCAGCGAACCTGCCGACGGCTCAGCAACTGATCCGCTGGGATCCCGTCGGATCTGCGCGCGCAGAGCTGGCGCACCGGGCCGAGGCCGCCTTCCCGCCCGCCTTTAGCGTGGCCGCCATCGACGGCACCACTTCTGCCATCGAAACGCTCGAGGCCGCGTGGGACTTGCCCGAAGGCGCGGAGACACTGGGGCCGGTGGAGCTGCCACCCGGCGTGCGCCTGCCCGCGGGGATCGACCCCCATGACCCACAGGCCAGAAAGTCCGCGCGCAGGCTGTTGGTGCGGGTGCCCGCCGACCAGCGAATACCCCTCGGCCAGGCCTTGCGCAGCGCGCAGTCGGTGCGAACCATCCATCGGAGCTCGCGGGCGGCCCAACCGGAGGCCTTGCGGGTTGTCATGGATCCCGTGCGCATCGGTTAGGGTTAATAACCATGACCGTGCTTAACATGCGCTACTTCGGGGACCCGGTTCTCAAGACCGTGGCAGACCCCGTCAAGCCAGAACAGATCCAGGATGCCGGAACCCGGCGGCTGGTCGAGGACATGCTGGAAACCATGGATCACTACGGGGGAGTGGGCCTGGCCGCCAACCAGATCGGCATTACCCGTCGCATCTTCGTTTTCGACTGCGACGGCGACCGCGGCCACGTGATCAACCCCACTTGGGAGGCCGTGGGCGAGGAGACCCAGACCGGCGGCGAGGGTTGCCTTTCCATCCCCGACGTCCACGGAGACGTCACCCGCGCCCAGCGCGTGCGCCTGCGCGGGGTGACCGTGGACGGCGAGCAGGTGGACCGAGAAGTCACGGACCTTATGGCCCGTTGCGTGCAGCACGAAACCGACCACCTGGACGGCGTGCTGTTCATCCAGCATCTCTCGGCTGAGCAGCGCCGCGAAGCAATGAAGCAGATCCGCGAATCGGAGTGGTTTAAGCAGTGAAGATCGTCTTTGCCGGAACCCCTGAGCCGGCCGCCGTGGCCCTCGAGCACCTCATCGCCGATGAACGCATAGAGGTCGTTGCGGTGGTTACCCAGCCGGACGCCAAGCGGGGGCGCGGCCGTAGCCTGCGCCCCTCGAAGGTCGCGGAGGTCGCCGAGGAGGCCGCTATCCCGACCTACAAGTGGCCGAGCCTCAAGGCCGGAACTGAATCTGGTGACGAGGCCCGGGCCGTTCTCAGCGACCTCGCAGCGCAGGGGGTAACCGCAGCCGCGGTCGTGGCCTACGGCAACCTGATCCCCAAGGACATCCTCGGCGTCTTTGAGCACGGCTGGGTGAACCTGCACTACTCGCTGCTTCCACGCTGGCGCGGTGCCGCTCCCGTGCAAGCCGCCCTGGCGGCCGGAGACGAGATCACTGGCGCCTCCATCTTCCGCATCGAGGAAGGCCTGGACACCGGCCCCGTCGCCGCCCAGCTGACACAGACGATCGGCCTGGAGGACACCGCCGACGACCTGCTGGCCAGCCTGACCTACGCCGGCCGGGAACTACTGGCCGATACGCTCGTCGCCATGGACGAAGGCACGGCCGAGCTCTCCCCGCAGGAAGATTCGCAGGCCACCCACGCACCGAAGATTCACCCCGCGGACGCCCAGATCGACTGGTCCCAACCGGCCGAGGTAATCCAGCGTGTTGCCCGCGCCCACACCCCGGCACCTGGTGCGTGGACTCTACTGGACGGCCAGAGATACAAGATCGGCATGCTGCTGCCCAGTAACTCAGGAGAGGTCACTGGGCTCTCGGCTGGCGAAATGGTGGCGTCACCAAAGAAGGTTTTCGTCGGCACCGGCACCGGCGCCCTAGAGATCACCCGCATCCAGCCGCCTGGCAAGAAGATGATGGAAGCCGCGGCGTGGGCGCGCGGGCAACAAGAACTGCTGGCGGGCCGCCCGACGTTCAGCGCGCGGGAGACGGGGGAGTAAGGCCATGGGAGGCTTCAGGTCTCGTTCCGAATCCGCCCGCAGTGGCGAGGGACAGCGCAAAAAGGCGACAGGTTACCAGCAGCGCCGACCCGAGCACAAGCAGCGAAAGAGCAGGTCGCGGGGCTCCGGCGACAAGGTGCGCGACGTGGTTTTCGGCGTGCTGCGCGATGTCACGGTCGACGGTGCCTTCGGCAACCTCGCACTGCCCAAGGCGCTGCGGGAGGCGAGCATCAAGGGTCGTGACGCCGCATTTGCGACCGAGCTGACCTATGGCACGCTGCGGGCGCGGGGGTTGCTGGACGCGATCATCGAAGACGCGGCCGGCCGCAAGATCGAGAAGATCGACTCGGTGGCGCTGGACGCGCTGCGACTGGGCGCGTACCAGATACTGCGCACGCGGGTGGAAAACCACGCCGCGGTGAACACCTCTGTGGAGTTGGTGAAAGCCTTCGGAGCAGGCCAGGCCTCCGGGTTCGTCAATGGCGTGCTGCGCGCGCTGACGCGCAAGAAGCCGGAGACGTGGATCGAGCGCGTAGCTCCCGGCGACAGCCTGGCCGACCTAGCCCTGCGCAACGCGCACCCCGAGTGGATCGCCGAGATCTTCGCGGAAGCGCTGGGCGTGGACCCCGCGACTGATGCTGGCCGCGCTGAGCTCAAGCGCGCCCTGGCGGCCGACGACGCTCGCCCGATCGTGCACCTGGCCGCCCGCCCCGGGCAGATCAGTGGCGAGGAACTGGCGCTGATCACCGGCGGCACGGAGGGCAAGTTCTCTCCCTATGCGGTGTACCTGGACGAGGGCGCCCCAGGCGAAATCGCCCCTGTGCGCGAGGGGATGGCCAGCGTACAGGACGAAGGTTCCCAGCTGATCGGCCTGGCCACCACCCGCGTTCCCGTCGCCGACAACCTTCCCGCCCGCTGGCTGGACCTGTGCGCCGGCCCCGGCGGCAAGACCGCATTCATCGCCTCAGTGGCCATGTCGGAGCAGGCCACCGTGGATGCAATCGAGATCGCAGATCACCGCGCCAAGCTGATTGAGCAGACGACCCGCGACCTGCCCGTGCGCGTGCACGTCGGCGACGGCCGGAAGCTGGAATCCATCGGCGACCTGGATGCCCCGGAGGGCGGGTTCGCGCGCGTGCTCATCGACGCGCCCTGCTCCGGCCTGGGTGCGCTGCGCCGCCGCCCGGAGGCTCGCTGGAACAAGGATCCGCAGGACGTCGCCCCGCTGGTCACCTTGCAGCGGGAGCTGCTGGTCAGCGGCCTTGCGGCCACCGCCCCCGGCGGCGTGGTGATCTACTCCACCTGCTCGCCGCATCCAAAGGAAACCTCGGAGGTCGTCCGCTCCGTCGCGGCCCGCACGGGCGCGGAGATCCTGGACGTCACCGAGTTCCTACCCGAACTGGCAGAGACGAACACCGCCCAGACCGCACCATTCGTGCAGCTCTGGCCACACATCCACGGCACGGACGCGATGTTCTTCGCCGCCCTGCGCCCTGCCAACAACAGCACAAACACAAGCACAAGCACTAGCCAAGAGTGAGGAAGACCAACCCATGTCCGATTCCCACACCCCGCTGATCGCCCCGTCCATCCTCGCCGCCGACTTCGCCAATCTGGCCCAAGAGGTCGCTCGCGTGCCGAACGCCGACTGGTTGCACATCGACGTGATGGACAATCACTTCGTCCCGAACCTCTCCTTCGGCCTGCCCGTGGCCAAGTCCCTGCTGCCGCACACGGACAAGCACCTGGACGTGCACCTCATGATCGAGAACCCGGAGAAGTGGGCGGAGGACTACGCAGACGACTTCCAGTCCGTGACCTTCCACTTGGAGGCCGTCGCGGACGTCGATACCGCCATCGCCCTGGCCGATAAGCTGCGCGGTCACGGCACGATGGCGGGCATCTCCATCAAGCCCAACACCCCGGTCGAGCCGCTGCTGAACCACCTGGATCGCTTCGACCTCGTGCTCGTCATGAGCGTGGAGCCCGGTTTCGGCGGCCAGAAGTTCATGCCCGAGGTGCTGGATAAGGTTCGCAAGCTGCGCAGCCGAATCGATGCCGACGGCCTGGATACACTCATCGAGATCGACGGTGGCATTGGGGCTGAGACCGCCGCCGAGTCCGCCGTCGCGGGCGTGGACGTGTTCGTCGCCGGTTCCAGCGTGTTTGGCAAGCCGGACCCCGCCGCGGCGGTCGATGAGATCCGCGCCAGCGCCAAGTAGATCTATGGATCTTTCTCTTTTTTCTGACGCCCACAGTCTCGGCTGGCAAGCAGCCCAGCTAGCCAGTCCGAACCCGCCGGTGGGCGCGGTGATCGAGGATTCCTCCGGGCAGGTGGTGGGGCGCGGGTTCACGCAGGCCCCCGGCGGGGCGCATGCGGAGGTCGTCGCCCTGGAGC
>ERZ1673753.2369-NODE-2369-length-14231-cov-5.478132_pt1 | contig 14231 bp, 15 predicted proteins | sample MGYA00580201_ERZ1673753 | MGnify/ENA primary metagenome ERZ1673753 (study PRJEB41218, sample SAMN15661747) | gut metagenome | host: Homo sapiens | place: Canada: London | collected 2015-08-20/2019-03-30 | study: EMG produced TPA metagenomics assembly of... | reverse complement strand
AGCTAAACAGGGAGGCATCGCCGTCGAAGGCGCCGTCGAAGGATTTTCCGTAGGGGTCCATCAGTAGCTTGGAGGGATCGCAGCGCAGGCCACGCGCGGGGTCCCACGGGCCGTCGACTCGGTAGCCATAGCGCTGGCCGGGGACGATGCCGGGGAGGTAACAGTGCCAGATGTCAGCGTCGACCTCCTCCATCTTCACCCGGGTCTCCGCACCCTGGCTGTCGAAGAGACAGAGCTCGACCGATTCCGCAACCTCTGTAAATAGGGCAAAGTTGGTGCCGTTGCCGTCGAAAGTGGCGCCAAGGGGGTAGGGCTTTCCAGGCCACCCGATCATAGGTTCGCCGGGCGCACGCAATCCACTTTTATCTGACAGTCCGAAAGTCATGGGCTCCATTCTAACGGCTAAAACCGCGCAGTATTGTTTCTACTCCCAGCACTACTTCCTGACGTGCGCGAGCCTCGGAATGCGCGCCTTGTACCTGTTCTTGTTCCTGCTCTTGTTTGCCCGTTGGTGCCCCCAAATTCATGGCGACGCTTTGGCGTGCCTGGAGTTCCAGCACAGAACCGAAAACAAAGCGCAGGAGGAGCTTCGCGCCGTCCAACGCGCTGCAGGCACCCTCGTGGCTAAGCTCTGCATCCAGCTCTGCACTGAGCTCTTCGGCTAAGTCCCGGTCAAGCGTCCCGCTGGCCACCGCTGCCAGCGTGATGTCGGCACCATCGCGCAGGGAGGTGAGGGCGTCAAAAAGAAAAGAACAATAATCCGTCGCACTTCCGGGGCGGGCAGGTACCGCAGTGAGAATTGACTCGGCAATACCTCCCAAAAGCGCCTGCTTGTTGGGGAAATGCCAGTACAGGGCACCAGGGGCAACGTCGAGGGCGCGGGCGAGCCGCCGCATCGTGAGGTCGGCCAGGCCGTACTGCTGCAGGATGTCGACTGCGGTACTCACGATTTTCTTGCGGTTTAACTGCACGGTGTCCAAGGGTAGTGGACTACATTGCCGTAGGGTGAGCGACATGAAGATTCGGAAGACATGCCTAGCCGCCTTGTGCACCCTGCCCCTCGCACTCACGGCGTGCGGATCCGACGACGGAGAAAACAGCGGCGAGTCGAGTCCAGCGCACGAAGCTAGCCAGGCCGACCAAGCTGACCACGCTGAAGAAGCGATGCCCGAAGGGCCGGTTTATGAAACCCCGGCTAGCGACGAAGACAAGCAGCAGATCGTCGACCTGCTGCACGGGCTGAGCAACGGTGCCCGCCCCATGGACGAGTACCTGCACTGGACCATCGACAACACCTGCCGAGCCGACATCGAGCAGCAGGGCGGCGAGGAAGCGGCGCGCGAACAGGCCGATGCCTCCGCCGGGCAGGGCAACTTCGACGAGCAGCCAGGCCGCACCCCGAATATCACCGACATTCAGGAAGTGATGGCCGAGGGCGACAACGCACACGCCACGGTCACCATCTCCGAGGCCGAGCGCGAGGACTCCAACCGCATGTATTTCAAGCGCGAGGACGAGAAGTGGAAGTTCTGTCACGCCGTGGGCATGCCAGAAACCGCGGAAACCCAGGATGGCGAGTAGGTCTAGCGAATTGAGCAGAACTTTTAAGATCCCCCGCCCGATCGGGGAGGCGGCGCAGGTCCTCTTTATTACCCTGGTGAGTTTCCTGCTGCTGGGAGTGCTGTGGGGTGTGATCCACCCGACCTCCGAGCTAGTGGTGGCCGCCGGCGGCGGTGCGGACATCGCGCCGGGAACCGAGGATGCCTCGTTCCGCGGGTTTACCTACTACGTGGCGCTGACGGCGCTGGGTGGCATCGCGGTGGCGCTGTGGGCGTTTCGCACGCGCATGCGGGGGCTGCTGATGATGCTGTGGACCACCCTTGCTGTGCTGTGGGGCGCCGTGGCGGCCTGGGCAGTGGGCGTCAGCGTGGCCGAAAGGCTGCACGCCGACCCGCTCCCGGAGCACCCGCAGGCGGGAGATGTCTTCCACATTCTTGACGCCGCGGGCCCCTCGGTAGGGATGGTCGTGGCTCCGGCGCTGGCGTTGATTGTCTACTGGATGGCGGCGACTTTCGCCGACCCGGAGGACTTTGAGGATTAGGTAGAAAAGTGCTGCTAGGGACTAAAGTGGGGGAATGCTAAACAAAACCATAGAGAGTATCACTCGCGTGGATGGCCTCTGGACCATGCCGGACAGCATCTCCACCGACGAGTGGGCCGCGGAAGTCCGCCGGCTGAAGGAAGAAAAGAATGCGCTGATCCTGGCGCATAACTACCAGCTGCCGGAGATCCAGGACATTGCCGACCACACTGGCGATTCCCTCGCGCTGTCGCGCATCGCGGCGGAGACGGACGCCGACGTGATCGTCTTCTGCGGCGTGCACTTTATGGCCGAGACGGCGAAGATCCTGTCGCCGGAAAAGACTGTTCTTATTCCTGACGCCAATGCGGGGTGCTCCCTGGCCGATTCCCTTAGCGCCGACGAGCTGCGCGAGTGGAAGGCCGAGCACCCGGGGGCCGTGGTGGTCAGCTACGTGAATACTACCGCCGATGTGAAGGCGCTGACGGACATCTGCTGCACCAGCTCCAACGCGGTGGACGTGGTTGCCAGCTTGCCGGAGGACCAAGAGGTGCTGTTCGGCCCCGACCAGTTCCTCGGCGCGCACGTGCGCCGCGAGACCGGGCGGGACAACATCCACGTCTGGGCGGGCGAGTGCCACGTGCACGCCGGCATCTCCGGCCAGGAGCTGAGCCAGCAGGCGCACGACAACCCGACTGCGGACCTGTTTATCCACCCGGAGTGCGGCTGCGCCAACTCCGCCATCTACCTGGCGGGCGAGGGCATCGTGGAGCCGGAGCGGGTGAAGATGCTCTCCACCGGCGACATGATCTCGCAGGCCAAGTCCACCAACCAGTCCACCGTGCTGGTCGCCACCGAGGTCGGGATGCTGCACCAGCTGCGCCAGGCCAACCCCGAGGTAGATTTCCGCGCCGTGAACGACCGGGCGGCCTGCACGTACATGAAGATGATCACTCCGGCGGCCCTGCTGCGCTGCCTGGCGCTGGGCGAGGACGAGGTGACGGTGGACGAAGAGACCGCCGCAGCGGCCCGCCGTTCCGTGGAGCGCATGATCGCCATCGGCAACCCGGGAAGCGGGGAGTAGGCGTGGAACAGCAAGCAGTGGAACTTCCCTACCCGGCACAGCTGACCGATCCCACCCGCATCCGCGCAGCATATCTGCGCATGGCGAAGGTCGCGTTGGAGGAGGACTTCGGCGACGGCGCGGACGTCAGCACTCTGGCGACCGTGCCCGCCGACGCCACTGGTGCAAAGGTTATGCGCGCCCGCCAGGCCGGCGTGATCAGCGGGCTGGATGCGCTGTCCATCGTCGTAGAGGTCGCCGACGAGCGGCACGTGGAGCTCGTCCCGCTGGTCGCCGACGGTGACCGCGTGGAGGTCGGGGCCGAGATTGCCCGGGTGGAGGGCAAAATCCAGCACATTCTCATGCTCGAGCGCACTCTGCTGAACATCCTGAGCCACGCCTCCGGCATCGCTACGCAGACCCGCGCATGGGTCGATGCGGTCGAGGCCACGGCCACCAGCCCGCGTGGCTGCAAAGTCCGCGATTCCCGCAAGACCCTGCCCGGCATGCGCATGCTGGAAAAGCGCGCGATCGTCCACGGTGGTGGGTACCCGCACCGCTACAACCTGGGTGACCAGGTGATGGTCAAGGACAACCACGTGGAGCTCTCGAGCGCCGCTGAGGCGTACGCGCGGGTGCGGGATTTCTTGGGGGAGGACGCCACCACGTGGGTAGAGGTCGAGGTGGATACCCTGGACCAACTCTCCGACCTGCTGGCGGAGGGCAAGGCTCACCCGCCGCAGGTGCTGCTGGATAACTTCACGGTGGAGGACACGCGTAAGGCCGTGGAGCTGCGCGACGAGTTGGCCCCGCAGGTGCTGCTGGAATCCTCCGGCGGGCTCACTCTGGACGTCGCCGGGGACTACGCCGCCGCGGGCGTGGAGTCCGTGGCCGTGGGCGGGCTGACTCACAGCGTGCGGGCGCTGGACATCGGCCTGGACTAGAGTTCTTGGCCGCTTAGGATTCCCAGCGTTCCAGCGCCGCGCGTCGGCGCTCGTCGAGTTCTGCGGCTATGTCCGCGTAGCCCAGCTCCGTGGCTGCGACCAAGGCCATGGAGTAGCCGCCGATGGTGCGTTCGTCGTCGGCGCTGAACTCCGACCACTCCGCCACCAGGCGCGCATTCGCCAGGGCTTCATCAAAAAGCCCGCAGTTCAAAGCTGCTTCCGCCAGGGTGTAGCGCAGGTTCAGGATGGCGGGGGACAGGGGGCACCCCTCCGTGGCGGCCAGCTCCGCGCTGGCGAGCTCCCAGGCCTCGCCCTCGCGCCCCTCGCCGAGCAGGGCCATCGCCGCCAGGCCCGCGCACTGCAGGGCGATCACTTCCGCGTCCAGCTTCCCGGCCAGGCGCGCGCACTCCTTCCAATGATCCGCCACGGCGGCCAGGGAGGAATCATCGCTGACACTTTCGGTGGCGCGGAACATTTCGAAGTGCGCCAGCATGTCGTGCGCCTCGTAGAGGGAAACTATCTGCGCGTCTGTATTGCCGCCCAGCAGAGAATCCTCCTCCAGCCGGTCAATCAGCGCCGTCACCCGGTCGTAGGCCTCCTCGCGCCGCCCGCGGAACCAGGCCTCCTGGGCGAACCACAGCTGCCGGTCGGCCGTGCTCGGGGGCTTCGAGCCGAACCTCCGCACGAGTTGGGCAAAGGTGTCGGCGAAGTCGAAGGCTGTGGCGTCATTATCAGCGCCCCCATCGGCGTCATCGGAAGAATCAGAAAGATTCGTGGCCACCGCAAAGCCCGTCGTGGCGGCCGAGGTCAACCGCGCGGCGATCGACCTGGGCAGGTCGCGGTGGGTGATGTGCGGAGCTTCGGCGAGGGTGGGGGAATCCGGATCCAGGCGAAAGTCCGCGAAGCCCTGCGCCAGCTGCGCCAACATCTCGCGCGGCGAATGTAGCTCGGCCAAGGTGCTGGGGCGCTCCTCCAGAGTCAGCGACTGGTGCGCCAGCAGCGCCAAAGCCTCCAGCGCCAGCGCGTGATCGTCATTACTGCGCGCCCACGCCCGCAGATCTCGCAAGGCGGCGATGGCCTCGTCGGCGAAACCCAGGTGATCCGCGGCGCTGGCCCGCATGCTGTAGAACTCGCCCACCAGCTCGTCCGGCACCTCGTCGGGAGTGGCCAGCCAGTACTGCCGAGCGAAGTCGCTGGCCAGGCGCCAACTAGTCGCGGCGGAAGCACCCGATTGGGCGGCGACGCGGCTGTCCCGGAGCAGTGAATGGAGTGTCTGGGCCATGGCGTAAACTCTAGCCCAGTACATAACCGCACATAATTATTCAGTATTAATCAGTAAGGAAGCTGCGTACACGATGACTAGCGCCCAGCTGGACTTTAGCCGGATCGATCTGCGGGGACAGGCCCCGACTACCGCTGAGCTGCGCCATCGGCTGCCGCGCGGGGGAACGGACGTGGACTCGGTGATCCCCACCGTCGCACCGATCGTCGACCAGGTGCGCGAGGGCGGGGCACGCGCGGCGCTGGAGATTGGGCAGCGCTTCGATGGCGTGACCCCGGATTCGGTGCGGGTTCCTGCAGAGGTTATTGACGCCGCCGTGGGGACTTTGGCCGACGATGTGATCGCAGCACTCGAAGAGGCCATCAAGCGGGTGCGTGCATTCCACTCCGCCATCCGACCTGAAGACAATCAGGTGGAGGTCGCACCGGGCGGCATTGTGACCGAGCGTTTCATCCCCGTCCAGCGCGTGGGTCTATACGCGCCGGGCGGCAACGCGGTGTACCCGTCGAGCGTGATCATGAACGTCGTGCCGGCCCAGGAGGCTGGGGTGGAGTCCCTCGTGGTGGCCTCCCCGCCGCAGGAGGGTGGCTGGCCGCACCCGACCGTGCTGGCTGCCTGCAAACTGTTGGGCGTGGATGAGGTCTGGGCCGTCGGTGGTGCGCAGGCCGTGGCGCTGCTCGCGCACGGCTCCACCGCGGACGGCGGCGAGGAGCTGGAGCCGGTGGATATGGTGACCGGCCCGGGCAACATCTTCGTCACCGCCGCCAAGCGGCTGTGCCGCTCTGTGGTGGGTATCGACTCCGAGGCCGGGCCGACCGAGATCGCTGTGCTGGCCGACGAGAGCGCCAACGCGGTGGAGATCGCCTACGACCTGATTAGTCAGGCAGAGCACGACACGATGGCGGCCTCTGTGCTGATCACGGACAGTGTGAAGCTGGCCGACGAGGTGGTGGCGGAGATGAACGAGCGCTATCACATCACCGAAAACTCCGAGCGCGTCGCCGAGGCCCTCAACGGACAGCAGTCCGGCGTGGTGTTGGTGGACGGCATCGCTGCGGGCATCCGCGCGGCGAACGCCTACGGCGCCGAGCACCTGGAGATCCACACTGAGGATTCCCACGCGGTTGCAGCGCAGATCACCAACGCCGGGGCGATCTTCATTGGCCGCTTCAGCCCCGTACCGCTGGGCGACTACGCCGCGGGCTCCAACCACGTGCTGCCGACCTCCGGCACGGCGCGGCACTCCTCGGGACTTTCCACGCTGACTTTCCTGAAGTCCGTGCACGTCATCGACTACAACGAGGAAGGCCTGCGGGGCGTGGCCGACACGGTGATCACCCTGTCTAAGTCCGAGGGGCTGCCCGCGCACGGCGAAGCCATCAGTGCACGTACAAACACAGCACGCACCAACACCGCAAACACCAACGGAACGGAGGCCTAGACCATGGTCGAGCAGAACAACCAGATCTCCCTGGCCGACCTGCCGCTGCGCGAAGAGCTGCGCGGCAAGTCCGCCTACGGAGCCCCACAGCTTTCCGTAGCCAACCAGCTCAACACCAACGAAAACCCCTATCCGCCGTCGCCGGAGATTGTCGAGGGCATCGCCCGCCGCGTGGCGGAGCTGGGCAAGCAGCTGAACCGCTATCCCGACCGCGACGCAGTGGGGCTGCGCGAGGCCCTAGCGGCGTACGTGAGCCAGCAGACGGGTGTGGGCGTCACTAAAGAACAGGTATGGGCAGCCAACGGTTCCAACGAGGTATTGCAGCAGCTCCTGCAGGCATTTGGTGGCCCCGGGCGCAGCGCGATGGGCTTTGTGCCGAGCTACTCCATGCACCCGATCCTGGCGGCAGGCACACAAACGGATTTCATTTCGGTCGAACGCCGCGCCGAGAACCGCTTCGACATCGACGTCGACGAGGCAGTTGCCGCCATCGACGAGAGCCAGCCGAACGTTATCTTCATTACGACGCCCAACAACCCCACCGGCAACAGCACGCCGCTGGCCGACATCGAGCGGATCCTGCAGGCAGCTCCCGGCATCGTGATTGTGGACGAGGCCTACGCGGAGTTCTCCGACGAGCCAAGTGCGGTGGGGCTGCTGGAGCAGTACCCGACCAAGCTGGTGGTCTCCCGCACTATGTCCAAGGCCTTCGACTTCGCCGGTGGCCGGCTGGGCTACTTCGTGGCTCACCCGGCGTTTATCGAGGCCGTGATGCTGGTGCGCCTGCCATATCATCTGGCGACCCTGTCGCAGGCGGCGGCGGAGGTGGCGCTGGAGCACTCCGCAGCCACGCTGCAGACGGTGGAGAAGCTGCGCCAGGAGCGCGACCGGGTGGTTGCCCGACTGCGCGAGCTGGGCTACGACGTGATCGACTCGCACTCGAACTTCGTGTTCTTCGGCGGCTTTGAACACGTCGGCGATTCGGCCACGGTGTGGCAGCGCTTCCTGGACCAGGAGGTGCTGATTCGCGACGTCGGCGTGGCCGGCTGGCTGCGCGCGACCGTTGGGCTGCCGGAGGAAAACGATGCGTTCCTTGCCGCCGCCGCCAAGATGATGGACGATTAGACACATTAGACAGACGTTTCAAGAGCTTTTAGAGAATGGGACCAGAGATCCCAGAGAGACCAGAGAGGTAGGTGCAAAGCCACCGTGGCCACGAACCCCACCCCGCGCATCGGGAAGGCCCAGCGCGCCACCAAAGAATCAGACATCCAGGTCGAGTGGAACCTGGACGGCACCGGCAAGACCGACATCGACACAGGCGTGCCGTTCTTCGACCACATGCTGACCGCCCTCGGCGCACACGGCTCCTTCGACCTGAAGGTGCACGCCCGCGGTGATGTGGAGATCGACGCGCACCACACCGTCGAGGACACCGCCATCGTCATGGGGCAGGCCCTGGCGCAGGCGCTGGGCGACAAGGCGGGGATCCGCCGCTTCGGCGATGCTTTCATCCCGATGGACGAGACGCTGGCGCACGCCGCCGTGGACGTATCGGGTCGCCCGTACTACGTGGGCGTGGGGGAGCCGGAGCAGATGCTCAGCGCGGTGATCGGAGGGCACTACGCCACCGTCATCAACCAGCACTTCTTCGAGACTCTGGCGCTGAACTCGCGCATTGCCCTGCACGTGCGCTGCCTGTACGGCCGCGACCCGCACCACATCACCGAGGCAGAATTCAAGGCCGTGGCCCGCGCGCTGCGCGCCGCGGTGGAGGACGACCCGCGCGTGGGCGGGGTTCCGTCGACCAAGGGAACTCTGTAATGGCGCGCCCGAAGGCGCTGACCATTGAAGAACTAGAAAAGATCGATTCCGTGTGGAAGGCCCCCGGCCTTATTGCCACACTGGTGTCGGTCTTCTGTGCGTTCGGTGGCTGGGCGCTACTCCTGCCGGTCATCCCCCTGGCCGTGATCGATGGGGGCGGAACCGATAGCGTGGCGGGCCTGTCCACGGGCGTGTTCATGGCCGCTACCGTTCTGACGCAGGCTTTCACCCCTCGCCTGCTGCGCGCCGTGGGCTATGCGCCCGTGATGCTGGGCGCCGCGCTGTTGCTGGGCTTCCCAGCGTTGGTGTACGTGGCCGACATGTCCGCGGTGACGGTGCTGGCCATCGCCGCCGTGCGTGGCGTGGGCTTCGGTGCGGTGACGGTGACGGAGGCCGCGCTGATCGCGGAGCTGGTGCCACCGCGCCTGGTGGGACGCTCGTCAGGCGTGTTCGGTGCGACGGTGGGCGTGACGCAGCTGATTAGCTTCCCGCTGGGCATGTGGCTCTACGGCAGCTTCGGCCTGGCCGGAGTGTGCTTGGCCGCGGCGCTGTACTCGGCGGTGGGTGCCCTGGCTGCGCTGCAGTTGCCGAAGGTCGAGCGCGAGAACTCGCCCGGTGTGGCCGCCGATATTCCCGACAACGCAACCTCGCAGACGGACTACACGCCGGAGGCTCCGCGCGTAGCCACGTGGAAGCTGGCTACCGTGCCGGGGCTTTCCATCGGCGCGGCTGCCGTGGGCTTCGCCGGGTTCAGCACGTTCCTGGCGCCCGCCGCCGGCGAGATCGACGCGGCAGTGGCCGCCACTATCTCCGGCCTGGCGCTGAGCGTAGTGGGCCTGATGCAGATCGGGTCCCGCCTGTTCAGCGGTTGGTACGCCGACCGCGTGGGCGAGCCGGGGCGCCTGAACGCGCTGGGTCTCGTGCTGTGCGTGGTGGGCTTGGCCTCCGCAGCCATCATGCTGGCCGTGCACCCCACGGGCGGGCTGTTGCTGCTCTGGTCACTGCTGTCGGCTGCGTTCTTCGGCGCGGGTTTCGGCATCAACCAGACCGAGGCGCTATTGATGCTCTTTGACCGCCTGCCCAGAGCCGAGTCCGCCAAGGCCTCGGCGCTGTGGAACATGACCTTCGACGGCGGCACCGGCGTGGGCGCGATCCTGCTGGGCTTTGTGGCCGGTGCGCTCACCTACCAGGGGGCCTTCATTACCGCCGGGGTGGTCGCCGCGTTCGGCTTTGTGGTGGCTATCCTCGACCGGATTGTGGGGCGTCACCGCGTCGCCGAGTACGGCAATGTGCGCGAAACATTGCGTCGAGTGCGACGGCGTGAACTGCGCCCAGGTAAGTCCGGCTAGGATAACCAATTATGAATTCTTCTCTTTCTTCTCGACGCCCACATGTCGCCCTCCTGGACTACGGCAGCGGAAACGTACGCTCCGCCCAGCGAGCGGTTGAAAGAGCGGGTGCCGAGGTTGAGGTGACCCGCGACCCGGAGACGGTACAGCGGGCCGACGGGCTGCTGGTGCCGGGCGTGGGCGCCTACAGCGCGTGCATGCAGCAGCTGCACAGCGTGTACGGGGACCGTCTGATCGGCCAGCGACTGGCGGGCGGGCGTCCGGTGCTGGGCATCTGCGTGGGCATGCAGATTCTCTTCGCCCGGGGAGTGGAGTTCGCGGAAGGCACGGAAGAAGGTGCCTTCACGGAGGGCATGGGCGAGTGGCCCGGCACCGTGGAGAAACTGGATGCCGACGTGCTGCCGCACATGGGGTGGAACACCGTGGAGGTCGGTGATGGCTCGTCGGCTAGCGCGCTGGGCAAGCCCGCTGCCGAACCGACGAAGATGTTCGCCGGGATCAAGGAGTCCGAGCGTTTCTACTTCGTCCACTCCTATGGTGTGCAGGAGTGGGAACTGCTAACCGATGGGCGCACCGAGCCGCCGCTGGTGCACTGGGCGACCCACGGCCGCAGCCGCTTCGTCGCAGCCGTGGAAAATGGTCCGCTATGGGCTACACAGTTCCACCCAGAGAAGTCCGGCGAGGCAGGGCTTAAGCTGCTGCAGAATTGGGTGAACACGCTCTAGCTCTAGAAATAGCACTAGTTTTCTTTGATTTAATCTTCGCCGGCCTCGATACACGTTAGGATTCTCCCTATGGCTTCTACTGATAATTCCCGTGCCCTGACCCTGCTTCCCGCCGTCGACGTAGCCGACGGCCAGGCCGTCCGCCTAGTACAGGGCGCGGCGGGCACGGAAACCAGCTACGGAGCACCGATCGAGGCCGCCCTGGCCTGGCAGAACGCGGGCGCGGAGTGGATCCACCTGGTGGACCTCGACGCAGCCTTCGGCCGGGGCAGCAACTTCGAACTGCTCAAGGAGGTCACCGGCCAGCTGGACGTGAACGTGGAGCTATCCGGCGGCATCCGCGACGACGAGTCGCTGGAGCGCGCCCTGTCCACCGGCTGCCGCCGCGTAAACATCGGCACCGCAGCGTTGGAGGACCCGGACTGGTGCGAGTCCGTTATCTCCCGTTACGGCGACAAGGTAGCCATCGGCCTGGATACCCGGGAGATCGATGGCGAATGGCGCCTGCGCGGCCGCGGCTGGACGTCTGACGGCGGCGAGCTGTGGGAGGTGCTGGAGCGCCTGGATTCCCAGGGCGTTTCCCGCCTGGTGGTTACCGACGTCAGCCGTGACGGCATGCTGAACGGCCCGAACATCGATCTGCTGCGTGAGGTGGCGGCTGCCACCGACGCGCCGGTTGTGGCCTCCGGCGGAATCTCCAGCCTGGACGACATCCGCGCGTTGGCTGCCGTGGTACACGAGGGCGTGGACTCCGCGATCGTGGGCAAGGCACTATACGCGGGCAAGTTCACCCTGGAGGAGGCCCTGGAAGCGGCCCAGGAAGCGGCCCAGGAAGTGGCAAGGGGGAGCGACAGCTAATGACAGCTTTCCACGGACTGTCACCGGAGGAACTGGATACCCGCTCGTTGCTGGCCATCGCCGAGGCGGCGGTGGACGAAGCCGAGACGACGTTTACCGCTGCCGTCGGCGCGGAGCCGGAGGTCATCAAGTCTCCCGGCGACTTCGCCACCGAGGCGGACTTAAGCGTCGAGCGCCAGCTGCGCACGCTGCTGACGCAATACACCGGCCTGCCCGTGCACGGCGAGGAGTTCGGCACGGTGCGCCCCGGCGAGATCCCGGGAGAGAACATCACCGAGCCGAACCCCAACGACGCGATGGCGGACGGCCTGGACGGCCCGCGCCGTAAGTCTCTCGAAGCCGGGGACCAGGAACTGCCGGAAACCTTCTGGGTGGTGGACCCCATCGACGGCACCGCCAACTACGCGGTGGGCAATCCTTTTGCCTGCATCCTGGTTTCCCTGGTGCACCAGGGGCAGACCATGGTCTCCGTCACCGAGATGCCGCTGCTGGGCAAGCGCATCACCGCCCGCCGGGGCGAGGGGCTGCTGGTGGACGGCCACCCGGCCCGCGCCATGCCGCCATCGGATCCAGGCGTAACCCAAATCAGCTTCGGTTCCATCCTGTCGCAGCGACGCGGTAACCTGCCGATTTCTTACCGCCAGGACATGCTGAACGAGATCGGCAAGTCCTACCCGCGCATGCGCGTCACCGGCTCGGTGGGAATCGACCTGGCTTTCACCGCCGCCGGGGTGTTCGGCGGCACTGTCACCTTCAGCCCCAACCTGTGGGACAACGCGGCGGGAATCCTCGCCGTGGAGGAAAACGGTGGCATTGCCACCGACTTCGCTGGTAACCCGTGGCGTCCCGGCGTTTCCGGCCTGGTCGCAGGCGAGCCAGAGGTGCACGCCACCCTCCTGCAGCACATTCAGGCTGTGCCGATCGGCACCGCCGCCCGCAACGCCCAGGAGATTCGCGACCGAGGAGGCATCCGATGAGCGTTACCGTGCGCGTTATCCCGTGCCTGGACGTGGACAACGGCCGCGTTGTCAAGGGCGTGAACTTCGAGGGCCTGCGCGACGCTGGCGACCCCGTGGAGCTGGCCAAGCGCTACGACGCGCTGGGCGCCGACGAGCTGACCTTCCTGGACGTATCCGCCTCCAAGGACGGCCGCGGCACCATGCTGGACGTCGTGCGTCACACCGCCGACCAGGTGTTCATCCCGCTGACTGTCGGCGGGGGAGTGCGCAGCGAGGAGGACGTGGACGCCCTGCTGCGCGCCGGTGCGGACAAAGTCAGCGTCAATTCCTCGGCAGTCGCCCGCCCCGAGCTGCTGCGCGAGCTATCCCAGCGTTTCGGCGCGCAATGCATCGTCCTGTCCGTGGACGCGCGCCGCGTAAAGGATCCCGCGGAGGCGGACAAGTACCCCTCCGGCTTTGAGGTCACCACCCACGGCGGCACCAAGTCCGCCGGGCTAGATGCCATCGAGTGGGCTCGCAAGGGCGAGGAGCTGGGCGTGGGGGAGATTCTGCTGAACTCCATGGACGGGGACGGCACCAAGGCCGGCTTCGACATCGAGATGCTGCAGGCCGTGCGCAAGGCCGTCTCCATCCCCGTCATCGCCTCTGGTGGCGCGGGCGCCCCGGAGCACTTCCCGCCCGCCGTGGAGGCAGGCGCGGATGCCGTGCTGGCGGCCTCCATCTTCCACTTCGGCGAGGTGGAGATCCGCGAGGTCAAGCAGGCCCTGGCCGATGCGGGTTACGAGGTACGACTGTGAGCGCAACAAACTCCAAGACAGGCCCCAACACAGACCCGGCAACCTACGAGCTAGACCCCGCCATCGCCGAGCGCGTCCGCTTCAACGCTGACGGCTTAGTCCCCGCCATCGTCCAAGACATCACCAACGGCGACGTACTGATGATGGCGTGGATGAACGACCACGCCCTGGCCCACACCCTGGCCACCAAGAAGGGCACCTACTGGTCCCGGTCCCGCCAGTCCTATTGGATTAAAGGCGAGACCAGCGGCCACACACAGCGCGTCGAGGAAGTGCGTCTGGATTGCGACGGCGACACGGTGCTGCTGAAGATTGAGCAGACTGGCGCGGCCTGCCACACCGGCGACCGCACTTGTTTTGACGCCGACCGCTTGGCCTAACATGTCAGACATGGGTGACAACACTTCCAGTAAGTCCATCGGCGACCTGACAAGCCTTGAGACTTTCCGCGAGCTTGCGGCAAAGCACCGCGTGGTGCCCGTGGTTCGCAAGGTGCTCGCCGACGGAGAGACCGCCCTGTCCGCCTACCGGAAGCTCGCCGACGGCCGGCCCGGCACGTTCCTGCTGGAATCGGCGGCGCACGGCCAGTCGTGGGATCGCTACTCCTTCATCGGCACCGGAGCCCGCTGCGCCCTGACAGCCAAGGACAGTGTGGACGGCGGCGCGGCACGCTGGATCGGCCAGCCTCCGGTGGATATTCCCGCAGGCACCGACCCGCTGGATGCAATCCGCAACACGTTGGCACACCTGCAGACCGCCCCGATGCCGGGGTTGCCGCCGCTGACTAGCGGCCTGGTGGGCTACATGGGCTACGACATGATCCGCTACATCGAGAATGTGCCGGACACCTGCACCGACGACCTGAACATTCCCGACATGGTGCAGCTGCTGGTGGAGGACATGGCCGTC
>ERZ1673753.2367-NODE-2367-length-14250-cov-4.771328_pt1 | contig 14250 bp, 13 predicted proteins | sample MGYA00580201_ERZ1673753 | MGnify/ENA primary metagenome ERZ1673753 (study PRJEB41218, sample SAMN15661747) | gut metagenome | host: Homo sapiens | place: Canada: London | collected 2015-08-20/2019-03-30 | study: EMG produced TPA metagenomics assembly of... | reverse complement strand
CCCGCCACCGTTACATCGCCATGGTGGCGATGGCCCTGGGCGGTTTCGGCATCGGCACCACGGAGTTTGTGGCGATGGGGCTGCTGAACCTCATCGCGGAGGACTTCTCCATCTCGGAGGATCAGGCCGGCCACGTGATTTCCGCTTACGCGCTGGGTGTAGTCATCGGCGCTCCGCTGATTACCACCCTTACAGGTTCCATCCCGCGCCGCCGCTTGGCGCTGCTGCTGATGGGCGCCTTCGTGATCGGCAACGGCCTGAGTGTCTTCGCGCATTCCTATGGGATCCTGATGCTCTCCCGCTTCATCGCGGGCTTCCCGCACGGCGCGTACTTCTCCGTCACGGCGCTGATCGCCGCGTCCATGGCGCCGAACGGCAAGCGCGGTAAAGCCGTGGCGCTGACGGGCATGGGGCTTTCCATCGCCACCGTCATCGGCGTGCCGATCGCGCAGTGGCTGGGCTCCACCTTCGGCTGGAACGCGGCCTTCGCGATGGTCGCGGCTATCGGCGTGGTCACCTTCGTCGCCCTGTGGTTCACGGTGCCGCACATGACGCTGATGCCGCGCACGAAGCCACTGACGGAGCTCGGCGCGCTGGTGAACTCGCAGGTACTCATGACCCTCGCCATCGGCACCGTCGGCTTCGGTGGCATGTTCGCGGTTTACACCTATATCTCTTGGACGCTCACGGAGAACGCGGGCTTCAACGGAAACCTCATCTGGATTCCGCTGATGGTCTACGGCATCGGCATGGTCATCGGCACGTATATCGGCGGTGTGTTGGCCGACCGGAACTTGGAGTACGCGATCCTCGGCACCTTATTGTCCCTGATCGTCGTCCTCTCCGCCTTTTACTTCCTGTCCCACAACGCGGTGGCGGGCATCATCAACTTCGGTGTGATCGGCTTGTTGGGCTCCACCCTGGTGCCGAACCTGCAGACCCGCCTGATGGATGTGGCGGGCGAGGCGCAGACCCTCGCCGCGGCGCTTAACCACTCTGCGTTGAACATGGCCAATGCGGCGGGAGCTGCGGTCGGCGGTGCCGTCATCGCCGCTGGTTATGGTTATTCAACCCCTGCGCTCGCCGGTGCGGCTATGGCCGCCTGTGGCGCTCTGCTGTGGATTCCTGCCTATTATTTACGACGCCGTCAGCTTGCGGCTGCCCGGGCGTAGGTTCTAAAGCTTTAAGGGAAAGCGAGGGTTACTAGTCCGGGTTAGTAGGGTAGGGACTCATGAAGTCACTGACTATTGCAACGGTCAACGTCAATGGAATTCGGGCGGCAGCGAAGGTGCGCCACGAGGACAACCAGGGGATTCTGCCATGGCTTAAAGCCACGCCAGCGGACGTGGTGCTGATGCAGGAGGTGCGCGCGGACGAGAAGCAGACGCGCGCTGCCCTGGAGCCCGTACTGGACGAGTGGCACCTGGCTCAGGCGCCAGCCGCCGCGAAGGGGCGAGCCGGGGTGGCCATCCTGTCGCGATTGCCCCTGCGGGACGTGCAGATTGGCTTCGGTGACGGTCCAGGAAGCGAGGAGTTTTCCGACGCTGGCCGCTACATCGAAGCCACGGTGGATGCCGGGGACTTGCCGGTGCGTGTGGCCTCCCTATACTTGCCCAGCGGCTCGGCGGGGACGGAGAAGCAGGACGAGAAGTACCGCTTCCTGGATTCCTTCGGCGCGTACCTGCAAAACCAGGCGGCACAGGATGAAGAGGCCGGACACCTCGAGCTGGTGGTCGGCGGCGATTGGAACATCTGCCACCGCCGCGAGGACCTGAAGAATTGGAAGACCAACCGCAAGAAGTCCGGCTTCCTGCCCGACGAGCGGGCCTTTATGGATTCCCTGCTGGGCACCTTCCCGGATGAATCCACCCAGGTCGCAGATGCCGAGGATTCCGGCCGCAACGGTAACCCCGCAGGCGTGGCCGGGGACTTCTTCGGGGCAGTGGACTACGTGCCGGGGGATCTTGCAAGCGCCCGCCTGGCCGCCGGCGCGGTGGATGATCCGCAGTACTTCGACGTGATGCGCCGGGTGCTGCCCGACCAGGCCGGGCCTTACTCCTGGTGGACCTATCGTGGCCAGGCCTTTGATACTGACGCGGGCTGGCGCATCGACCTACAGGTGGCCACCCGCGGCATGCTGGAACGCGCGCTGACCGCCAACAATGTGTGGGTGGATAAGGCCGCGGCCTACGACCAGCGCTGGTCCGACCACTCGCCGGTACTGGTGGAGTACGCATGCTGACCGTCCTCTACGTCCTGGGGCTCACCGCCGAATCAATGACGGCGGCGTTGGCTGCGGGACGTCAGCGGATGGACATGTTCGGCGTCATGCTCATCGCCTCCGTGACCGCCTTCGGTGGCGGCACGGTGCGTGACCTGCTGTTCGGCCACTACCCGCTGCGTTGGGTGGACGAGCCGATCTTCCTCGCCATCGTGCTGGGCGCTGCGCTGGTGACGGTGCTGGTCAGCTTCTTGATGGACTACTTCCGCACCATCTTCCTGGTGCTCGACGCGGTGGGCCTTTCCACCTTCGCACTACTGGGTGCCCAGGTGGCATTGGAACTTGGCTACCACCCCCTGATCGTCGTCGTATCCTCCGTGGTGACCGGCGTGTTCGGCGGTGTGCTGCGCGACGTTTTGTGCGACCGGGTTCCCCTGGTGTTCAGCGAAGAGCTATACGCCTCCATCGCCATCCTCGTAGCGGTGATGTATATGGGCATGCTGCACTTCAACTTGGACGAGACCATCGGTAGCCAGCTGGTCATCGTCATCTGCCTGATCTTCGCCTTCGGCCTTCGCCTGCTGGCGATCTTCTACCGCATTTCCCTGCCGGTTTTCGAATACCAGGAGCGTGAATACGTCCGCGACCCCGCCGGGCGACTGACCATGTGGGCGCTCAACAAAGCCGGAGTGCAGCGCCGCGAGATGCGTCGGCGCAGCGTTGGCGCTCCGAAGGCGCCGAAGGACAAGTCCGGGCAGAAGAAGCGCAAGAGGAAAAACCGGTTCGAACTGGTCGATCGGGGAGAGTACGAATACGGGGACGAGCAGGCGTCACAAAACCCGCCCGAAGAACCCCGGAACAGCGACGAGTAAGGTTACATAATATGAACCAACCTGCGAAGAAACAGCGCGTCGTCTCCGGCCTGCAGCCGACAAGCGATTCCTACCACCTGGGCAACTACTTGGGAGCAGTCAAGCAGTTTATACAGCTGCAGGAAGACTACGAGACCTTCTACTTCATCCCTGACCAGCACGCCATCACCGTGCCCGGCTACAGCCCCAAGGATCTGCGCAAACGCACCCTCGCGGGCGTGGCACAGCTGCTGGCGCTGGGCATCGACCCGGAGCGCTCCACCCTGTACGTGCAGTCCCACGTGCCGGAGCATGCCCAGCTGGCATGGGTGCTGATGTGCATCACCGGCGATGGTGAGGCGCGCCGCATGACGCAGTTTAAGGACAAGTCCGCCAAGCAGGGCGGTGACAATACCACCTCCGGGCTGTACGCCTACCCGATGCTTATGGCCGCAGACATTTTGCTGTACCGCCCGCACTTGGTGCCGGTCGGCGAAGACCAGCGCCAGCACCTGGAGCTCACCCGCAACCTGGCGGAGCGATTCAACTCCCGCTACAAGAAGACCTTCGTGGTTCCCGAGGGCTTCATCCCCGAGGGCGCGGCCAAGATCTACGACTTGCAGAACCCGACGGCCAAGATGTCGAAGTCCACGGACAACCCCAAGGGTCTGATTAACCTGCTGGACGACCCGAAGGTCTCGGCCAAGCGCATCCGCTCGGCGGTAACCGATAACGATGGTGAGATCCGCTACGACAAGGAAAACAAGCCGGGCGTATCGAACCTGCTGGTCATCCAATCCGCGTTGGGGGATAAGAGCATCGACGAACTGGTGGAGGGCTACCAGAAGGCCGGCTCTGGCTACGGCGACCTGAAGAAGGACACGGCCGAGGTGCTGGAGGCGTTTTGCACCCCGCTGCGCCAGCGCTACGACGAGTACATGGCCGACCCCGCCGAACTGAACCGCATCCTCGCAAGTGGTGCGGATCGCGCCCGCGAGATCGCGGCGAAGACCATCGAGCAGGTCTACGAGCGCGTGGGCTTCCTGGCGGAAGTAAGGCAGTAGCGAAGCAATAACGCGGAACAACTAACGCGAAACAGTAAAGCACGGCAGCCCCCGCCGTGCTTTACTAATGTGAGAATCTTCAAGACGAGACGACCGGAAGGAAGGGCCGTCCCTTTGGCGACCACCGATCCTGATAAAAACAAACTGGATAACTACGGCGTGGAGCGATCCCGCAAGGACGATCCAGGCCCGCTGGATAAGTACCGCGACAAGTGGCCGTGGCTGGATCACGTGCTGCGGATGCAGGATCGGTACACCGAACAGGGCGGCAACCAGTACGCCGCTGGCATCACCTACTTCTCAGTGATGACGATCTTCCCGCTGATGATGCTGACCTTGGCCGTGATGGCCATGATTCTGGCGGGCAACGAGAAGCTGCTGAACGACGTCATGGACAAGGTCGCCAACATGGGCGAAGGCAACATGGGCGAAGTGCTGCAGACCATCATCGAACAGTCCATCGAACAGAGGAAGTCCGTGTTCTCCATCGGTCTTCTGCTGGCCTTGTGGACCGGGCTGGGCTGGATCGCCCACCTGCGCCTGGGCGTTTCCGAGATGTGGAAGGTCGACGGCAAGCCTGCCGGCTTCGTATCTGGCAAGATCAAGGACCTGATCGGCCTGATCGGCCTGTTGGTCTCCCTGATCGTCGCCTTTGCTATCACCACCATCGGTAACTCCGGACTGACTACCCAGCTGCTGGATGCAGTCGGGCTGGCCGACGTGCCGGGCATTCGCTACATCACCTTCGCGGTGGCTCTGCTGGTGGCGCTGATCGCCAACTTCTGCGTGTTCTTCTGGATGATCCTCTACCTGCCGCGCACCAAGGTGCCCCGCAAGTCCGCGGTGAAGGCCGCCATTATCGGCGCGATCCTGTTCGAGATCTTCAAGCAGTTCGCTACCGTGTTCTTCTCCAATGCACTGTCCAACCCCGCCGGCGCCGCCTTCGGCCCGGTGATCGGTGTGATGGTGCTGATGTACTTCATCTGGCGCATCCTGCTGTACTGCTCCGCGTGGGCTGCGACCACACCGGAATCCCTGGCTAACCTGCGCCCGGATGCGCCGCCGGCCGCCGTCATTCGCGTGCGCCAGGAGGTGCGTGCGGGTAGCACCGACGCCAACCGCGCCGGCCTGCTCGGTGTCGGCGCGGCCGCGGGCGTGGTCGTCGGCGGATTGGTCACCAAGATCTTCAAGCGCTAGCGGCCAGCTGCGAGCGTGGGACACGGATGCAGCTAGGATCTTTAGACATGATTGACTCTGACATCATCGCGTCCCGTCCCAAAGTAGAGCTCCACGACCACCTGGACGGCGGCGTGCGCCCCGCCACCCTGGTCGAGCTCGCCGAGAAGATCGGCTACGAGCTGCCCACCACCGACCCTGCAGAGCTGGAGAAGTGGTTCTACGAGGCGGCGAACTCCGGCGACCTGCCGACCTACCTCACCACCTTCGACCACACCACCGCCGTCATGCAGACCGCCGAGGGGCTGGTGCGCATCACCCGCGAGGCCGTCGAGGATCTGGCTGCCGACAACGTCTGCTACGCCGAGCTGCGCTATGCCCCGGAGCAACACCAGGCCGATGGTCTTTCCCTGCAGCAGGTCGTCGAGGCCACGGTGCAGGGCGTGAAGGAGGGCGAGCGCCTGGTCGCCGAGCGCGGCGGGCGCATCCACGTGCGCCTGATCCTGTGCGCCATGCGCCACGCGGACCGCTCCGAGGAGATCGCTCAGCTCACGGTGGACAACTACGGCGAGCACACCCCGGGCGAGGGTTACGTGGCGGGCTTCGACATCGCCGGTGCCGAGGATGGCTTCCCGCCGTCGAAGCATGCCGCTGCGTTCGACCTGCTGCGTAAGAACCTCGTTCCTTTCACCATTCACGCTGGTGAGGCTGCCGGTGTGGACTCTCTTCGTGACGCCCTAGCGCAGGGTGCCCGACGCATCGGCCACGGCGTGCGCGTGTACGAGGACTTTAATGCCACCATGAGTGGTATCGAGCTGGGTCCAGTCGCCCGCTTCATGCGCGACCAGCGCATTGCCCTGGAGATCTGCCCGACCTCTAATACGCAGACGGGTATCTGCGACGACGTGGCGGAGCACCCGTTTGGCCTGCTGTACGAGATGGGCTTCTTCTGCACCGTGAACACGGATAACCGCCTGGTTTCCGGCACCACGATGACCCGCGAGTTCGAGCTGCTGGCCGAGCACTGCGACCTGGAGCTGTGGCAGCTGCTGGAGCTTACGAGTAATGCGCTTCAGGTGGCCTACTGCGACGAGGGGCTGCGCGAGGACTTGGAGCGCAATGTGATCTACCCGGCCTACGCCGAGGTTGGCAACAGTCTGCCGGATGAGGCCCTGGACGCAGGCGACGCGGAGGGCACCGAGTTTTCCAACGGTATGCAGCGCCTGCACGGCCACGGTCAGCCGCACGGCGCGGGTGTTGCAGCGGGTGCGGGCCAGCAGGACATTGAGCTTTCCATGGAGAACCTCAAGGCCGAGCTGGAGGAGCTGGGCCTTAGCCTGGACGATGAGGAAAGCGATGGCGAAGCAGGCGATCAAACCTCCAGCTAGAAGCATCTGAATGCTTTAAGTTGGCCCGCTTAGGGTTGGGTTTTACCCCTGTGAACTGGCAAAATGCTCTGCATGGAGAATTCTTGGGGAATTAGGTTTAACCTCCGCCGCGCAGTGGCGATGCTGGTGATTATCTGCACGGGCGCGGTGCTTGCCGCGTGCTCAGAGACCGGTGGCCGACCGCGCGGCGGCGCGTCCGGCGACGGCGGCGGGGGAGTGGATACCCCGCGCTACACCGTGGCGATGGTGAGCCACGGCGCGCCGGGCGATACCTTCTGGGATCTCGTCCGCGCGGGCGCGGAGGATGCCGCCAAGAAGAACAACCTGGAGCTCCGCTACAGCTCCTCCCCACAGGCGCCTGACCAGGCGAACCTGGTGCAGAACGCCATCGATTCCAACGTCGACGGCCTGGCCCTGACCATGCCCACCCCGGAGGCTCTGGGGCCGGTGGCGAAGCGCGCGGCGAAGGCCGACATCCCCGTGGTGGGCCTGAACTCTGGCATGGAGCACTACAAGAAGTACGACGTCAGCGCTTTCTTCGGCCAGGACGAGTCCGTCGCCGGCGAGCGCGCCGGCGAGCGCCTGTCGAAGGACGGCGCCAAGAAGGTGCTGTGCGTCATCCACGAGCAGGGCAACCCCAGCCAGGAGTCTCGCTGCGCGGGCATCAAGAAGGGCCTCGGCGGCGGTTCCGTGGAGAACCTATACGTCAACGGCATGGATCTGACCAGCGTGCAGTCCACAGTGCAGGCCAAGCTGGCGCAGCAGAAGGACATCGACTGGGTCATGGGTCTGGTCGCCCCCGTCGCGCTGACGGCCGTGCAGGCCAAGGAGCAGGCCGGCTCCAAGGCGAAGATCTCCACCTTCGACACCAACGCGGAGCTCGTCGCCGCAATCAAGAACGGCACCATCGAGTGGGCCGTGGACCAGCAGCCTTACCTGCAGGGCTACATGGCCATCGACGCGCTTTGGTTGGCCAAGCGCAACGGATCCACCGTGGGCGGCGGCCAGCCGGTCCTCACCGGACCGTCGTTCGTGGATAAGTCCAACGTGGACACCATCGCGGACGCGGCCAAGGAAGGACTGCGATGAAAGCGATGAGTATGCTCAAGCGCCCCGAGTTCACCTCGGTTCTCGGCGCGGTCCTGATCTTCACGCTGTTCATGATCGTCGCGCCGTCGTTCCGCTCCCTTGATGCGTTCTCTACTGTGCTGTACGCCAGCTCCACGATGGGTATCATCTCCCTGGCCGTCGGACTGCTGATGATCGGCGACGAGTTCGACCTGTCCTCCGGCGTGGCCGTCACCACCGCCGCCCTGGCCGCCACAATGTTGAACTACAACTTCTGGTTGAACTCCTGGGTGGGCATATTCCTTTCCCTGCTGATCGCCCTGGCCATCGGTGCCTTCAACGGGATGATGGTGATGCGCACGGGCATCCCGTCGTTCCTCATCACCCTGGCCGCGTTCCTGATGCTGCAGGGCATCAATCTGGCCGTCACGAAGCTGGTCACCGGCCAGGTCGCCACCCCGTCGATTGCCGACATGGAGGGCTTCCAATCCGCCAAGGCCGTCTTCGCCTCCTCGATCAACATCTTCGGCGTGGAGGTTAAGACCATCGTCTTCTGGTGGCTCCTCTTCGTGGCCCTGGCCAGCGTGCTGCTGTTCAAGACGCGCTTCGGTAACTGGATCTTCGCCGTCGGCGGCGATGCCGAAGCCGCCCGTGCCACCGGCGTGCCGGTACGCCGTGTGAAGGTGATCCTGTTCATGTTCGTCGGCTTCGCCGCCTGGTTCGTGGGCATGCACAACCTCTTCGCCTTCGATTCCATCCAGGCCGGCCAGGGTGTGGGCAACGAGTTCCTCTACATCATCGCCGCGGTCATCGGCGGCTGTGCCCTCACGGGTGGGCGCGGCACCGCCATCGGTACGGCCATCGGTGCGCTGATCTTCGGTATGACGAATCAAGGCATCGTCTACGCAGGTTGGAACCCGGATTGGTTCAAGTTCTTCCTGGGGGCCATGCTGCTGTTTGCGGTGCTCACCAACAACTCTGTCTCCAAGTTCACTTCTGGAGGTCGCAGCTAAATGTCTTCTTCTATTGACGCCACCCCGATTATCAGCCTCCGCAATGTGGACAAGGACTATGGCGATGTCCACGTGCTGAAGGACATTGACCTGGATATTTACCCAAGCAAGGTGACCTGCATCCTGGGCGACAATGGCGCGGGCAAGTCCACCCTTATCAAGATCCTCGCCGGCCGCCACAAGCACACCAGTGGCGAGGTTCTGGTCGACGGCGAGGAGGTCCACTTCAACGGCCCGAAGGATGCTTTGGATAAGGGCATCGCCACCGTGTACCAGGACCTGGCCGTGGTCGGGCAGATGTCCGTGTGGCGCAACTTCTTCCTGGGCCAGGAGCTCACCGGGCGTTTCGGCATGCTGCGCGCCGACGAGATGCGCCGTATCGCGTCCGAGGAACTGGAGAAAATGGGAGTGCACCTGGACGATGTCGAGGTGCCCATTGCCAACCTTTCCGGTGGCCAGAGACAGGTCGTGGCAATTGCGCGGGCTGTGTACTTCGGCGCGCGAGTGATCATTCTGGACGAGCCAACCGCAGCGCTGGGCGTCAAACAATCCGGCATGGTGCTGCGCTTCATCAAGTCCGCCGCCGAAGGTGGGGTAGGTGTGGTGCTGATTACCCACAATCCCCACCATGCGTATCTGGTGGGCAGTCACTTCGTGCTGCTGAACATGGGCGAGCAGACTCTGGACGCGGATTATTCCGAGGTCACTCTGGAGCAGTTGACGCTGGAGATGGCCGGCGGGGGCGAATTGGATTCTCTCAACCACGAGCTGCGGGATTTAAGTTAAGCTAAATGCCTGTATAACGAAGTTCTAAGGATGGGAGCTGACCGAAGCCGTGGCGCATTACAACCTGTACGAGTCACTTGGGATTGACCGGAGCACAAGTACTCAGGACATCGCGGAGGACATCGATAAGCGCCTGAGCACGGGGAACACTTCCAACCCGGGTGGGGAGGACGAGCTGCAGGTAGCGCGTCAGGTGATTGCGGATCCGACGAAGCGCGGCATGTACGATGCCCGCCTGGACGATCCCAGCGCCCCCGAGATCGACATTGCCGCGCTGCGCGATCTGGGTGAGCTGCAGGTGCCGGCGCAGGGGCAACAGCAGCAGTCGCAGGCACAGCCCATTTCCCAGCAGTTCCAGCAGCCCGGACAGCCGCAACAACCACAGCAACCTAAGCAGCCGTCCAAACTGAAGCGCGAGTTCGCCCGTTCCTCGAAGCTGGCGCTCACCCTAGCTGCTGTTGTCCCCCTCCTCGCAGTCCTGGTTCTGTTCGGAGCCTACAAGGGCGTGAGCTGGTTCTTCAGCGATGCGCGAGATGTGAAGAACCTTTCCCAGGAGTTTCTGGATCTGCGCAAGAAGGGCGAGACCCAGATGTGGCTGGACGATAACCTTGGCAAGGATGCCATGCCTGATGCCTCGTTTTATTTCGACCTGGACGACGGCGGATACGAGGGCATGAATGAGGAGTTCGACGCACTCGCTCCCGAGCCGGGAGAAATCACCAAGAGCAACGATTTCGCTCGGTTTGTCCTGCCCGAGGATCAGATCGACCGCTACAAGAACTTCTACTTGGTCTCCGTGAAGGACAACAACGGCAAGCTGAAAGGCCTGCTGTTCTTCGGCATCGGTAACAACGGCCCGAAGCTACTCAACGTACAAAAGTTGGACCGCTAACGGTTGGAAGACCCCATGAGCAACACCGACTGGAATAACTGGAACCCCAACTATCCTGCGCAGCACGCTCCGCAGCCGCAGCAGAATAAGACCTCTCCCTGGGTGTATTCCATCGTCGCAATCTCCGTGGTGGCGCTGCTGGTCGCCGGCGTGCTGACGGCCACGGCAGTCATGGGGAAGGACGGCGGTGACGGTGAGGAATCGCCGGTAGCGGCGGAGACGGTGGCGTCCAAGCGCCAAAAGACGAAGACCAGCGAAGCGGAGCCAACCCCGGATACCCCGGAGGAAGAGCCAACCCCGGAGGAGCCGCGAGGCAGTGGATCTTCCAGCCCAGAATATAGGTTGAGCAGCTATGGCTGGGAGGGCAGCCCCGCGCACTGCAATGCTGACGACCAGTGGCTGTACGCGGCCTATGGCGACGGCGATTACGTCGTGGTGTGCAAGGTCGGGGAGCACGGCGACTATTACTACCGAAGCTATGTCGGTGGCCATTCGATCGAGAAGGACGTGGACATGTCCTACGCGGATCCGAGCCGCGGCAGCTACAGCGTGCCGGTCGGGGGTGGAACGCGCATCGAGATCAACCAAAAAGACCTAAAAGTCTACGAACACGGTGAGGTGGCCAGCAACGTGGAGTTCGACCAATTCTTTGTGGTTGATCGATAACGCCGTTTCGGTCGCCGATTCGGTAGTGGGCTGCAATAATGAGGCGAATCCTAAATAGGAATTATTCGCAGAGAAGATTGAGAGTATTCGCCCATGAGCAATTCGAATCCTTATGGCCAGCCGGGACCGAACCCCGGTGGTCAGAATCCGTACTCGCAGCAGCCGAACCAGCCGCAGCCGCAACAGCAGAACCAGTTTGGCCAGCCAGGGCAGCCGAATCAGGTTGGACAGCCGGGTCAGCCTGGTCCGGCAGGGAAGCAGGGGCTGCAGTCGCTCGCGTGGAACCAGCTGGCCGCAGGCGTGGCTGGCATCGCAGCGCTGCTGGTGCTGTTCTTCAGCTTCTTCAAGTGGGTCGGTCTTACAACCACTCTCGGTGAGGATAAGTACACCGCTGGTGTGAACGGCTGGGGCATGCTCTCGGTGAGCGACAATGCCGATAAGCAGGATTTCGCCGAGGATTTCGGTAACACCGGCCTGGGCGTGCTCTTCATGCTCTTGACCTTGGGCCTGCTGATCGCCGCGGCCGTGATGCTGTGGCTGAAAATCCAGCCGCGCGTGGCCGTCTACCTCGGCATCGCCGGTGGTGCAGTGCATCTGATTTGGGCGATCTGGACGATCGTTGATTTCAATGGCCCCTACAAGGAGGCAAAGGACGAGCTGGAGGCAGCTCAGTCCGCCAGCAGTAATTACGGGTTCGCATCTGGCATCACCTTGGACGGCGGACCGAAGTTCGCGGTCTTCCTGGCAATCATCGTTGCTCTGGCGATCATCGTGCTCGGCGTGCTGGCGATTGTGAAGTTCGGCCAGCAGCTGAATGTTCCGGGGAACAACCAGCCGAACCAGTTCGGCCAGCCGGGTAACCCGCAGGGCCAGTTCGGCCAGCCACAGAACCAGCCGAACCAACAGCCGCAGTTTGGCCAGCCACAGAACCAGCCAAATCAGCAGGGTCAGTTCGGCCAGCCAGGTAGCCAGAACCCGTTTAACCAGCCGGGACAGTAAGAACCTTTCTACATCGCAAGAGAGCTCGTCATGGTAAGCCCAGACGAGCTCTTTTGTTAGTAGCTGCCCTTGAATGACCGGAAGTGATTGATCCATGAACAACCCCAATCCCTACGGCGCGATGGGTGGAAACCCTCAGTTTGGATACGGCTACCGTCCGCAACTAAACCCGTCGTATGGCTCCCGTCCCAGCACATGGATGCTGCTCGTCTCCGGCGGCGCCACAGCTTTAGCCTTGCTTATGTTTACTGCGAGCTTTCTCAGTTGGACGGAGCTGAGGTTTAACTACGATGAAGGGATTATGAGGCTGAATGTGAACGGCTGGGGCAGGGTTGTCATCACAGGCGCTCCGGAGGGTGCTGACGTTGTTGATTCGAAGTTCAGCAGTGCCGGAGTCGGCGTACCAGCCAATGTCGCAGCCCTGTCGCTCCTGATTGTGGGTGCCGTCATGTTGTGGCAGACGGTGAAGCCGCGTGTGGCCTCTTCCATGTTTATCGGCGCGGGTCTGGTGGGTCTAGGCTGGGCGATTTGGTCGATTATGAAGATCCAGCGAGCATTGAAGGCCATGGAGAGGGAAGAGGGTGCTCGACTGCGGGAAGAAGGCCTGGTTTTCGAGGAGGTCTTCCAAGGGAGTGCAGAAATCGGCGTTTATTTTGCAATCGCCCTTTCGTTGGCGGCCGTCTCTCTTGGTGTATTTGCGCTTTTCAAATACAACAGCCAGGCGAAGATGCCCTGGGGCTGGCCGGGCCAGCCATCTAATTTCTAAAAGCGCGTGAAGCGCTTGATCAGGCCTTCCTCCAGGGCCTTCCAGCCCTTCGCCTCCTCGTCGAAGGGGGCGGATGGTTGTGCGTCCGACGGAGAGCCCAGCATGTAAGCCAGGTAGTTCTGCAGCTTCGGGTAGCTCAGCAGGATCTTGTTCACGCCGTCGTCGCCCGCCCAGTCCGCAGCATCCGCCAGCAGCTCGTAAGCGCGACCCAGCTGGTCGGAATCCACAGCGTCTAGGGACTCCGAAATGTCGTCGTGCAGGCCAGCGAAGGAGTACTGGTTCGAGTCGTGCACCGTGACCTCCAGCTCACCGGCGTTGGCGGCGCTGACCAGGTCGCCCCAAGTATCCAACTCTTCGAGGTCGTGATCGTGGGCGTCAATAATCCAGCGCACGAGGGCACGAGAGTTCGGGAAGGTGTTGATCTCCCCGTGGCGGCCGAGGAAGCGCGGCTTGTCGCCGACGTAGCAGCGCAGGGTGTAGACGTACTGGCCGTTCAGGCTGATACGGATCGGATCGATGCCGGCGTCGGCCCAGATGGTCTTGTCATAAGGATCGACGTCCTTGCCCTCGGTGGCCTCGGCCGCAGCCGCCGCCTCGGCCTCCTTCTCCTTCTGACGCTTTTCGCGAGCCTCCTTGGCCTCGTCGATGCGCTTCTGTGCGTCCTCCACCTTCGCTTCGTCGACCTCTGGCTCGGTCAGGTGCACTTCGACGTCATCGAGCATGCCCTTCCACCGATCCAGCACGGTGCGGCCAACTCCCGACCACTCTTCCAGGCCGTTCTGCGACTGGTAGTGGTCCGGCCCGCGGCGCACGTTATCCAGGATGGAGTAGGAGTGGAACCAATTGTTCACGCTCTTCAGCCCCAGGACATTGCCCATGGAGCGCAGCAGATCGAAACCGCGAGCGACCGTGGAGGTGGATTCATAGCCCGGGCGCTGAGCCAGCTTGCGGGGTACCTCGACCAGGCTGATCTTGCCGGTGCGGGTGGGCACCACATTGGTGACCAAGTCGGACTTAAACTGTGCCCACTTGGGGTGCTCGGCCAGCTCGTTGCGGCCGCCGTCCTCGAGGAAAGCCAGGAGCTTGGCGGGGGAGTCGAAGACGAAAAGATCGTCGTCATCGCCCAGGAAGCCCTGCCAGCGCTCACCCTTGACCAGCCAGTTCGGGGCCCACAGGGTGTACCAGGTGCCGCTGGTGATCTCTAACTCCACGGCGACGATGCCGTTGCCGAATGTCCTCAAGCCATTATCTGCTGCCATGGCTAGGCATTCTACTAGGTCGGTCTGGTTACGTCGGTGTTTAGTCCTGCGTCTGGTCGACCCGCCGGTTGCGCAGCTCCGCTGTCAGCACAGCGGGCACG
>ERZ1673753.2365-NODE-2365-length-14288-cov-4.001616_pt1 | contig 14288 bp, 5 predicted proteins | sample MGYA00580201_ERZ1673753 | MGnify/ENA primary metagenome ERZ1673753 (study PRJEB41218, sample SAMN15661747) | gut metagenome | host: Homo sapiens | place: Canada: London | collected 2015-08-20/2019-03-30 | study: EMG produced TPA metagenomics assembly of... | reverse complement strand
GATGGACGACGTAGATCAAAATAAGAACACTCAGCTTGCAAGCGCAATTACCACGGGCGGCGCTTACGTTAACGTCAGTGCGCCCAACGGCGCGGACGGAGCCGATTGCGTAGGTCAGGTGCGCCACGACGGAGGGGGCTATCAGACGAATAAAATTTCACTGAGAGCGCTTACGCAAAACGGTTTCGACGCAAAAACAGGAAAGCTCGTTTACGACGCGCAGGAAAACGCCCTTTATTTGACGCCTTATTCAAACTCAAACAGATTCCCTCTCAGACATTTCTCGCCGACGGAAGAACAGAAGACTCAATTCGGCTATCCGGAGGATTACGAGGCGTGGGAGGGCTTTAAGGGCACGGTTACGCTGTCAATAAAATTCAATATTTTCGACGGCGGCAATTCCAACGCTTATCAATACATAGCGGGCGGTAAAGCCGATACCGCAAAGATAATAATTACTTCCGTTGACGGACAGTCGCTTACGACGGGCAAGGACGGCGCCTATGCCTCCGAGAAAAAGACGCTGGCCGCGCCTGAGGACATGAACGGAGCCGTGGGTAAGGCTTGCGCGATTTCCGCTCCCGATATGTATTCGCTCTTTATAGAGGGCGGCCGCGGAGAATACGCCGGCTTTGACGGCACGGTTCGCGTCGAAAAGGGCGGCTCGGCGATATTGGCCGAAACGGCTTTTTCGGACGGAATGTCGTTTAATCCTGCTGAGAGCGGCGTATATGACGTAATCTATTCAAAGGACGGCAAAAGCGTTACCGCCGAATATAACGTTGCAAAATCGTTGACGGTCGGCACGATTACCGGCGCGGATCACGGCAAGCTGTTGATCGACGGCAAAGAGGTCGCGCAGGGACAACGCCTTGACTTTATAAAAGACGTTACGCTCTCGTTTGAGGCCGATGCGAATTATGCGGTTACCTCCGTTACGGTAGGAGCCGAGGACTATACCGATCGGATTAAAGACGGCAGCGTTACGGTATCGCTCGCGTCCGCCGGCGAAAACGACGAAATAACCGTCGCTTTTTCCGCGGTTTATACGCTTACGCTCATGGACGGTCAGACCGTTATAGACGTGATAAATATAATTCAGGGACAGGACTTCCCGGCGATTGACGAGGCAGAATACGCAAAGGCCGGTTATACGTTCGGCGGCTGGTATGCGGACGGGGATTTCCGCTCCGAGTTCGATTTTACCGCGCCCGTCTCAGGCGATACGGCAGCATTCGCAAAATTTACCCCGATAAAATATACGGTCAGCTATATCGCGGGGGGGGGTGACGTTAGCGGCGTTTATACGGAAAAATATACCGTAGAGGACGCTGAGATAACCCTGCCGTCCGCGCTGCGCGCGGGATATGAGTTCGGCGGCTGGTATGCCGACGAGGCTTTCAGCGAGCAATCTAAGGTTGAAAGCGGAGAATACGCTTACGCGGCCGGCGGCCTGACGCTTTACGCAAAATGGACGCCGACAGGATTTTCGATTGTTTATATGGCTGACGGCGGTGCGCTCGGCGGAGATTATACCGAAGCGTTTACCGTAGAAGACAGCGTTTTAATTCTGCCTGCGGCCGTTAAAAGCGGTTATGAATTCGGCGGCTGGTATACCGACGCCGAGCATACGGAATCAAACAAGGTTACCGGCGGCAATTATACCTTCCCGGCGGACAATCTGACGTTATATGCAAAATGGTCGGCAGTTTCGTATGCGATAGCGTATCACGCGCCCGGCGCAACGCTCAGCGGCGATTATACCGATAGTTATACGGTAGAGGACGATACAATAGCTGTCCCCGGCGCGTCGCTCGAGGGCTACGAATTCGGCGGCTGGTATGCCGACGCCGCGTTTGAGTCGTCGCCCGTTGAAAGCGGAGAATACGTTTTCGAGGCCGGCGGTCTGACGCTTTACGCTAAGCTTACTTTGCGCAGTTATACGGTGACGTTTGTCGTAAACGGCGGCACGGCGGCGGAAAACGCCGACTTCGCGCACGGCTCGTTTATCGCCGCTCCTACGGTGACAAGGGAGGGCTATACGTTTGCCGGCTGGTACGCCGACGAGGCTTTGACCGAGAAGTTTGATTTCGATTCCGTAAAAATTACCGGAGACGTTACTCTTTACGCCAAGTGGACGGAAAACGAAAGTCCCTCAACAGAGCCGGAACAGCCTCCTTTAGAGCCGGAACAGCCTTCCGGCTGCGCAGGCTGCAATTCTGAAACCGCTTCGCTGCTTTTGGGCTTAATCGCTGTGTTGGGCTGCGCTTTGGTCGTTAAAAAATTCTGACGCTTTATTAAAGCCGTCGGAAAGGCTTTTCGCGCGCTTCAGCGAAATAATATCGAAATGCGGACAACAGATATTTAGAAAGTTTTTTCGGAGGAAAAAAGATTGAGAATTAAGCAAAAAAGTTACGTCGTTTTATTAGCCGTTTTGCTGACGGCAGTGATAACGGCGTTTGCGGTAAGCTTGTCCGGCGTCCGCGTCCATGCGGATTCCGCCGCGCTGTTTTCAGGTCAGGACGTAACGGTCTCAGAGGACTGCGCTCCATACGATTATCTGCCTGTTGCGGGCGGCGATTACGGCTGCAAGCTTTCCTTTGCGGCTGCAGGAGCTACTGCGGAATATTCGGAATTGATAGAGCTTGACGGCGAGACGGAGCTGCTTTCGCTGTCGATGCTGCCTTCTCGCAACGGCCTGGAGCAAGCGCTTGCTCAGACCACTTCGTTTACTGTCAGAGTAGAGCAGGAGGACGACAGCGGCAAGTATTTCGAGGTCAACGTCAACGGCACGGTAGACGTGTTTCAAACCAGCGGATTCAGCGCGCTGTCGGCAGCGGCTCCCGGCCAGAGCTTAGGCGGAGAAGCCGCCTACAACGCCGCCGTTCCGGCAAAGGGCGGTCACGACGGCTCGGATTATATAAGAGACTTCGGGGCAAACGTAAAGAATTTTTCGTTTACCGGCCGAAACGCAAATATTCTTAAGCTTTATTATAATAACGACACCCAAACGCTGTCCGGCACGCCCGTTATGGGAAATTATCGCGCGACGATAAGACGTTTTTCCCACGCTTATACGGACAGCATAGAGGACGCCAAGGCTCTCGGAGTCAATACCGCTCAATTCTTCAACGATCCGGTCACCTTCGAGGGCTTCGATCCCGGCAAAAAAGTCAAGCTCTCGATAACCGTGAGCGATTTGCGAAGCAGGGAAAGCGCGGTTGAAATGCTGGTTTATTCCGTGGGCGGCAAAAAAGCGCTCAGCGGCATATCGGCAGAGCTTCCGTCGCTTGCCATGGAGGGCGGCAAATATACGCTGCCCGTGCCGGTCAGCTATTTAAGCGGCCGCCCCGCGCCGATGAGCGGCAATTATTCCGTGCTTGCTCCGGACGGCGAGACCGTAGTGTCCGAGGGCATTGTAGCCGATGGCGTTGAATTCGATACCGTATCGGCCGGCGATTACAAAATAGTTTACGACGACGGAAGCGAGACCGCTTCCTATACGCTCAAGTGCGTGCCGTCGGCGGATATGCCCGATTATCCCTTCGTCTTTACCGACGTGCTTGAGGATTACGAGGGATTTATCGCTTGTCCCGGCTACAGGCTTCCGTTAAAAGCCTCCGCCGTCAGCGGTCTTGACCTTATCGGCGGCAACGTTAAACTGAGCGCTCTTATATACGGGGCTTCCGGAGAGCTGCTGGATACCGTCGGTTTCAGCAATGAGGGCTTTGTAACGCTGGGCGCAGAAGGCGATTACGAAATAGTTTACCGCGCGGTGGACTACGTAGGGCGCAGTATAGAATCCGCTCCCGTACCGCTGACGGTAAGCTACTCTCAAGTGGCGTTTGCGGGCGAGGTCAACGCTTTCGACGCGGCTGCGTACGGTTCTGACAGCGCGCTGTTTAATCCCGGTCGTGACGACGTCGTAATTTTCGATTCCAGATACGTGGGCATGGACGGCGGAGAGGTGACTGTCAGCATATCCGTCGCAGAGCCGGGCTCGGACGATTTTACTGCTTTCAGCGACGAATACCGCTTCGACAAGCTGGGCGAATACACGATAAGATACGATTATTCCTATAAGGACGTTGCCGGTTCCGTCCGGCGTACTCTCAACGTTTACGATTCCACGCCGCCGGCCCTGGTTTATTCGTCTCTGCCGGTTAATACCGCCGTAAATCCGGCTTATGCTTCAAGCGCAAGCAACGTTTATCTCAAAGCAAGGACGGGCGTGTCAATCACGCTGCCGTACGTTGCGGCCGTCGACAGGGCCGGAGTCGTCGGCAGCTTAATGCAGGAGCTTAAATTTTACGAAATCGCTCCCGACGGCGTCTCCGTCGATAAAAGCGCGGACTATAAAGCCGACGCTTACGGATACGATTTTACGCCCGGTAAAACCGGCGTTTATATATTCCGGTTTACGGTAAAGGATTCGGCCGGACTTGACGCCTCTCTCAATTTCATCGTTGACGTGCGCGACGTATGGCTGACCGTAACGCCCGGCGCGGCCTTTCCCGGCAGCGTCAAGGCCTCGGAGAATTTCGTTATACCCAACGGGCTTGCCGCCGACTTTTTCGGTCAGGTTTCCTCAGACGCGGCGATTACCGTTAAGCTGTTTTACGGCGACGAGCTGATCGATTCGGCCGCCGCCGGCAAAAGCATGAGGGCGTGCCCTCCCGGAGTATATCGAGCGGAATATTCGGCGTCCGCAAACGGCGAAACGTCCGACGTGTTTAACGCTACGTTTACCGTGACCGACGATCTGCCGCCCTCAGTCGCTTATACCGACGCTGTAGAAAAGGCCTCGGCGGGAAAGCCGGTCGCGCTTGCGGAATTTACGGTTGCCGATAACGATTTAATCGCGCACACCTCTGTAAAGGTATGGTTCGGGGATACCGAAATCGATATATTCAACGGGTCCTTTACTCCTGAAAAATCCGGCGAGTACCGCGTAGAATTTACGGCGACGGACGTTGCCGGCAACGTATTCGAGACGGGTTATACGGTCACGGTATCCTCGGGGCTGCCCGTCTGGGCGATAGTCCTGATAGCGGCAGGAGGAGCGGCTGTCGTAGCCGGCGCTGCGGCCGCTGCCGTAATTTTGCTTAAAAAGCGCGTTGCCGGTACGGCCGGGGAGGGAATAGCCTCCGAGTCCGGCGCAGGAGAAACCGACGACGATAAATAAAGGCGCAAATCTCGTTCCGTCTTTTTCAGACGGACAAAGCATATCAACAAAAGGAGAGTGTTTATTATGAAAAAATTTTTGACTTTGCTGCTGGCGCTTATAATGTGTTCCGCCCCGCTCATCGCGGGCGCCCCCGACGACGGCAACGAAGAAATCGATCCCAACCGTACGCAGCTGTATATCGGCATTTTCGAGGGCGGCTGGGGAAGAGCGTGGATCGACGAGATGAAAAAATCTTTCGAGGCGCAAAATCCCGAGGTTCAGCTTATGATCGAGGGAAAAAAGGATGAATTTACAAACGACAATCTCAAGGCTTCGATTGAATCGGGACAGTACGATATGTATTTTTCCACAGCCAGTCCGTCCGATTTCGTGGCCAACGAATCGGTCAACAATAAGCTTATGGATATTACGACGGAAGTTACCACTCCGCTGAGCGAATACGGAGAAACCCGTTCGATAGAGGATAAAATGGATCCGTTTATGCGCACCTACATGAAGGCGTCCAATTCCGGCGGAAAATATTATACTATTCCCATGTACACGTCTTTTTACAATATTATTTACGACGTGGATTTGTTTGAGGCAAGAAAGCTTTATTTTGCGGAGGACGGCACTTTTACTTCGGGGCTTACCGCGGACGGAGCCAAGGCGAAATCCGTCGGACAGGACGGCGAGGCGGGTACGCTGGACGACGGCCTTCCCGTTACCTGGGACGATTTCAAAAAAATGCTCAACGAGATGATCCGCTACAATATAGTGCCGTTCGTATGGGGCAGCGACGTTTCGGGATATCGGGCCGATTACCTGACAACGGTATGGGCCAATTACGAGGGCAAGGAGAATTTTGAGCTTAATTTTACGTTTGACGGCGTGGATACGTCTCAGCCCGGAGACGCCGTTGACGAGGCGACGGGGAAAACCGGTCTCAGAATTACCGAAGAAAACGGCTACGAGCTGCAAAAACAGCCCGGAAAACGATACGCTCTCGAAATGGCCAAGTATATTATTAAAAACGAATTGTATTACGGCGAATCGTTTTTCGCGTCCTTCGATTATCTTGCCGCTCAGGATACGTATCTGTACAGCAAGTACAGAGAGCAGGAGGGACAGCAGCGCATAGCGATGCTCATCGAGGGCGGCTGGTGGGAAAACGAGGCCAAAACCACTATAGAGGAAATGGCCGCCAAGTACGGCAGCGAATACGCTAACCGCCGTTTCGGAATCATGACCGTGCCGCGTTTCGAGGGCGGAGACACCAGAAAAACGCTGTACTCCGTCACCGGAAACTCTGTCGTTTTGATACGTAAAAACGCCGATCAGCCGGAATGGGCAAAAAAATTCCTGCGCTTCAGCACGACCGACGAGAATCTGCGGCTTTACACCCGCATGACGGGTTCGACCAGAGCGTACGATTACGAGCTTACCGATGAAGATCTTAATCAGATGTCTTATTACAAGCAGTCGCTTTGGGATATCTTCAGCAATGAAAGCACCGGTCTCGTTTACGCTTACGGCCCAAGCAAGCTTGCGCTTAATAATCAGACTTTTTTCCGCGGCGAATGGCCGTGGAGAGCGGTCACCGCCTCCGGCAGACAGCTTAACGAGCCCACTACCACTTTCAAGCAGTACGGGGACGCCGTAACCGTGGACGACTACATGACCGCGCTTTACGATTTTCATAAGAATCAGTGGAGCAATCTCAACAGGTAATTGATCGGAGACATCAGATGAACAGGGAAAACAAGAAAGAAAATTTCATAAAGCGGATTTGTGCGCGGATCAAAGAAGGACTCGCCGGCGTTTGGCGGGCCGTAAAAAAATTCTTTTACGATATTTCCGTAGCCGTGCACAACGCGCTGCATCGCACTAAGCCGAAAAAAACCAGATCCATGGGCGCGAGAAAGCGCGGCGAAATACTTTTTCTGACGTGTCTTTTGGCGTACCCTATAGCGATTTTTTTCATAGGCTACGTTTACGTCAACGTCAATTCCATTCTTTTGACCTTTCAAACCTATGATATTGACGCCGGCGTGTTTCACTGGAGCGGCTTTGATAACGTTAAAAAGGTAATTACGGATATTGTGTCCGATCCCGTCATATCTCCTATGTTCGTCCGTTCGCTGATATCCTACGTAATACGTATGGCCGTAGGCTTTCCGCTCAATATTATATTTGCGTTCGTCATTTATAAAAAAATTCCGTTTGCGGGATTCTTTCAGGTCATACTGTTTCTGCCGTCCATTATTTCGAGCATGGTAGTAACGCTAATGTTCAAGAATTTCGTCGATTACATAGTGCCGGCCGTTTATGAGGCGCTGGGTATAGCTAACCCTCCCAATTTGCTTTTCGATTACAATACGGCTTTTGGAATGCAGAATTTTTATACGATATGGGTGGGCTTCGGCTCGCAGCTGATACTCTATTCGGGCGCGATGAGCCGCATACCCGATTCGATAGTCGAGTTCGGAGAGCTTGAGGGAATAACGATGCTCAAAGAGTTCTGGCACGTCACTATCCCAATGATATGGCAGACGATAACGATTTTCCTTGTTACCGGCGTCGCCACGATATTTACCGGTCAGCTTGCGCTGTTTAACTTCTACGGGACAAACGCGCCTACGGAAATACAGACGATAGGCTATTATTTCTTCCAGAAAGTAGTGGGGGATTCGGCTACGTTTGCCGACTATCCGTATGCGGCGGCCGGAGGCCTGCTGTTTACGCTGGTCGCCGCGCCCGTAACCCTGCTGGCGCGCTGGCTGCTGGAAAAATTCGGGCCTAACGTCGAGTTTTAGAGAAAGGAGGGATAATCATGCCGGAAGATTCCGCCGCGTCCTTAGCGGTAAACAAAACAAGACTTGTAAAGGGAAAAAAGCAGACTTCCAAAATACGCAAGACGTTTATGCGTCAGCCGTTTTCGATAATAATCTTCATTTTGCTGATTGTGTACGTCATATCCTTTCTTTCCCCGCTGATTTGGGCTTTTATCTGCTCGTTTAAATCGAGGTCGGATTTTATTCTCAATAAATTCGGTCTGCCGGAGGAGTGGATGGTCGAAAACTATCCCGCGGTTTTTAAAGAGCTTTATATCCGCGTGCTTACGAAAAGCGGATTTAAAAACGTTTACGCCTGGCAGCTTATAGCCAACGCGCTGTTTTATTCTTTAGGCTCTACCGTGGTATCGACCATGACTCACTGCATAACGGCGTATGCCTGCGCAAGATATAATAAGTATTTTATCTGCCGCATGCTTTATCCTTTGGTAATCGTCATTATGCTGCTGCCCATTGTCGGCTCGCTGGCGTCGGAGCTGCAGATGCTGCATACGATAGGCGCTTACGACAACGTCGTTATGCTTATTTTCCTTAAGGGCGGCTTTTTAGGAACTAATTTTCTGATTTTTTACGCGACGTTTAAGGGGATATCCTGGGAGTATGCCGAGGCGGCCTTTATTGACGGAGCTTCGCACGCGAGAGTTCTTTTCACAATAATGATTCCGCTTGCCATGACTACGATAAGCGCGCTGTCCCTGTTGTCCTTTATAGGATACTGGAACGAGTGGCAAGTCAACGTCATATATCTGCCTAATTTCCCGATGATATCCTACGCGCTTTATACCTTTCAAAACAATACCATAAACGCGATTTCTTCCGTGCCGCACCGCCTTGCCGCCTGTATGATTGTGCTCTTGCCGATACTGGTGCTCTTCCTTTTATTCCGCAAAAAGCTTATGGGAAACCTTACCGTAGGCGGCCTTAAGGGTTAAAACCGGCCGCGCAAAAATCTTTATTACGGAGAGTGAATTATGAGTAAAGTCAAAACACTAACTGCCGTCGCCGTCCTTGTTGCGGCGCTTGCGATACTGGCTGTAGCGGCGGTATTGGTTCCGTTCGGCGCCAGGGCCGAGGAGGGCGCTGCCGCATACAACGTGTCGGCGCTGTTCGGGTGCCGCCCGGGAGAAGCTACGGGAAAGGAAAAAGCCGCCGCGGCTGCGGCTGACAACGGTCTGCCCGCTTATCTTTACGACGAGTCGAATCCCGGCTTTAAGGAAAGCTTTGAGCAAAGAGGCGCGCTGGTCGGCGTTTCCAAGACAGCGGCGGGCGTAAAGTCAACCGTGCGTTCGTCCGAGTTTTCCATAACCGACAACACAAAGGCCGAGGCCGTTATTTCGCTTTTGCCCGCGGGAAGCTATAATAATTATTACGACCGGATTTACGATTCTGCGTCCGGTCAGCCCTCGGTTTCCGCGGCGGCGGCTTATAAGGACACCAAATACTGGCCGCCCCTGCGCGATTTAAGAGTCAGGCTTGTCGATGCGGCCGATTCGGAAAATTATATCACTGTGGATTTTCAATGGCAGACTAATCTGGACGCTTCATATAATATATCCCGTTTAAAAACCTTCGCTCCCGGGCAGCAAAGTCTGGCCGAACGCGGCGACGGCGTGCTTAGATCCGGCGGAGCATTGGTGCCGCAATCGTACTGGGGTAATACGTACAATCCCTTTACGCTTTATTACGACGCTGCGGAAAACGCGCTTTACGCAGATACCTGCGACGTAAACGGCGCAAGCATCACAAAGACGCTTGTGCGCGACTTTGACAAGGCTTATGCCGAGGACGACGTTACCTGGGAGGGCTTCAAGGGAGACTCCGTTTTTGCGGAATTTCTCTTTACCGGCGGAAACCAGGACAGCAACGTTCTTGTATTTACGCTGGACGGCCTTGCGCTTGCAACCGATTCCGACGGATATATCGCGGCTGCCGCCGCGGACGCTTATAACGCCGTTGAAGCCAATAAATTTATAGTTGCCGAGGACGCGGCTTGGGGCGACGGCCTGACCGAGTACGCTCTGCCCGTTCTTAAAATAAAAAACATGCTGACCTTATTCGACGGAGGGGAGGAGGTTACCGCGCTGCATACGGTAAAGGTTTACGACGCGTCCGGAGCGGATATAACGGATACGGCAGTAACAGGTCTGAGCGACGGCAAGTGGACCAAAGACGCGCGCTTTACTCCGCCGGCTTTGGGGGAATATAAATTTTCCTATTCGCTTGACGACAAAAGCGTCGAGCTGTGTGCGGACGTGCGCGCCTCCAGGGACGCAAACGAGCTTTTGCAGGCGGATAAGCCCGGCGCGGTAAGCTTTGAGTACGACAAGCATGCTCCGGATTATATGAGCGGCGAGGTCAAAAACGTCACCGGTCTGGGGTTGTCTTTTACGGAGGCTTTTACGCTCTCCTACGGCAACGTAATCGACTTAAGGACGCTGTCCGCCGAAGTTCCTCTTATAAAGTATATCGTCGCGCCCAAGACGCAGGCTCCTTTCAATTCGGTTAAATCAAACGATTCCGACGACGAATTTACCGGTATAGTCATTCGTCTGACGGACGCCGAGGACGACGGCAAATACATCGAAGTGCTGCACAGCCGTTCGAGATTCGGCACGCACATATCTTTCGTTACGGCGGCGGCCTCCGGTCAAGCGTACGCCAACAACAAGCAGAACAAGGAATTCGGAAGCTACGGCAGCAACAACGGCATGGCCATGAACTTTACTTTTACGGGCTGTTCCTCCGCTGTTGCTTCATTTTATTACGATTACGCCGGCAACAGAGTATTAGCCGGTCCCGATCATTACGATAAAGCAGAGCTTGAGGTAAGAGATTTCGACAATCCTAAACAGCTTCTTAACGGAGAGGAGGCGTTTGAGGGCTTTCCGTCCGGTAAGGTCAGGCTTTCATTAACGTTTTCGGGGATAAAATCGCAGACGGCAAACGTAATCCTCTATGAAATCTGCGGTCAGCGTTTGTCCGGCAGCGAGGTGATGGATTCCACGCCGCCCGTAATAATCGACGAAAATAATTTCCGGGAGGAAGCGCCCTCCGGCGAGGCGGGAACGCTGTTTCCTTTCCCGTCGCTTTCCGCGTTCGACTTGATATTCGGCGACGTTACGTCGGATCTTACGTTTGAGGCGTACCGCGATTACGGTACGGCAAGCGAGCAGAAAATAGCGGCTTCGGATAAGGGCTTTGTTCCGGATAAAAATGGGCTCTATACTATTGTCGCTAAAGTATCCGACGGCGCTCTTAACGAGGCGAAAGCGGAATTCAGCGCGGAGGTCGTTGATAAGCTGCCGTTTATGACGTTAAAGCTGTCCGAGGAATATCCTTCGTCGATTTACGTCGGCAGCAGTCTTAGGCTGCCCGATTATCGCGTAGAGGGAGGGAGCGGAGCTAAAAATACCGTGTTTAACGTCACCGATCCGGCCGGCCGGAATCTTGATTTAAGCCGTAATAAAATAACGTTTTCACAGCAGGGAGTATATACCGCCAGCTATTCGGTCACCGATTATTTAGGCGCGCGCAAGGTATTCCGCTATTACATATCGGCGGCCTATTCGCCTATGCCGGTTATGGACGACGTTACGGTGCCGGCCGCGCTGCTGTCCGGCAAAAAGTTTAAGTTTGCGCGCCCCGCGGCATACGATTATACTTCGTTTATAGGCGAAGCGAGGAATGCCGACGTGGAGGTTTACGTCACGGAGCCGGGCAAGGAAAGGACTAAGCTTAATGAAAATCTGGAATATACGCCTTCTGTAAGCTCCGGAACCGTCAAGGTGGAATACGCCGCGGCGGCTGTTCTCGATAAAAGCAAAGTTGTCGTCAAAACCTATGAAACAAAAATAATTTCACCGGAAAAAATGGGAGATTATTTTGTTGCCGATGGCAATATGCGTACCGATTACGTTGCTTCCGACGCTGATTCATCGCCGGAAGCCGTGTTTAGCGCGACTGGACAGGGCGCCGGTATTACGTTCGTCAATCCGCTGCCCGGCGACAATTTCACCGTGACGCTTAAAGGGGCGGCAGGCTCGGCGCTTTCTAAAATAAAAATGATACTTGTCGATTCCGTCAATCCTCAGCAGCGCGTAGAGCTTTCCTTTACCGCGGACGGAATAAAAACCGTGATAGAGCAAAACGGGGTTTCGTCGGAAATGGCCGGCTCGTTTGCGGCCGGACAGACGATGCGAGTGGATCTTAAAAACGGCAATCGCATCTACGATAGGGACGGAATGATCGCGGCGTCGCTTGACGCCACCGTTTATGGGGACGACTTTACAGGCTTTACAAGCGGAAAAATGTATATGTCAATCGTATATGAGGCTTACGCCGATGGTAATTCGGGAGGGCTGAGTATACATAATCTAGTCAATCAGCCCCGTTTTTACGAGGATATGACGGACAGCATTGCGCCGTTCATTCTGATTGAAAACGAATACAAGCTTTATCACGATTACGGTTCGGAAATCACGATTTCAAAGGCGCACGTTACTGACGTTTTGGACCCCGAGGCCGAAATATATCTGACGGTGCGCGCGCCCGACGGTACGGTAGTGTACGACGCCGTGCCCTGCGACCGCAATTACGAAATGCGTCTGACGGAATACGGCACCTATTCCGTGACTTACCGCGCGTCGGATTCGTCGTACAACATTACGTCGCGTAATTTCAATATAGTGTCTTACGACGACGTTCCGCCGGCAATAGAGATTTCGGGTACGGTAAAGACGGAATACAAGGTGGGAGAAAAGCTTGCCCTCAACGAGGTCCGCGCGACGGATAACGTGACCGCGGCCGAGGATATGACGGTAACGGCAGTTATCATCGAGGAGTATTCGGGATATATCGCATCGGTTAAAGAGAAAGGTTTTACGTTTACCCGTGCCGGCAGATATACGCTGCGTTATTTCGTCGAGGACGGCTTTAAAAATTACTGTCTGCGCGATTTTACGATTACGGTAACGGATTAAGGGAGGAATAGAAATGATTAAAAGGATTTTCTGTATTGCGCTTTCGCTTGTTATGCTGCTGTCTCTGTGCGCGTGCGCCGGAAGCGGCGAGCCTGACGATCCCGATACGGGCAAACCGGCCGATATCGTGGAGGAAACCGATATCAAGCTGGTTTCCGGCGGCAGCAGCGATTATAAAATCGTTATTCCGGCTCAGCCGAGCAATTCCGAAGCTTACGCCGCAAGGGAACTCCGCTTTTTTATCGGGGAGGCTACGGGCGCTCAGCTGGAGATTATTTCCGACGACGGACTGTCGTTTGACGAAAACGCCAAATATCTTTCGCTGGGCAACACCTCGATTTTTCGGGCTTCCGGTCTTTCGGTCGATTACGATCAGCTCAACAGCGACGGCTTTAAAATCAAGACCTTCGGCAATACCGTTGTAATGTCCGGCGCCAGGGGAAACGGCACGCTTTACGCTGCCTACGGCTTTTTACAGCGCAATTTCGATTACGACTATTTTGCCATAGACGAGTGGACTATCGCCGAATACGATACCGTCAATCTTAAAAAAATGGACGTTACCGATATTCCGACGTTCAACGGCAGATGGGTGACCTGCAAGACGCTGGATATATATGACGACGAGTGGAGCTATCGCCTGCGGCTTACGGGCGGACAGGGTAAAATGCTGACAAATACCGTAACGCCCTGGTCGGTGCTCAACGATCAGTCGATGATGGGGCAGATTCTTCCTTACGATAAGTACGGCGGCAGAACGACGGCCGACGGCAAGCCTTGGATGAGCGGCGATATGAAGACGGGCCAGCTGTGCATCACGACGGCGACCTACGACGAGGAATGCTTCAATACTTTCTGCGATAATCTTATCAATAATTTCGTCGCGGTGGAAACCGATCAAAAGATATTCATGCTGGGCATAAACGATCACTGGGGACGCTGCAAATGCGAGACCTGCACGGCGGATTACGCCAAGTACCGTGAAAGCGGAGTCATGGTGCGGTTTTGCAATAAGGTGGCGGACCGCGTGCAGGAATGGATTGACGAAAACTCTCCCGGCAGAGAATTTTACATCTGCACCTTTGCGTATCTTTATACTCTCGATCCGCCGGTAAGCTACGACAACGCTTCAAAAAAATACGTTCCTTTAGACGATTCGGTCGTGTGCAACGATAACGTAATGATACGTATCGCGCCCATAAGCAGCGTCAATATGTATCCTCATACCGATATGGATAAAAACGGGGCGGCCGCAACGGCTTTCAGCGGCTGGCGCGCGGTGACAAG
>ERZ1673753.2340-NODE-2340-length-14449-cov-9.302626_pt1 | contig 14449 bp, 9 predicted proteins | sample MGYA00580201_ERZ1673753 | MGnify/ENA primary metagenome ERZ1673753 (study PRJEB41218, sample SAMN15661747) | gut metagenome | host: Homo sapiens | place: Canada: London | collected 2015-08-20/2019-03-30 | study: EMG produced TPA metagenomics assembly of... | reverse complement strand
GCACGATGCCCGTACCGTCCGAAGTGGTCACGTAGTCGCCGACGATCACGCGGAAGGCGTCGCCTTCCGGCTTCACCCACGGGATCAGCTGCTCGTAGCGGATGCCTTCCAGCTCGGGACCTTTCCAGCTCCCCTCCATGATCTCGTATGTGCCTTCCATCTTCTTGGTGAAGTAGGAACCCAGTAGCTCTTTGGCCAGAATGACCGTCTGCGGCCGGTCGGTGTAGGGGTTGCGGCACTTGACCTTCACGTATTCGATCGCAGGGCCTACGGCCAGCGCCGTGTTCGAAGGCAGCGTCCACGGCGTGGTGGTCCAGGCCAGGAAATAGAGTTCACCTTCGACCCCTTCGAAGAGTTTCTCGCTCTTCGCGTCGCGGATCACGCGGAACTGCGACGTGCAGGTCGTGTCCTTCACGTCGCGGTAGCAGCCGGGCTGGTTCAGTTCGTGGGTCGAGAGACCCGTTCCGGCGGCGGGCGAGTAGGGCTGGATGGTGTAGCCCTTGTAGAGCAGTCCCTTGTCGAAGAGCTGCTTCAGGAGCCACCACAGCGTCTCGATGTATTTGTTGTCGTAGGTGATGTACGGGTCGTCCATGTTGACCCAGTAGCCCATCTTGCGCGTGAGGTCCTCCCACTTGCCCGTGAACTCCATCACCGCCTCGCGGCACGTGCGGTTGTACTCCTCGATGGAGATCTTCTTGCCGATGTCCTCCTTGGTGATGCCGAGTTTCTTCTCGACGCCCAGCTCCACGGGCAGTCCGTGGGTGTCCCATCCCGCCTTGCGGTGCACGAGATAGCCCTGCTGCGTCTTGTAGCGGCAGATGATGTCCTTGATCGTGCGTGCCATGACGTGGTGGATGCCCGGCATGCCGTTGGCCGAGGGGGGGCCTTCGTAGAATACGAATGCGGGGTGTCCCTCGCGGGTGTCGATGCTTTTGTGGAATGTGTCGCGGGCGTCCCATTCGCCGAGCACTTCGGCGGCTACGCCGGCCAGATCGAGACCTTTATACTCCTTGAACTTCATATCGGTAAGAAATTTCTTCGCTGTTTTTCTGACAAGCAACAAAGATATAAAAAAGATTTAATAAATCGGACTTTTTCAAGCCCGATTGTTGAGAAGCGGGACCGCGCCGGCGTTATTTCCGGACGGGAACGTCGAGCCGGAAGCACGAACCCCGTCCGACGGCCGAATCGACGCCGACACGGCCGCCCAGCTGTTCGGCGACCGACTTGCAGATCGAGAGTCCGAGTCCGGTTCCCTGCGTGAAGGTGTCGAGTTTGACGAAGCGTTCGAAGATGCGCCCGTGGTCTTCGGGGGCGATGCCGATTCCCGTGTCCCGGACGTGGAAGCGGATGTAGCCGGGGATTTCGCAGAATCCCACCGTGATAGACCCCTCTCGCGTGAATTTCAGGGCGTTGCGCAGGTAGTTGCCGATGATCCGGGTGACTCCCTGCCGGTATGCCCGGATCGGGCGCGGTGGAAGTTCCTCCTCCATGCGGAGCTCCACGCCCGGGGGACACTGTGGCCGGAACACCTCGACCGTTTCGCGGACGAACTCCCGGGCGTCGAAAGTCGTGCGGACGACCTCCGACCGTCCGGATTCGATGAGCGCGAGGTCGAGCACGTCGGAGATGATCTGCAACAGCAGGTCGTTGTTGCGCCGGATGATGTCGCTGTACTCCTTGCGGGTCTTGCTTCTGGGTTCTTTGGCGAGCAGTTCCGAGAATCCGACGATGGCGTTCAGCGGCGTGCGTATCTCGTGGCTCATGTTGGCCAGGAAGGTCGATTTGAGGCGGTTTGCCTCTTCGGCGCGCTCCTTGGCACGCCGAAGCTGCTCTTCGCTGCGCCGGGCTAAGGTGATGTCTTCGAGCAGGATGACCAGCTCGTCGTCGTCGTTCGGGGTATTGTAGATCAGGCTGCGGCAATAGCGTCCCGAATCCGGAGCCTGCCAAAGGTGTTCTCGGGAGCCTCCGGAGGGGATGTGTGTGAATCTCGGGATATTCTCCTGGGGATTCAATCCCATTTCGCTGGCCGTTTTTCCGGTGAAGTCCTGTATGCGGATGCCCAATATCCGGCCGGCCTGCTGGTTGATGTACGAAAGCAGGTAATCGACGGCTCGGCCGGTTTTGTCGCGCAAGATGTTGATGCGCAGGTAGCCGATCGGCAGATGTTCGATCAGCAGCGCGAGATGGCTGTAATTGCGCTGCGCCACTTTGTAACTCTGGTTGATGGCGGCGAATTCCGCGCTCTCGGGGTTGTTGTCTACGACGCAACGCACGCTTCCGAAAGCCGTGCGGGTATTCGTCCGCGGATCGGTGCGTACTTTCACGGCTTTGATTTGCAGACACTTGTTGCCGTTCGTCGTGACGAATGTCTCATCGAGCGTGTCGGTGACTTTGAGTGCGGCGCAGCGGGTGTAGATCTGCACGCGGTGTGCCTCTTTGGGAAGCAGGAGAACTTCGTCGAACGTGATGCGCGTACGATCCGTGCCGAAGAGTTCCGCTGCCAGCGGGGAGCAGGTCATTTCGCGTTTTCCGAAATCGAGCTGCCACCATCCGATGTCCGATGCGTTGAGAAGTTGTTGTAATAGTTCAGTGGATACGGGATTTTTTGCGTTCATGGAAAGGGACTGTTTTTCCATTCGGCCGTTTTTATATTTAGTCGAATTTCATTTAGTCGAAAGACTGCATTTCGATCAGTTTGGCGTAGATGCCGTTGCGCTCCATCAGGGAGGTGTGCGTACCCTGCTCGGCGATGCGTCCGTGGTCCACGACGATGATCTGGTCGGCGTTGTGGATGGTCGATAGCCGGTGGGCGATGACCACCGACGTGCGGCCTTTGAGCAGGTTGTTGAGGGCTTCCTGAACGAGTTTCTCGCTCTCGGTGTCGAGGGCCGAGGTCGCCTCGTCGAGGATCAGGATGTCGGGGTTCTTCAATACCGCGCGGGCGATCGAGAGCCGCTGGCGCTGTCCGCCGGAGAGCTTCACGCCCCGGTCGCCGATGTTCGTTTCGTAACCCTCGGGGCTCTCGCGGATGAAGCAGTCGGCGTTGGCGACCTTCGCCGCCTCGACCACCTCTTCGTGCGTGGCGCCGCGTTTGCCCATGGCGATGTTGCCTTCGATGGTGTCGTTGAACAACACGGTGTCCTGCGCCACGACGCTCATGTGTTCGCGCAGGCTCTCCTGCGTGTAGTCGCGCAGCGAGACGCCGTCGATGCGGATGTCGCCCGACGTGGGGTCGTAGAACCGCGGCAGCAGTTCGCTCAGGGTCGATTTGCCGCCGCCCGAGGGTCCCACCAGCGCCACGGTCTGGCCGCGGAGGATCTCGAACGAAACGCCGTCGATCACCTCGCGCGAACCGTCGTAGGAGAAGTGCACGTCGCGGAACTCGATCTTCTCTTTCAGCCCCGTCAGCTCCTTGGCGCCGGGGGCGTCCTGGATTTCGGGCGTCGTGTCGATGATCGAGAAGATGCGTTCGCCGGCGGCGATGCCCTGGTTGATGTTGGCGAATTGGTCGATGAAGGTGCGCACGGGGCGCGTGATCTGCGAGAAGATGGCCACGAAGGCGATGAATCCGCCGGGGTCGAGCGATCCCTTGGCGACGAGCGATCCGCCGAAGACGAGGATCACGCCCACGGCCGTGATGCCGAGAAATTCGCTCATCGGCGACGCCAGCTGCTGGCGGCGGGCCATCGAGAGGGTCAGCCGTGCGAGGTCGGCGCTGATGGCGTAGAATTTCTGCTTGATGTATTCGACGGCGTTGTAGCTCTTGATGACCTTGATGCCCGCGAGCGATTCGTCGAGCGTGGCGACCATTTCGCCCATGCGCTGTTGGTTGGTGCGGGCCGGGTGGCGGAGTTTCTTGACGATGCTGCCGATCAGCAGCGCGACCACCGGGAGGAACAGCACCGAGAAGATCGCCAGCTCCCACGAAATGGAGACCATCATCACGATGTAGCCGATGATGAGGAACGGTTCGCGGAACGACACCTGGAGCGTGTTGGTGATGCAGAACTGCACGACGCCCACGTCGGAGGTGATCTTCGAGATGATGTCGCCCTTGCGCTGGTCCGAGAAGTAGCCCACGTTCATGTCCATCACGCGCGAGAACATCTCGTTGCGCATCCGTTGCAGGGTCCGGGTGCGCATGTTCTCCATGGTCCAGGCGCCCAGATAGCGGAACAGGTTGCTCAGCAGGCTGATGCAGATAGCCACTATGGCCAGCAGCATCAGGACGTTCTGCGTGGAGTATTCCTGGAAAATATGCGAATAGGTGAAGTTGAAGAGCGTGGCCAGATACTCCTTGTTCAGCTCCACGGGGGGCAGTTTCTCGACGTATTCGAACGAGTAGTTCGCGTCGAACATGGTGTTCAGGATCGGGATGATCAGCATGAACGTCAGCGAGTTGAACAGCGCGTAGAACAGGGAGTAGAAAAAGTAGGGGATCGCGTATTTCTTGATCGGCCGGGCGAAGCCCAACAGCCGCATGTATGTCTTGAACATTCCGGGCGTATGGTTTGGTGGTTACGCAATAATCGGACAAAGATACGAATAAGCGAGGGCAAAAGCAAGTTTACTTGCATTTTGCCGAGCGGAAGTATCTTCGGCGCAGCCAAAGATACGAAAAAGAATTGACAGCACCAAAACCGGGCTGCGGGCGGCTCGGTCCGGGATATGGCGGCCGCAGCGGCTCCGGGGCCGGAAACGGTGGTCCGGCAGGGGAAGACTCGCAGGAAATTTCGGCGAAAGTTTGCGCCCGAAGGAGCAGAAAAAAAGAGCGGCGACGTTTCCGTCACCGCTCCGTGGGATCGTATCCCGTATCTTCCAGCCAGTGTGTCCGGTCGTTGGCCGCCGCCACGGCCAGCTTGTCGCAGCGGTTGTTCTCCACCGTGTCGGCGTGGCCCTTGACCCAGACGAACCGGACGTTGTGGCGGTTGTACGCGCGCAGGAAGCGCATCCACAGGTCGGGGTTCTTCTTGCCCGCGAATCCCTTGCGCTCCCAGCCGAAGACCCAGCCTTTGGTGACGGCATCGACGACGTATTTCGAATCGGAGTAGATCACGACCTCCGAGCCCTCGAATTTGAGGGTTTCGAGCGCCACGCACACGCCCATCAGCTCCATGCGGTTGTTGGTCGTCAGCCGGAAGCCCTGCGACAGCTCCTTGCGGTGATGCCCCGAGAGGAGCACCGCGCCGTAGCCCCCGGGGCCGGGGTTTCCGAGGGCCGAACCGTCGGTATAGATAGTGATTTGCACGTTCGTGAATCCGATTTACCGCGCAGAGGCGCCGTCGAGTTGTTTGAGCAGTTCCCCAGCTTGTTCACGGTAGGTTTTGTCCGGGAATTTCAGCAGTTTCGTCCACCAGGTCCGGGCTTGTTCCGTCTCGCCCAGTGAGGCGTAGAGCTGTCCGATGTTCAAGATGATCAGGGCGTCGTCAGGATCGGCTTCCGAAGCCCGGATGAACCAGCGCAGCGCCTCTTCCGGACGGCCCGCGGTGTAGTGCCATACGGCGACGTTGTTGAGAGCCACGGGGCTTTCGGAACAGTAAGCCGCTTCGCGTTCGGCCAAACGGCCGAGTGCGGCCGATGCCGGATCGTCCGGTTCCGACGACAGGGCGTCGAACAATGTATTGGCATAGTCCTGCAGGTAATCGGCGATCAGTTCTTTCGGCGTTACGGTCTGTGCTGTCGTGCCGTCCGCTCCGATCCATTGCCCATTGTTTTGCTCCGCCCGGTCCGTCAGGACGCAGAGTGATTCGACCATCTGGTCGTATTTTCCGGCATGCATGAAAGCCGCCGCGCGTCCGAGCCGCATGTCGAGCCGGTCGGGATGCAGCGCGATGCCGTGGTCGATGGCTTCGACAGCGCGTGCGAGCAGACTTTCATCGTATTCGATCCGTTCGGAGAGGCTGCCGGCCTCGGCTCCCGTGGAATCCTGCAAGATGAGGCGGTCAGGCGATTCACCCGGTTGGGGTTCCGTGTCCCCGGATCTTCGGAGAACCATTACGGAATGCCGGGATCGGTTGAAAAGGTGATTGAAACGGTCGATCCAGAGCCGCGCATCTTTTGGACTTGCGGCCTCCCATGCGGCGAAATAGTTGTTCCAGACCGTGGTGTCGCTGCTTTGCGGCGGGGTGAGGCCCCGGGGCTGTGCATGCAGCGCATACTGTCCGCAGGCTATCGTTCCGATGAGCAGCAACAAGAATCCGTTTTTTCTCCTTTTCATTCCGGGTGTCTATTTTAACGTTGCGAGCTGTGCCCGGATCGCCGCGATCTTGGCCTCGGCGTCGGCCTGCTTGGCGCGCTCGTTGGCCACGACCTTTTCGGGTGCCGAGGAGACGAAGCGTTCGTTCGAGAGTTTCTTCATCACCGAGGCGAGGAATCCCTCGTAGTAGGCCAGGTCGTCCGCGAGTTTTTTGCGCTCGGCTTCGGTGTCGATCTTGCCCGCCATCGGCACGAAATACTGCGTCGTCTTGACGATGAACGCCACGGCTGCCGGGTCCTTCTCCGCGACGGGCTCGATGGCCGCGAGGTTGGCCATCTTCATCACCACGGGGGCGAACTCCGCCGGATAGTTCTCGTCGGCGATCACGCGCAGCGTCAGCGCCTCCTTCTGGGGCAGGTTCTTCTGGTTGCGGATGCTGCGCACCGAGGTGATGATCTCCCGGGCGAGTTCGAAGCGCGCCAGCATCGCGGCGTCTTCGGCCGCGGGTTCGGGCATCTGCGCCACGCAGATCGAGGCTCCCTCGGCCCGCGGCGCGAGGTCCTGCCAGATCTCCTCCGTGACAAACGGCATGAAGGGGTGCAGCACGCGCATCAGGGCGTCGAACCAGCCCTTCGTCGCCTCCATCGTCGGGGCGTCGATCGGCTGCCCGTAGGCGGGCTTCACCATTTCGAGGTACAAGCCGCTGAAATCGTCCCAGAACAGGCGGTAAGCCTCCTTGAAGGCTTCCGAGATGCGGTAGTTTCTGAAATCCTCGGCGATCTGCCGCAGCGAGCGGCCCAAAGCCTGCCCGAACCATGCGACGGCCAGCCGGTTGTTCTCGCTCTGCGCGGCCGCGGCGTCCGTCGTCCAGCCGTTCACCAGCCGGTAGGCGTTCCATATCTTGTTGCCGAAGTTGCGGCCCTGCTCGCACAGCGCCTCGTCGAACATCACGTCGTTGCCGGCCGACGAGGAGATGAGCATGGCCATGCGCACGCCGTCGGCGCCGAACTTGTCGATCAGGTCCAGCGGGTCGGGCGAGTTGCCCAGCTGCTTCGACATCTTGCGGCCGATCTTGTCGCGCACGATGCCCGTGAAGTAGACGTTTCCGAAGGGCTTTTCGTGACGGTATTCGTATCCGGCCATAATCATGCGGGCCACCCAGAAGAAGATGATGTCCGGACCGGTCACCAGATCGTCGGTGGGGTAGTAGTAACTGATCTCCCTGTTGTCCGGGTGACGGATGCCGTCGAACACCGAGATGGGCCACAGCCACGACGAGAACCACGTGTCGAGCACATCCTCGTCCTGCCGCAGGTCCGTCAGTTGCAGCGATGCGTCGCCGCTCTTCGCGCGGGCCTTTTCCAGCGCCTCTTCGGCCGTCGGGGCCACCACGAAGCCGCCTTTGGGCAGGTACCAGGCCGGAATGCGCTGGCCCCACCACAGCTGGCGCGAGATGCACCAGTCCTTGATGTTCTCCATCCAGTGGCGGTAGGTGTTCTTGTATTTCTCGGGCACGAAGCGGATCGCGTCCTCCATCACGGCCTTCGTCGCCGGTACGGCCAGCTCCTGCATCGAGAGGAACCATTGCATCGAGAGCTTCGGTTCGATGGCCACGCCCGTGCGCTCCGAATAGCCCACGTTGTTGGTGTACTCCTCGGTTTTTTCCAGCAGGCCCGCCGCGTCGAGATCCTTCTCGATCTGCCGGCGCACGTCGAAACGGTCCTGACCCACGTAGAGGCCCACCTTGTCGTTGATCGTGCCGTCGTCGTTGAAGATGTCGATAGTCTCCAGCCCGTATTTCTCGCCCAGCATGTAGTCGTTCACGTCGTGCGCCGGGGTTACCTTCAGGGCGCCCGTTCCGAATTCGATGTCCACGTATTCGTCGCGGATCACGGGGATCGAACGGCCCACCAGCGGCACGATGACGCGGGCCCCCTCGGCCAGCCACTCGTAGCGCGGGTCGTTGGGATTGACGCACAGCGCCGTGTCGCCCAGAATGGTTTCGGGGCGCGTCGTGGCGACGATGATCGTCCGGTCGGTGCCCTCGACCGCATAGCGCAGGTAGTAGAGTTTGCCGTGCGACTCCTTGAAGACCACCTCCTCGTCCGAAAGGGCCGTCTGCGCCGCGGGGTCCCAGTTGACCATCCGCACGCCGCGGTAGATTTTCCCCTTTTCATAGAGGTCGCAGAAGACGCGCAGGACGCTTTCCGTGCGGGCTTCGTCCATCGTGAAGCACGTGCGGTCCCAGTCGCACGAGGTGCCCAGCTTGCGCAGCTGCTTGAGGATCACGCCGCCGTATTTCTCTTTCCACTCCCAGGCGTAGCGGAGGAACTCCTCGCGCGTGAGCGACGCCTTTTCGATGCCCTTTTCGTGGAGCATCGCCACCACCTTGGCCTCGGTGGCGATCGACGCATGGTCCATGCCCGGCACCCAGCAGGCGTTCTTTCCCGACATGCGGGCGCGGCGCACCAGCACGTCTTGCAGCGTGTTGTTGAGCATGTGCCCCATGTGGAGCATGCCCGTCACGTTGGGGGGCGGAATGACGATCGTGTAGGGTTCCCGTTCGTCGGGCTCCGAGTGGAAGATGCCCCGGTCGATCCAGTAGTCGTACCACTTGGATTCGATCTGCTGCGGTGCGTATTTGTCGGCGATTTGCATGGCGCGTAGATTTTACTTTGTTTTCAGGGATGCAAAGTTATTAACATTCTGTCAAAGATAAAATAAAATTCCTGAAAAAACGTTACCTTTGCAACATTATATATTTGTATACTATGAGCAAAAAAAAGATAGAAACCTTCGAAGTGGACGACATGAACCTGGTCCCCGAACTGCTCGACGGCAAACACCACGTGATTCCCATCGTCACCGGCGGTGACGAGCCCGTGGAGGAGGTCGAGGTCCCCGAGATCATACCCATCCTCACGCTGCGCTCCTCGGTGCTTTTCCCGGGAGCGATAACTCCCATCACGGTGGGCCGCGACAAGAGCATCAACCTCGTGCGCGCCGTGAATGCCGAGGGCGGCATCCTGGGTGCCGTGCTGCAACGCGAAAGCGATGTCGAGGACCCCGCGCCGGACGACATGTACAAGGTCGGCACCGCGGCGCGGATCATCAAGATACTGGAGATGCCCAACGGCAACCTGACGGTGATCCTGAACGGTCTGGAGAAGATCGAGATCACGGAGTACATCACCACCGAGCCCTATTTCAAGGCCCGGGTGACGGCCCTGCGCGATTCGACCCCCGATCTGAAGAGCATCGAGTTCGAGGCCCTCGTGGATTCGATCCGCGACGTGGCGCTGAACATCATCAACGTTTCGCCGTCGATGCCCAAGGAGGCGGCCTTCGCCATCAAGAACATCGACTCGAAACGCGGTATCATCAACTTCATCTGCTCCAACATGGAGCTCACGGACGAAGACCGCCAGTCGCTGCTGGAGGCCCCCGGCCTGCTGGCCCGCGCCCGCAAGCTGCTGGAGATACTCATCCGCGAACAGCAACTGGCCGAGCTGAAGAGCCAGATTCAGGAGCGCGTCAAGCAGGAGATCGACAAGCAGCAGCGCGACTACTACCTGCAACAGCAGATGCGCACCATTCAGGACGAGCTGGGCGACGGCGCCGACGCCGACATCGAGAAGATGCGCGAGGCGGCCAAGAAGAAGAACTGGCCCAAGGAGGTGGGCGAAACCTTCGAGAAGGAGTTGCAGAAGGTCGAGCGGCTGAACCCCGCCGTGGCCGAATATTCGGTGCAGATGACCTACCTGCAACTGCTGCTGGAGCTGCCGTGGAACGACGTGACGAAGGACAATCTCGACCTGACCTGCGCCCGCGAACAGCTCGACCGCGACCACTTCGGTCTCGACGAGGTGAAGGAACGCATCCTGGAACACCTGGCGGTCATCAAGCTCAAGGGCGACCTCAAATCCCCGATCCTCTGCCTCTACGGCCCTCCGGGCGTGGGCAAGACCTCGCTGGGCAAGTCGGTCGCCGCGGCGCTGGGCCGCAAGTTCGGCCGCATCTCGCTGGGCGGACTGCACGACGAGTCGGAGATCCGCGGACACCGCCGCACCTACATCGGCGCCATGCCGGGCCGGATCATCCAGACCATCAAACGGTGCGGATCGTCCAACCCCGTGATTATTCTCGACGAGGTGGACAAAGTGACGGTCTCGAACCACGGCGACCCGTCGAGCGCCCTGCTGGAGGTCCTCGACCCGGAGCAGAACACCACCTTCCACGACAACTACATCGACATGGAATACGACCTGTCGAAGGTGCTGTTCATCGCCACGGCCAACAACATCGCCAACATCGCCCCGGCGCTGCGCGACCGCATGGAGATGATCAACATCCCCGGCTACCTCGTGGAGGAGAAGGTGCGCATCGCGCTGGACCACCTGCTGCCCAAGCAGCGCGAGGCCCACGGCATCAAGGAGCCGGAGATGACGATGTCGGCGGAGACCGTCGAGGGGATCGTTTCGGGCTATACGCGCGAGGCGGGCGTCCGCTCGCTGGACAAGAATCTGGCGAAGATCGCCCGAGCCCGCGCCAAGCAGATCGCCTTCGACGAGGCTTTCGCGCCCGAGGTTTCGGCCCGGGAGGTCGAGAAGATCCTCGGCATGCCCAAATTCCTCCGCGAGGAGTACGAGGTGGGCGGCATGACGGGCGTCGTGACGGGCCTCGCATGGACCGAGGTCGGCGGCGACATCCTCTACATCGAATCGGTGCTGACGCCCGGCAAGGGCAAGGTGAGCCTCACGGGCAACCTGGGCGAGGTGATGAAGGAGTCGGCCACGATCGCCCACGAGTGGGTGATGGCCCACCACAAGGAGCTGGGCATCGACCCGGAGATGTTCGAGAAGAACGACATCAATATCCACGTGCCGGAGGGCGCGATCCCGAAAGACGGTCCTTCGGCCGGCATCACGATGGTCACCTCGATCGTCTCGACCTATACGGGCCGCAAGGTGAAGGAGCGCATCGCCATGACGGGCGAGACGACCCTCCGCGGACGGGTGATGCCCGTGGGCGGCGTGAAGGAGAAGATTCTGGCCGCCAAGCGCGCCGGCATCACCGAGCTGATCCTCTCGGAGGAGAACCGCAAGGACATCGCCGAGATCAAGGCCGATTATATCGCCGGGCTGACGTTCCACTACGTGAAGACCAACGACGAGGTGCTGAAACTGGCTTTGGAGTAGATGAATGTCGAGGAGTTCCGGACTTACTGCCTCTCGTTCGCAGGGACGCACGACGATTTCCCGTTCGGCAAATCGTCGTCGGATTACGACCGGGACATACTCGTCTTTTACGTGCTGGACAAGTGGTTCTGCTTCGTGAACGCCGTGGCGTGGGATTTCTGCAACCTGCGGTGCGCTCCCGAGCGGATTCCGGAACTGCGGGAGCGTTACGAGGGCATCGGCCCGGGCTGGCACATGAACAAAAAACATTGGATCAGCGTCCGCTTCGACAGCGACGTGCCCGGAGAGCTCCTGAAGGAGCTGGTCCGGCAGTCGTATGAACTGGCGACGGCGCATCTGACGAAAAAGCAGCGGGCCGAACTGGCCGAAAAAGATAAGCAGCTATGAAATTCATTGCGATCATTCCCGCGCGCTACGCTTCGACGCGCTTCCCCGGCAAGCCGCTGGCCCTGCTGGGCGGGAAACCCGTTATCCGGCGGGTCTACGAGCAGGTCGCCGGCGTGCTGGACGACGCCGTGGTGGCCACCGACGACGAGCGCATCTACGATGCCGTGCGGGCTTTCGGGGGCCGGGTCGAGATGACCTCCCCGGACCACCGGAGCGGCACCGACCGCTGCCGGGAAGCCTATGACCGGCTGGGCGCGGAGTACGACGTGGTGGTCAACGTGCAGGGCGACGAACCCTTTATCCGGCCCTCGCAGCTGGAGGCCGTGAAGCGGTGTTTCGACGACCCCGCGACCGACATCGCCACGCTCGTGAAACCTTTCACGGAGGCCGACGGACTCGCCGCCCTCGAAAATCCCAACTCCCCCAAGGTGGTCCTCGACGCACAGTCGCGGGCCGTCTATTTTTCCCGCTCGGTGATCCCCTATCTGCGGGGCGTTCCGCGCGAGGAGTGGCTTGCGCGCCACACCTTTTATAAACATATCGGGCTCTATGCCTTCCGCACCGACGTGCTGCGCGCGGTGACGGACCTGCCGCAGTCGGCGCTCGAAAAGGCCGAATCGCTCGAACAGCTGCGCTGGCTGGAGAACGGATACAAGATCGGCGTGGGGATTTCGGAGGTCGAGACCGTCGGTATCGACACCCCCGAGGACCTGCAAAAAGCAGAACGCTTTTTGCAATTAAAAATGAATAATTAGGTGTGTGGACTCGGGTTTCACATCCTGCCATTGTCTTTAACCTCCGCTTAATGAGCGAGGTCATTGCGAGGAGCGAAGCGACGTGGCAATCTGTGGAGAAGCGTTGCGACGTTACGGATTTGTAAGCGGATTGCAACAGCCTCTGACGAGGCTTCGCAATGACAAAATATTATGCATGGAATTAAAAATTGGGAGTTCGGCAAATTCTTAATTCTTAATTCTTAATTTTTAATTAAATTTTATGGCAATAAAATTCATCGCGGGCCCGTGCGTGATCGAGTCTGCCGAACTGCTGGACACCGTGGCCGAACGGCTGACGGCCATCAACCGGACGCTCGGCACCGACATCATCTTCAAGGCGTCGTTCGACAAGGCCAACCGCACGTCGATCGCGTCGTTCCGCGGCCCGGGGCTCGAAAAAGGGTTGCAGATGCTTGCCGATGTGCGGGCCAAATGGGGGCTGAAAATCCTCACGGACATCCACGAACCGGCGCAGGCCGCGCCCGTGGGCGAGGTGGCCGACGTAATCCAGATTCCGGCTTTCCTCTGCCGCCAGACCGATCTGGTAGTCGCCGCGGCGAAGACCGGACGGACGGTGAACATCAAGAAGGCCCAGTTCCTCTCGGGCCCCGACATGCAATATCCCTACGAAAAGGCCCGCGAGGCCGGAGCCTCCGACATCTGGCTGACCGAGCGCGGCAATTCGTTCGGTTACAACAATCTGGTCGTCGATTTCCGCAACATCCCCGACATGCTGAAGATCGCCCCCACGGTCGTCATGGACTGCACCCACTCGGTGCAGCGTCCCGGCGCGGCGGGCGGCAAGACGGGCGGTAACCGGGAGTTCGTGCCCGCCATGGCCCTTGCGGCCAAGGCGTTCGGGGCCAACGGCTTCTTCTTCGAGGTGCATCCCGATCCCGACAAGGGGCTGAGCGACGCCGCGAACATGCTGCGGCTCGATGATTTGGAAGCGTTAATTAAATCCCTGCTGTAAATGACCGATACGACAAAGGCGCAGATTCTCGCGGTGGCCCGCAAGGCGGTCCATACGGAGATGCTGACGCTCAAACATCTGGAAGAGACTTTAGGCGACGAGTTCGCCGCGGCCGTGGAGATGATTCTCGGAAGCCGCGGCAAGTGTATCATCACGGGCATGGGCAAGTCGGGCCTCGTGGGGCGCAAGATCGCCGCGACGCTCGCCTCGACCGGCACCCCGAGCTTCTTCCTCCACCCCGGGGAGGCTTTCCACGGCGACCTGGGCATGATCTCGAAAGAGGACATCGTGGTGGCGCTCTCCTATTCGGGCGAGACGGACGAGATTCTGAAAATCGTTCCCTTCATCCACTCCAACGGCAACCGGCTCATTTCGATGACCGGCAATCCCGAGTCGGCGCTGGCCCGGAATTCCGACGTGCATCTGGATGTCGGGGTCCGCGAGGAGGCTTGCATCCTGCACCTCGCGCCCACTTCGTCAACCACGGCGCAGATCGCTATGGGCGATGCGCTGGCCGTGTCGCTGATGCAGATGCGGGGGTTCACGAGCGTCGATTTCGCGCGCCTGCATCCGGGCGGAAGCCTCGGGCGGCGTCTGCTGATGACCGTGGGCAACGTCATGCGCGACCACGACCTGCCGGTGGTGGCTCCCGACTGCCCGGCGACGGAGATGATCCACGCCATTTCGAAAGGCGGGCTGGGGTTGATCGTGATCTGCGACGGCGACCGCATCGAGGGCATCGTCACCGACGGCGACGTGCGCCGTGCGATGGAGCGCCTGCGCGGGGAATTCTTCAACATCAAAGCCGCAGACATCGCCACGCGCAATCCCAAGACCATCGCGCCGGATGAGAAGCTGATCGAGGCCGAGAAGATGATGACCCGCAACAAGGTCACCTCGCTGCTCGTGACGGACG
>ERZ1673753.2325-NODE-2325-length-14534-cov-6.964017_pt1 | contig 14534 bp, 6 predicted proteins | sample MGYA00580201_ERZ1673753 | MGnify/ENA primary metagenome ERZ1673753 (study PRJEB41218, sample SAMN15661747) | gut metagenome | host: Homo sapiens | place: Canada: London | collected 2015-08-20/2019-03-30 | study: EMG produced TPA metagenomics assembly of... | reverse complement strand
TCCGTGCGCCTCGGCGGGATCAGCGGGGCCGGCGATGCCCTCGTCAGGAGGTTGGCTGTCGAGGGGTCCTGGAGCTACGTCCAGGCGAGCCACCAACCGAAGCTGATGCCCAAGGGCAGCGGCGTCCCGCTCGAGGTGAGGATGCACGGGAGGAAGGGTTCCGAGCGCCTGCTCCGGCGCCGCGAGGAGATGCTCGCCAGGGGCATGCCCCAGGCGAAGGCGAACGCCGCCACCGCCGCCGAGCTCGTGAGGTGGCTGTGGGCCCTCGGCGCGATGTGCCGGGAGGCAGCCGAATAGACATAGCCCCCGTCCCGGCGAGCCGGGCAGCCTTCGGGGATACCCCCGCTTTCGCTGGGCGCGCGGCAGCGGCCGCATGCGCGTAGTCAGACTTGGGGAGCCCCGCCGAAGGAGAGGATTGCGGGCCGCCGGAGCGGTATCCGCGGATATGAGACTGAGCCGAAGGCGTCGACGACATGCCGGGGGCGGACCGGGACGGGTTCAACGGCAGGCCCCGCCGACCGATTGCAAGCGGTCGGCGGGGCCATTGTGGCTCTTGACAGCGGATTGGGTCATATGAGCGAAAACGCCCCTAAGCGAGCAAGGTGACGTGAAAGAGGAGGGAAGCGTACTTTGGGTACGCGACCGACGATTGAACGTCAGATTGCCGCTTGGGGGCGTTTGCAGCGTCGAGCCGTTACGGCGTTTGGTAAAACGCCGTAACTTAAACAGCCTGCGCCAGCTTCTCGGCTCGCTCGGCGGCGGCGAGTGCCTCGATCACGGTGCCGAGCTGATCGCCCAGAAGGACGCCGTTGTAGGTGGAGTTGAAGCCGATGCGGTGATCGGTCACGCGGTCCTGGGGCTGGTTGTAGGTACGGATCTTCTCGGAACGGTTGCCATGGCCGATCTGGCTCTGGCGCTCGGCACCGAGCTCGGCCTGCTGCTTCTCGAGCTCCATCTCGTACAGACGGGCACGCAGCATCTGCATGCAGACCTCGCGGTTCTGGATCTGGGAGCGCTGCTCCTGCGACTGCACCACGGTGTTGGTGGGCAGGTGGGTAATGCGCACGGCGGAGTAGGTGGTGTTAACGCACTGACCGCCAGGGCCGGAGGCGCAGTAGGTGTCGATGCGCAGGTCGGACTGGTTGATCTGGACGTCGATCTCCTCGGCCTCGGGAAGCACGGCGACGGTAGCCGTGGAGGTCTGAATGCGGCCCTGGGACTCGGTCTTGGGGACGCGCTGGACGCGGTGCACGCCGGACTCGTACTTCATGACGGAGTAGACGCGGTCACCCTCGACCTTGAACTCGATGGACTTAAAGCCGCCGGCCTCGCTGTGACTGGAATCGAGCACGGTGGTCTTCCAGCCGCGAGACTCGCAAAAGCGCTGGTACATCTTGTACAGGTCGCCGGCGAAGATGGCCGCCTCGTCGCCACCGGCGGCGGAGCGGATCTCGACGATGGTGTTCTTGTCGTCGTTGGGGTCGCTCGGGATGAGCATGTACTTGATATCTTCCTCGAGCTGGGGAAGCTTAGCCTCGTTTTCGGAGATGTCCATCTGGAGCATCTCCTTCTCATCGGCATCGGTGGTATCGTGGAGCATCTCCTTGGCGGCCTCGATGTCATCGAGCGCGCCGATGTACTCACGCGAAGCGGCGATGAGGTCGGACTGGTGCGCGTACTCCTTGTTGAGACGCGTGAACTCCTTGATATCAGAGGCGACGGCCGGGTCGGAAAGCTTCTTCTCGAGCTCCTCGTAGGCCTTGATGATCTTTTCGAGCTTGTCGCGCATGGCAGGACTCCTTTATATGCGTGAAGGTGAAAATCGGCAGAACTGATGGGGCGCATGGCGCCACTGCGGGGGTAAGCCCAGCTAGAACATGTCGATCTTCAGATACATGCGCATCCCTTCGTGTATGGGGTACATAGTTGCGGTCTAACCCATACATGATAGCGTGCGCAGGCATACCTGCATATAACCCGCACGGAATGCGACAAAGGGTCAGTCTCTTTCCTTGAATACAACTTCATCCGAACGCCTCCCGCATTCATCCGCACATATACGGATAAATTTGGGAATCCGATACCCTGAGGGCCGGATCGGCCGGCCCCGGGAGATCGGAGGACGCCATGTCCGGAAAGGGCGGGAAGGGCGCCGCGAGGGCGGTCCCGAGGACCCACGGCAGGCTCACCGGGTACGAGCGGGACACGGTCCAGAGGATGCTGAAGCGCAGGGTTCGCTCGGCCACTTCCTCGAGAGGTTCAAGGGCGTATCGACCCGCAGGCTCCACAGCTGCCTGATGTGGTTCAGATAGCTGCGCGAGGCCGCACGCGTCGGGGACAGGACGTCGCTCATGCGCGAGCAGCTCGACGACGGGCGCTACGAAAAGATCCGGAAGAAGATGATGGAGCCGGAGTACGAGTTCCATCTGGAGCCGGACGTGCAAACGGCGGGTTAACATAGCCTTTCACCAAAAAGGGCGAGCGGCCGCGCCCTGCGACCACCCGCCCTCAATCAAAGCCCTTCTCGGCCGCCGTAGCTACCGGTTCCGGCGCCGCAGGATAACGCCTGCGGCGATCAGCACCACCGCGCCGCCCGCGATGCCACCCAGGGCCATCGGCGACAAGCTGGTATCGCCCGTATACGGCAGACCCGGCTTCTCCTCCTTCGGCACCGGTGACTTGCTCGGCGGATTGGTGGGCGGCTCCGTCGGCGGGGTGGTCGGCGGCGTGTACGTGTTCTTGAACACCGGCGCCACGGCGCCGTCATAGGTTACCGTCGCCACCAGATGGCCCGCACCGTCGTCCGTCACCGTCACCGTTACCCGGTGCTCGGCCGCGTCGTACGTCACGTTCTTCTGACCGTCGTCCACCTCGGAGATGCTGTAGGCGTACGTTCCGGGCTTGTCGTACGAGATCGCCTCGAAGCCCACCGTGCCGTCCGCCGCGTTCTTTGCGGTCTGCAGCACCTTGCCGTCGGCATCCTTCAGCTGGAAGGAGAACTGCCCTTCCTTCAGGTCCTCGCCGCTCAGCACCTTGGAGGCCCCCAGCTTCACCTCAGTCGCGGCCGGCGCGTAACTGTTGCTGAACGCCACCGCATCCGCAGCCTTGCCGCCCTTGCTGTAGGCAACCTGCGCCTCCAGCGCGTGCGTCTCCGCATTCTCCGTCACCGTCACCGTCGCGGTAAAGACCGTCGTGTCGTAGGTGACGCCGTTCGCCGTCGCCCCTGCCCGCTCGGACACGGTGTAGACGTACGTCCCCACCTTGTCCAGCTGCAGCGGCGCGAAGCCGAACGTGCCGTCGACGCCGTTCTGCACCGTCTGCACCACGTTACCGTCGGCGTCCTTCAGGTCGAAGAAGAACTCGCCCTCGGCCAGGTCGCGGCCGGTCAGGGCCTTCGTTCCGGTAATCGTCGCCGTCGTTGCCGTCGGCGTGTAGGTGTTGGTGAAGGTCAGATCCGCGGCCGTCTTGTTCGCCGTCGCGGTCAGCTGGCCGCTGCCGTCGTCGGTCACGCTCACCGTCACATCCAACACCGCATCGCTGTAAGTGATGGTGCCATCTTGGCCCGCAACCTCCTTCACCTGGTACGTATGCGAACCAGTCGCAGTGTACGAGATGGCCTTGAAGGTAAACGCGATACCCGCGTTCGTGGTCCGGTCAATCTCCTGCCCGGTGGCCGCGTCAATCAGCGCGAACGTGAACTCGCCATCGGCGGGCGTCCGCATGGTGGCCGAATCGGTATTCTCAAGCACCTTGATGCCGGAGATCTGGTAGGAGGTCGCGCCCGGCTGGTAGCTGTTCGCAAACGTCATGGTGTTGGGGGTGACGCCGTTCTCGGTGCCCTTACTCGGCTTCGCCGTGGAGCTCTCTACCGCCAGCTTGCCGTCGTTGTTGTCCTTCACCACGTAGGTCAGGGTGTACGTCTTGCCGGTGTAGGTCACGCCCGGCACGCCCGGCGCGCCGTCCGTCGGCTGCACCTCACGGACCGTGAAGGGAAAGGTGCCCGCATGGTCGAAGGTCAGCTCGTTAAAGTAAACCTTGCCCTTGGCGTCGTTCTTCTGGGTCTGGAGCACCGTACCGTCAGACCCCACCAGCTCGAAGGCGAAGTCTCCCGCCTTTAGCTGATAGCTGCCGTCGTGCACGTCAACGCTCTTGGTGAGGGCGATCGCGCCGGAGTTCGTCGCCTTCGCCTTGTAGGGGTTGGTGAAGGTGGGCTTCGTGGCGTCCGCGCCGTCGTAGGCGACGCTCGCCTGCAGCGTGCCGGCATTGTCCACAACCGTCACCACGGCATGATGCACCGCGTCGTCGTAGGTCACGTAGGCCAGATCACCCTTCCGCTCCACGATAGTGTACTCGTGCGTGCCCGGCTTCGCGTAGGAGAAGGCGTCGAAGTTAACACTTCCGTCCGCGCCGTTGGTCGCGGTCCGGACGGGCTTGGCCCCGGCAAGCTGCTCAGCAGTCATTTTGCCCTCGTACACATCGAAGGTGAACTCGCCGTCCTTGGGGACGATCGGCGTGTTGTCGTCCTTCTTCACATAGCTCTTCTGCGCACCAAGGGCCAGACCGGTCGCGGCCGGCTGGTAGGTGTTGGTGAAGGTATCCGAGCCGGATGCGCTCGTCACGATCGCCTTCGCATTCAGTGCTCCGTTCCCGCCGTCTGTGACCGTCACCGTATAGGTGAGGGTATGGTTGTCATAGACCATGCCCGGCTCCGCGCCCGGCTGCTCCACGATGGTGTAGGTGAAGTCCTTGCTCGCGGCGCCGCCCAGGTCGGCGAGCTCGAAGTCGCGCGTGAACTTCACCGTGCCATCGGCCTCGTTCTTCGCGGTGTCGAGCACCTTGCCGTCGGCGTCCTTCAGCTCGAACGTGTATTCGCCGCCCTTCAGCTTAGTGTCGTGCGTGAAGCCCGGCGCGACCGCAACGACCTTGGTCGCCGTCAGCTCCACGGATCCCTTTGCGGTGTAGGTGTTCGTGAAGGTGGGGGCATCGGCCTTGTCACCATCGTAGGCAACGGCGGCGTCCAGCTTGCCAGCTTTGTCCATGACCTTCACCGCGGCATGGTGCACCGCGTCGTCGAAGGTCACGTGGGACAGGTCGCCCTTCTTCTCCACGATGGTGTACTTGTACTCGCCGGCCTTGGTGTAGTTGATGGCCGGGAAGGTGACGGTGCCGTCCTCGCCGTTCTTGGCGCTCCGGATGGGTTGCTTGCCCTTCAGCTGCTCGGCCGTCAGATCGCCCTCGTACAGGTCGAAGGCGAACTCGCCGCCCTTGAGCGCAGCCGGCGTGCTGTCGGACTTCACATAGGCCTTCTTCGCCGCGAGCGTCACCGAGGTCTCGGCGGGCTGATACGTGTTCTTGAAGGTCGGGATATCGTTCTTGCCGTCGTAAGTGACGGTCGCCTTCGCCTTGTCGCCCTCCGCCTTCACCGAGACGTGAACCCTCACCTCCGTGGAATCGTAGGTGATGGTCGAATCGCTGCCAGCGACCTCCTTGAGCGTGTAGTCGTACTCGCCCAGGTTCAGGCCCTTGACGGTCAGCTTGACCTTGCCATTCCTATCGTTGGTGCCGCGAGCGTCCTCATTGCCGTCCTGGTCGTACAAGCCGAAGGTGAACGCATCGGCCGTCAGGTCCTTGCCCGCGAGAACTTTCGTGGCCTCAACGGTGACGTCCGCCGTCGGCTTCGTGTTGGTGAAGGTCGGCACGGCCTTCTCACCGTCGTAGGTGACGGTCGCCTTCAGCTCGCCCTTTTCGTCGGTGACCTTAACGTGGACCTTCACGCCCTTCGCGTCGTAGACGACGGTCGAGTCGGCGCCCTTCACCTCCTTGATGGTGTAGTCGTGGTCGCCCGGCGTAGCGTAGTCGATGGCTGCAAAGGCGACCTTGCCGTCCTTCTCGTTTTGGACAGTCTGGACCACGCTGCCGTCCTTGTCGAGCAGCTGGAACGTGAAGTCACTCCCCGCGAGCTCACCGCCCGTGAAGTGCTTCGTCGCCTTGAGCGTTACCGAAGTCTCCTTCGGGCGGTACGTGTTCGTGATCACCGCAATCTGATCGTCGATCACCTGAGATGTGGCGGTGCCATCATCCTTATAGATCTGCTCCATTTTGACGACTGGCTCGGTCAGATTTCCCTTGCCGTCATCCTTCACCGTTACGGTCACTTTGTATTCGGCGCTGGAGTAGCTGACACCGCCCAGCCAACTGGGATCGCTCTTGGCGGGCGTAGTCTCGGCAATGTAGTAGGTGTACTCGCCAGGCTTCTCATACTTAATCTCTCCGAAGCTAAATTCTTCGGCGCTCGTAACGGTCTTCTCGACCTGCTTCATGCCGGCCACGGGCGCTGCCGTGGCACCATCAGGCATCGGCGTTCCATCGGCGGCGCGCAGGCAAAGCTCGAAGCTGTCGGCGCTAGTCCACTCACGGCCGGTGAACTTCTTCTTCGCCTTGATGCCTGTGAGCGTCACCGAAGACTTCACGCTGTAGCTGTTGGTGAACACCAGCTTGTTGTCTTTGGCCACCGTGCCGTCGGAATTCTGCGGGGCAATCCTGCCCGAGATGCTATCGCCTTCTTCAGTCAGATTCTTGTCACCCTGCTTGCGGCCGGTCAGCTTATAGCCCGCGGGCATCTTGTCTGCGCCGGTCAGCTCCTGCACCGCGTACTGGTCACCCTCGGCGAGACCGTACACGCGGATCGTCTGGTCGGCCGTGATGGTCTGCTCGCGGCCGTTCTCGAGGTCGAACATTTTGCCGACCTGCTTCTCGCTTGCGGTCCCCGCGTTCTCAAACACCGCGGCCTTGTACGTCTTCCCCGCCGTCGTGGGCACGGTGAACTTGAAGGTGAACCCCGCGTCCGGTTTTCCCGTCAGGCCCGCTGGCACCATGACCTTCTTCATCACCTCGAGGCTCGCCTCGCGTTCGTTCGCCACGCGCACGCAGGTGGCGCCCGTAAACAGGGCGTTCAGATTCATGTCGCCCAGGTCGGCGCGGGCGCCCTTCGCATTAGTGTCACCAGACACGTCCTGCGTGATGCCCATACGTATCCAGCCCGTCTCGGTCTCCAGGCGGTAAGGTTCGTCCTTCTTGGTGGGTCCATACTGGTAGACACGTCCATTGGCGCCGTACTTAAGATGTACCTCATTCTCGCCGCCCTTGGCGTCATTGTTCCAGGAAAGGTTGCCGTTGCCGTCGAGCGTCCCGTCGGACGTCTGGCGCTGGCCCTTGATCCACGTGAGCGTGTTGTCAATGTCGCCCTCTGCGCCAAACTGGCCCAGGCTCTTCATGAGCGAGCCCACGCCCACGAACGTCGAAACGCCGTCATCAACTGTACCAGCATCGGCGTGGACGCCGTAATCGTCCACAATCACCTTGATGAGCCTGTCATTAAGCAGGAAGCCATTGGGCGCCGAGACCTCCTTCAGGAAGTAGGTACCCTTCACGAGCGGCTCGCTACTGTCGCTCGTAGACGGGAATACGCCCGCCCCTTCGAGCTTGACCGGGTTGGCGACCGACCTCGTCGTCAGGGTGTCGTAGGGGGCCTGGTCGCCATCGAGCACGGCCTTGCCGTTCGCATCCGTAGTCACCTGGGTGGACTTGTAAAGGCCGAACTTCGCCCCGTCAACGGGCTTACCCTCGGTATCGGTCTTCTGCACGAACAGGCGATTCTGGATGTTCGTGACGAGCAGGCGCGTGGCGAACTGCCGCTTGAAGTTCGTGCCGTCTGCGATGTCGTCGCTGTACACTTGGACTGTGTTCTTAGGCGTCGCGTCGCCGATCGAGCTCGCCGTTGTGTGGTAGATGGCCACCGTGTACTCGGCATCCTTGCGGGCATCACCGCTCAGCAGGTAGTAGTACTTGGAGATGTCACCGGGCAGATTTTGAATCTCTACCTGGTACTGGCCGCTTGTGTTGAGCGTGAAGGCGTGCAGGTCCTTCTTCGCCGCCTCGATAGCACCGGTCATGCCCGGCTCCTTGGCGAGGGTGTATCCCGCTCCCGTCGATGGGTCGCCCGACACGGCGTACCAATTGCTCGGATCTTTGATACCTGTGCCTGCGCTTTTGTCGCGCTTGAGCACCACAGCGAACAGTATGCCGGAGTCCAGATTGACGGTCTTGTCGGACTTCGTCAGGTCATTATTTGCCTTGTACACGGTCGACGGCGCGGTGATGGTCTCCTTCGCGGCGGCGAACGCACCGGTCTTCCACACGACGCTGCCCGCGTCCATACCGCCGCGGTTGATGATGACGCCGCCCGCGCCGTTCTCAGCGCTCGCGGGCACGTACTCGAGCTGCATGCTACCACCCGTCGCCGCGAGACTCGAGCGGTATCCCTCGGGTACGCGCGTCTCCTTCAGGAGGTAGTACTTGTTGTTGTCGTGATCCTTGTTGTAGAGATCGTCGAAGTTGATGACGCCGTTGTCCACGTCGTTCGTGAGCGTTAGGTGGCCGGCCTCGTCCGTGGTACCGGAGCCGATGAGCTCGCCCACGGTCTTGAAGTCCTTGTCGGTCTTATAGAGCTTGAACTCGGCACCCTGTACGAACTTGCCGTCCTGGTCGAACTTGATGATGTCGGACTCGGGCACCGTCACGAGGTTGAACTTGAGCTCCATGTTGGAGTCGGTGGCGCCGCGCTCCAGGTAGAAGAACTTGAGGGTGTGGTTGGTGCCGGCGGCGAAGGTGTTGACGTTGAAGCCCGAAGTGTCATTATTCGCCTTCTGGTACTTGTCCTTCAGTGTGCCGTCGTTATTACCGTTCACCTTAATGTCGCCCGTACAAAAGTTGATGCTCAGACTCGCGCGGTTGTGAATACCGCCGATATCACCCACGAGGACATCGTCGATGAACACCCAGACGTCATCATCGCCGGCGAACTCGAACACCATGTCGTCGCCCGCGTTCGTCTTGCCGCCAGCAGGCTGCACGAATCGCGTGGACATTGAGAGGCCGAAGTGGTGGTTGACGGGGCGGCCGTCGTTGTAGCGCGAATCACCGGTGTTGTCTGCCTTGATGCCGGTTTGGACGAGCCGGCCGTTTTCCTCTTTGAGCACCTTGTCTGCCGCGTCGAACGGGAAGAACTGACCCTGGTGGGACGAATCGCCCACTCTGTCAATGCCCCAGGTGTCATAGATGTCGAAAGCATTCTTGTCAGCGTTGTAGGCTGCGTAGTTTTTGGAGCTGTCATAGACGTAGTAGCCGTTCTGAACCTTGAGGAGGCCCGTCACGCCAAAATGGGACGTCTTGCCGATCTGGGCAGAGGAATCGAACAGGTAGCAGAGGGACTCGCCGCCCCAGGTTTTGGAAAGCTGCGGATAGCCGTCTAAAAGCGTGTTGTTGACAATGCCGGGCTGCGGGTTCGTGTTGCCCGTCCAATGGTTGAGCGACTCATCACCCTGGCCGTCGTTAAACTGGAACCGGTGGTTTGCGTTGACGCCGCCGTTGCCGGAAACCGACAGATGGTTATCGGGATTCACCCAGTAATCAAACAGGTTGATTGTTGTCCCCGAAGGCGAAATCGTCGTAACCGTGTGGTCCGAAAACGCCGCTTCCGCACGGGTCGGCAGGAAGAAACTCGCCGTCAGCGCGACGGCGAGGGCCAAAACAATCACATATGGCGAGACCGGGCGCAGCCCACGACGACGGCCATAAGACATGACGGACCACCGCTCGCGCGGCCGGTGTTCACCAGGAAGTTCCCTGCTTAGACACCCCCCCGGTAGCATTATTCACGAGTCGAGACGTCGTCTCTCTGAGCTCCTGCATAATTTCCTCCCCAGTCACACGGCGACCTGCCCGGGTGCTCCCCGGGGGCCGAGGCAGTCTGGCACATGCCCGCAGTCGTTCAAGGAATACCAACCCCAGCATATGTCTCTTAAGATATCTTAGTCTTATTCTATGACAGTTTTTGTCTCATTACCGATGAAATCGGCTCAGTCCCTTTGTCGCATGCTAGAGCGTGTGGAGCAGGGCGATGAGGAAGCGAACACCCTGGAGGTAGGCGCGGCGGGTGATGCGCTCATTGGTGCCGTGGACACCGCGATCGCATTCGTCGTCATCAACCACAAAGGCCGAGAAGCGAATGCACTCAGGGCAAATGCGCTGGTAGTTGGCAGCGTCGGTCGCACCGATCACGGTCGAGGGCACAATTGCCACTGGCTCGAATGATCCGTTTTCCTCCGTCCCCTTTGGATCACGGAAATAGCGGGCGGCGATGGAGCGAACCGCCTCGAGACCGAGACCACCGATGCGCGGGGACGGCGAGGGTTCGGAGCTGCCGGGACCCAGCTCCACTTCGACACGACCGGCAAGGTCCGCCCCGGCAACCGCCTCACGGCAGCGCGCCACAACGTCGGCCACGCTCGTGCCTTCGAGAATGCGGAAGTTGATATTGGCCCACATATCCTGCGGCATTACGTTGGCGCCGGTGCTGCCGCCCTCGATCTGCGTGGGCGCGCAGGTGGTCGTCACGAGCGGGTAAAGCTTCTTGCTGGCGAGGCACTCGCGCACGATGGTGTCCTTGTTGGAGGCAATCTCGTCGGCCGTGTAGAGCCCCAACTCGACGAGCTGGGCGGCAAGCAAGTCGGTCACGCGCGTCGGCCACTCGATATCACAGATTGCGGTGATGGCACGGCTGAGCACCTCGAGCGATGTGCCACCGTAGGGGTTGGACGAATGCCCGCCCTCACTCTTCGTCTTGAGCACGATATCGGCATAGCCCTTCTCGGCAAGGTCGGCGTGCATGAGCCAGTCCTCGCCCGCGCTGTACTCGGCAGCCGAAACGATGCGGTAGTCGCCCTCGTCGATCAGGTACTCAAGCTCAATGCCGCGCTCCTCGAGCGCGCGGCCGATGGCGCCTGCGCCGTACTGCGTAGTCTCCTCGTCCTGGCCAAAGGCGAGCAGCAGGGTACGCTTGTGCTCCCAGCCGTGTGCGAGCGCATACTCAACCGCCTCGAGAATGCCTGCGACCTGGTCTTTCATATCGATGGCGCCGCGACCCCAAATGTAGGTGTCGTCCACATGTCCGCTAAAGGGGGCATGCGTCCAGTCAGCCTCGGTGCCGGGTACCACGGGAACCACGTCCATGTGGCCCATGAGCATGACGGGTTTGAGGGCAGGGTCGGAACCGCTAAGCGTCACCAATAGCGAATGGTCGATAAGCTCAACCTCGCCCGCCGCGAACACGCGCGGATACGCCTGCTGCATATACGCGCGCAGGTCGTCGAACGGCTGCCAGTTCACCGCCTCGGCATCCATACTCGAAATGGTCGGAAACGACAGCACACGGCCCAGGCGCTCGCACGCACCAGCCTCGTCTATATCGGCAAAATCATCCTCATGCGCAAAGAAGCGCCAAACCTCGGCCATGACATCCTTTCGATTGTAACGACAAGGGCCGCCCCACCGGAGCGGCCCTGCCACGTAAACGTTTGCGGTCGGTTATTTGTCCTCGAGATAACGCGAGAGGAACTCGCGGGTGCGCTGGTGTTTGGGGTTGCCGAAAAGCTCGGCCGGCGCGGCATCCTCGAGCACCACGCCCTTGTCCATAAAGACCACGCGGTCGGACACCGTGCGGGCAAAGGCCATCTCGTGCGTGACGACCACCATGGTCATGCCGTCGGCAGCGAGCTTGCGCATGACCTCGAGCACCTCTCCCACGATCTCGGGGTCAAGTGCGGAGGTCGGCTCGTCGAACAGCATGATCTGCGGATTCATGCACAGGGCGCGTGCGATGGCTACGCGCTGTTTTTGACCACCGGACAGGCGACCCACGGCGGCGTGCGCGAACTTTTCGAGTCCCACGCTCGTCAGATGCTCCATCGCAATTTTTTCAGCCTCGGCCTTGCTCATCTTTTTGAGCATGACGGGCGCGAGCGTGCAGTTGTCGAGCACGTCCATGTTGTTGAACAGGTTAAAGCCCTGGAACACCATGCCGATGTCCTCGCGGAGTTTATTGATATTGCAGCGCTCGGCCGTAAGGTCCTGGCCGTGGAACCAGATGTGGCCCGCGTCCGGGGTCTCGAGCAGATTGAGGCAGCGCAGGAAGGTCGACTTGCCCGAGCCCGAGGCGCCGATAATGGTGACGACCTCGCCGGGGTTAACGGACAGGTCGATGCCCTTGAGTACCTCGAGCGAGCCGAAGCTCTTGCGCAGGCCCTCGACGCGGATGAGCGGCTCATTGGTCTGTGCGGCGGCCGCAACGCCGGTAGTGGCGGTATCTGCCATGATGATTCTCCTCGTCTTAAGCCTAGTTAGAGCTGGGCAGCGTGGCCGGAGCCTCGGCACCGAGCTTTTTGCCAAAGGCTTCGAGCAGGCGGCTCGCCACGAGCGTCAGGATCAGGTAGACCACGAGCGCCACGCAGTAGACCTCCATCTGGCGGTAGTACACGCCGGCGACCGTGGTAGTAGCGTACATAAGGTCGAACACGCCGATGACCGAGAGCACCGACGAATCCTTGATGTTGATGATGAGCTCGTTGGTGAGCGCCGGAATCGCATTTTTAATGCCCTGGGGGAACACGACTTTGCGCATGGCCTGCCACTGCGACAGGCCCAGCGATCGCGCCGCCTCGGCTTGGCCGGGATCGATGGACTCGATGCCGCCGCGCAGGACCTCCATCATGTAGGCGGTAGAGTTGAGCGAGATGGTGACGAGGCCGGCGGTGAAGGTACTCCAGATCTGGTTGGCCTGGGCGGTCTCGAAGCCCATGCCGCGCAAAACGGTGAAGCCCGCGTAATAGATGAGTAGGCCCTGGACCATCATGGGCGTACCGCGCACGATGGTGGAATAGATGGTCGCAAAGCCGCGGCCGATACTCTTAAAGAAGCGCACCAGGTCGTTGTCCACGCGGTCGAAGGTCTGAATACGCAGGAACACAAAGAGCAGCGCTAGGAAGAATGCGATGACGGTGCCGAAGGTGGCAAGCGCGATGGTGATCTCGATGCCGCGGATGAAGAAGTCGCCGCTCTTGTAGGTCATGTAGACCAGGCTCGACAAAAAGTCGCTGGGGTTGGAATCCGAGACAATGCTCACCTGCACCAGGTCGATAAACGACATGATGCAGCGGTCCACGAAAAAGATCGCTGCGATGGCGACCACAACATAGCTACCCAGGCGCGCGCCGCGGCGGAAACGCTCGGAGGCGAACGGCGACTTTAAGCGATAGTCGCTCCAGCGCATAAGCTTGGTGACCAGCGCCGCCGCCGACACGACAATCCAGGCCCAAAGAATCGCCCAAAGGCAATCCTGGAAGATACCGGTGGGGGCCAAGAAGCTCAGCGGCGTGGGGTTGCGCTGGCTAAACGCCAGGCCGAGCGCCGCGATAACGCTCGTGCCCAGGTATACATAACGGTGGTCGGCCTTAATAAAGGAGGCCAGGCGATTGACGGTTTTCATGCTGCCTCCCTATGCCGGCTGACGGTCGAGGCACGCGTCCCACATTTGGTCGCGCTCCTCTTGGCTAATGCCCTTGAGTGTCTTGTCGATGAGCTTAAGCAGTTTGTCCGAGCCCTTGCGGCAGCCGACGTTTGCCGCGACCTCCTGCTTAAAGCCCTCGCCTTCGGCAAAATGAATGGGAACGATGCCCGGGTTTTGAGCCATATAGCCCTTCTCGTTCTCGGTGTTGTAGGTCACGGCGTCGCAGGTGCCCTGCAGCAGGTTCGAGAACACCGTGGGGACGGAGTCGACCGGGTTTTTGTGCACAACGCCCGGGATCTCGTCGATGACGGTATCGAGCATGGTGTCCTTTTGGCCGAGCACCGTGGCACCGCTGAAGTCGCTGAGCTTGGTGGCGTTTTGGTAGGGCGAGCCCTCTTTTACGAACAGGCCAAAGTAGCCAATGAAGTACGGGTCGGAAAAGCCGACCGACTCCTCGCGCTCGGGCGTGGCGCTCATGCCGGCGATGATGAGGTCGATCTGGCCGTTGTTGAGCGAATCGATGAGGCCCGAGAAGCTCTGCTTGACGGCAACGGGCTCGCCACCGAGGGCCTTGCAGACGATCTTGGCGATCTGCACGTCGTAGCCATCGGCATAGGCGCCCTGTACGTTGTCGATGGGGATGGTGTACTCGCTGGCTTCGGAAACCTGCCAGTTGTACGGGGCGTAGGCCGCCTCCATGCCAATGCGGATCTTATCCTTGCCGATCACGGAATCGGACAGGTCGTCGCGACCGCCGCCCGTCGTGGGTTGAACCACCTTGAGCGTAGACGGGCGCTGACAGCCGGCGAGCGCGCCGGCGACGACGGAAGCGCTCGCAGCGAGAGCGCTACCCAAAAAGATGCGACGGCTGCATACCGGCTGGCGCTGCGCATCGCACTGTTGGGGAGAATGCATAATCTGCCTTCCCTGTTGAATCGTACGCTAACGACTTAACAGGATATACGCCAGCGACCAGCAGCGCAGCACAAGCTCGAAAAATTAATAGACACACGGTAGTCATTGGGAGCGTCGATGTTTTGGCAATGCCAGCAGGCGCCACCCAGAGCGAACAAGTTAGCATGAAAAAGGCAAGGCATAGACCTTCTGGTCATGCCTTGCCTTTTGAATGACA
>ERZ1673753.2324-NODE-2324-length-14540-cov-6.640525_pt1 | contig 14540 bp, 8 predicted proteins | sample MGYA00580201_ERZ1673753 | MGnify/ENA primary metagenome ERZ1673753 (study PRJEB41218, sample SAMN15661747) | gut metagenome | host: Homo sapiens | place: Canada: London | collected 2015-08-20/2019-03-30 | study: EMG produced TPA metagenomics assembly of... | reverse complement strand
GTAGATAGGGCAGAGGTGGAAGTGTGGCAACACATGGAGCTGACTGTTACTAATAGGTCGAGGGCTTGATTAAAAAGCGGTTAAATCTGTATGAAGTTTTGAAAGTACAAACATTTCATGAATAAGAAGTTAGCAGCGTACTTGTCTACGTTGTTTTCTCATATAGGGGATTGGTCAAATGGTATGATAGGGGTCTCCAAAACCTTTGGTGGGAGTTCGATTCTCTCATCCCCTGCTCTTTAAAAACACCTGTTTAGGTGTTTTTTTATTTATAGTAATTTAAATTAAATTTTTATAAAGGAGAATTATATGAAAAAAACAAATAACAGCGTGCTTTCGCAATATCGGGGTGCGTTAATGGGAATATCCATCATATTGATTATAGTTTTTCATTTTACGGATGACTGTCATTATTACTCCTATCATTTTAGTGGCTGGATTTCCTTCTTTTGGAGATATATTTCATCATCAAGTGTGGATGCATTTTTATTCTTTTCTGGTCTGGGGTTATATTATTCCATGAAAAAAAGATCAGATGTTAGAAGTTTTTACATAAGAAGATTAAAAAGAATTCTGATTCCTTATTGCATCGTAGCCGTACCCTCTTATATTTTACTGGATGTCTGTGTAGATAAAACAGGATGGGGAGAAGCCATAAAAGACTTCACATTTATCACATTTTTCAGTGATGGAGACAGGCTTTACTGGTATATTGGACTTATGCTGTTATGCTATCTGATTTATCCCTATATCTTTCAGATTGTGGATAGCGCACGAGACGCAATAGATGGAGAGATCCGGCTGATTTCCATGGTAAGTGCTATTACAGTATTAGCACTTGTAATTGCATTATATGAGAAAGATATGTTTGGAAATGTGAATATTGCTTTGCTTCGTCTGCCTGTTTTTATAGCGGGCTGTTTTTATGGCAGATCCAGTTATGAAAAAAGGGAAAGTTATTGGAAATGGTTGATTCTTTTTGCGTTATCCGGCTATTTGCTCACCATGCTTCCAAGTGGATCTCCTATTTTTGCAAGGTATGTGACCGGAATTTTTAATATCTCATGTTGTGCGGGAATTGCCTGGATCTTTTCCAAGTTATCTATGCGCCCGGTTATAAGAATACTGGAATGGTTTGGTGCTCATTCGCTGGAATTGTATCTGGTACATGTTACCATACGAAAATTTATGAAGGGAGCAGCATTTCATACATGCCATCTGCGTTACGAACTGGTGCTGGTATGCAGTTCCATTGTGATTGCATGGATACTTCAGATCCTTGTCCGGTATATAACAGATCATTTGCTTAAGGAAAAGAGGTAAGACATATGACCCTACAGCAGTTACATCAGGTAATTACGATTGCAGAAAGCCGCTCCATGAACGAAGCATCCCGAAAACTGTTTGTCTCACAGCCCAATCTGTCTGCGGTTGTGCGCGAACTGGAAGAAGAAGCAGGAATCACCATTTTTATCCGGTCAAACCGCGGAATCGTGCTTACACTGGAGGGAGAGGAATTTATCGGATATGCCAAGCAGGTCGTGGAGCAATATCATTTGCTGGAATCCCGTTATATTTCGTCTGCATCCAAAAAGAAATTTTCTGTGTCCATGCAGCATTATACCTTTGCGGTCAAGGCATTTGTGGAAGTGGTCAAGGCGGTGGGAATGGACGAATATGAATTTGCCGTGCATGAGACACAGACGAATCAGGTAATCGAAAATGTGCGCAACATGAAAAGTGAGCTGGGGATTCTTTTCCTGAGCAAATTTAATGAAGCAGTACTCCAGAAACTTTTCAGGGAAAATGATGTGATTTTTGAAGAACTGTTTACCTGTGACACCTATGTATATCTGTGGAAAGGACATCCGCTGGCACAAAGGGATGTAATTTCCATGAAAGAACTGCAGGAATATCCATGTCTGGTGTTCGAACAGGGGAAAAATAATTCCTTTTATTTTGCCGAAGAGATGAAAAGTACCTATGAATATAAGAAGATGATCCATGCGGATGACCGGGCGACCATGCTGAATCTGATGGTTGGGCTGAATGGTTATACGCTCTGTTCCGGGATTATCTGTGAAGAATTAAACGGAAATGATTATGCGGCAGTACCGCTGGCAGAGAGCGAAAAGATGCGGATCGGCTATATCCGGCACAAGGGGATAAAGGTCAGTCCGATCGGAGAATTATATGTGGATATTCTGAAAAAAAGTGGGAAACCACTTTGATAAAAATAGTTTTCATCAAAAAATGCTTGTTTTGGTGATTGGAAAGGCAATTTTTTGGAGAAATTGCATAAGATAGCAGGTATAAATATAAATACACGAAAAAAAACGGTAAGAATCTGATGGAAACGGTTGCGCGATTACCGTCATTATGCAGGAAAAACCGGAGAAATGCGAAGTTTGCATAACTTTGACAGATGAGAAAAAAAGTGGCATAATCTTTTCTAAACTTGGGGATGATAATAAAAGTATGTTGTTTAAAGGTAGAAAGAGGTGTTGGATTATGTATGAAACTGTTAAAGTAATTCGGTTATCAGATATGGATGAAGTTAAGGATTTTGTACGTGCAGCAGGTGGTTGTGATTTTGATATTGATGTAAAATGCGACAGAACATTCATTGATGCAAAGTCATTGCTTGGTATGATTGGACTTGGCGTAAAAAAGAATCTTCAGGTTTGCTACGGTGGAAAGAATGAAAATTTCGAAAACGTAGTTGCTAAATTTGCAGTGGCATAATACAATTATTATATCGTGACTATGGAACTTTAAGTCCCGCTCCGTATTCCGGAGCGGGGCTTTTTATTGTAAAATAATGGAACAAATAAAAACCCGCTTCATACAACAGGAAAATACCCGCGGGAGAAAGGAGGTGTACATGCAGGAATTACATATCTCTGTGAGAAATCTGGTAGAGTTTATTTTCCGGGCAGGAGATATCGATAATCGTGCCGGAAAGCTGGCGAGTGCAGAGGCCATGATGGAAGGCAGCCGTATCCACCGGAAAATTCAAAAAAGCATGGACACCTCCTACCAGGCGGAAGTACCGCTGAAAATTGAATGGAAAGCCAACGATTACGTACTGGTCGTGGAAGGACGTGCAGACGGAATCGCCTATGGAAAATTTCAGCCGGATCTGCCGGCTGCGACGGAGTCTGTGCTGCAACCGGAGATGGAGTTTGCGGCGGAAATCCCTCCGGAAGAAGAAATCAGCTTCATCGATGAGATCAAGGGTGTATATAGAAACGTTGCGGCAATGGAACAGCCGGTCTACGTGCATAAAGCCCAGGCAATGTGCTATGCGTATATCTATGCGAAACAGAACCGTCTGGAGCGGATCGGCGTGCAGATGACCTACTGCAATCTGGATACCGAGGAAATTCGGTATTTCCGGGAGATTTATACATTTGAGACACTGACCGTGTGGTTTACGCATCTGATCGAAGATTATAGGAAATGGGCAGACTGGCAGATCGCATGGAAAAAACAGCGGCAGGAGAGTATTCATACACTCGAGTTTCCATTTCCCTACCGGCAGGGACAAAAGAAGCTGGTTGCCGATGTTTACCGCACCATTCTGCGGGGGAAGAACCTGTTTATCGAAGCACCGACCGGAGTGGGCAAAACAATTTCCACAATTTTTCCGGCGGTAAAAGCAGTGGGAGAAGGGCTGGCAGACCGGATCTTTTATCTCACGGCAAAGACCATCACAGCAACTGTGGCAAAAGAAACGTTCGCACTGCTGGAAGAACAGGGCTATCGTGCCAAAGTGATCCAGATTACAGCAAAAGAAAAACTCTGCCTGTGTGAAGAGATGGACTGCAACCCGGTAAACTGTCCATATGCAAAGGGACATTTTGACCGGGTGAACGATGCGGTGTTTGATCTCTTGCAGAAATCCAACCTGTTTACCAGAGAGGAAGTTTTAGCGCAGGCGAAAGAATATCAGGTGTGCCCGTTTGAGATGAGTCTGGATGTGGCAACCTGGGCAGACAATATTGTCTGTGATTACAATTACGTATTCGATCCGAATGTATATCTGAAACGCTTTTTTCAGGAGGGGATCAAGGGAGACTATCTGTTCCTGGTGGATGAGGCACATAACCTCGTGGATCGCAGCAGGGAGATGTACAGTGCCGATCTGTACAAAGAAGACGTGCTTGCAGTGAAGCGGATCATGAAAGCGCACAGCCGTACGATCTGCCGTATCCTGGACAAATGCAACAAAGCCATGCTGGAAATGAAACGTGAGTGTGAGCACTACCAGATTCTGGACAGTGTGGGAACGTTGACCTTCCACCTTATGCGGCTGGCCTCCCAGATGGATGAATTTTTGGAAAAACCGCGGGAATTTCCGGAGAAGAAAACGGTGCTGGATTTTTACTTTGCGCTGCGCAATTTCCTGAATATCTATGATCTGGTGGATGACCATTACGTGATCTACAGCCAGATGACGGAGGAAGGCCAGTTCCGGATCCGGCTCTTTTGCGTAGATCCGTCGGTCAATCTGCAGAAATGCATCGATAAAAGCAATTCCACGATCTTTTTCTCCGCAACGCTCCTGCCGATCGGATACTACAAGCGGCTACTTTCCACGGACGAGGATAACTATGCCATTTATGCGCAGAGTACGTTTGCCCAGACACAGAGACTTCTCGCATTTGGCCGGGATGTGAGCACAAAATATACGCGGAGGAACAGAAAAGAATACGAAAAAATCGCGGACTATATCGGTGCAGTCACAGAAGCACAGCAGGGAAATTACATGGTGTTTTTCCCGTCTTATCGGCTGATGCAGGATGTATATGAGGTCTTTGCCGGGAAGGCGGCCGATTCGTGCGAGATTCTGATGCAGCATAGTAATATGAAAGAACACGAAAGAGAAGCGTTTTTGGAAGAATTTGAAAAAGAGCGCCAGGGGACACTCGTTGCGTTCTGTGTGATGGGTGGAATTTTCGGGGAAGGCATTGATCTGAAAAACGACCGGCTGATCGGTGCCATCATCGTGGGAACCGGACTTCCGCAGGTCAGCGATGAACGTGAAATTTTAAAGAATTATTATGATGAGCGGGGATTGTCCGGATTTGACTATGCATTCCGCTATCCGGGAATGAACAAAGTCCTGCAGGCGGCAGGGCGCGTGATCCGGACCAGTGAGGACCGCGGCGTGATCCTTCTGCTGGATGAACGTTTCCTGCAGCGCGAATACGGAGCGCTTTTTCCGAGAGAATGGGAAAAGAGAAGCGTCTGTGGTCTGCCGCAGCTGCGGGAAGAAGTGAGCCGGTTCTGGTCAGACGTCCGGGAGGAGCTTTAAAAACTCTTCGGTGGAGGCAGAAACCGGAAGGGTAGGGTTTAACGAAGCCACCAGCTGCCGCTGCGGGATCGTTTCCTGCGTGCGGACGAGGAAGAGATCCTCCGGCTTGTGTTTCAGACAAAAATCCGGGATAAAAGCAATTCCAAGACCGATGCGGGCCATGTCAATGAGCAGATCGTTGCTGCTGAGCTCTACCTGAGGTAGCAGTTCCAGCTGATGCTGCAGGAAAATGTGGTGCAGAAACTCACTCGTTGTGCTCTTGCGGTCTAACATCATGAGCGGATAGGTGCCAAGTTCCGAGAAAGGAACGATGCGGTCCGCCAGATCAAAATATGCCGGATTGGCGACGAACACATCCGAGAAAGAGCCAACCGTTTTCTGAATATAGGAAGGATTCAGATGCGGGTTTGGAAAATTTGTGATAATCAGATCTACCCGGCGCTGCTCTAACAGGTCTACACAGCCCATCGAGCTGGCATTGGTGATTTTAATCGGAACATCCGGGAATTTCCGATGGAATTTCTGCAGATACGGCAGAAGAAAATAGCGGCAGATCGTGTCGCTGGCACCGATATGCAGCTGTCCTAAACCAAGAGAGCCGGATTCTAAAAGCTGGCTTTCGCCGCGTGAGATCAGATTCATGGCAGGTTCCACATGTTTCAGAAGCAGAGCACCGGCAGGAGTCAGCTGCACTTTTTTTGTGCTGCGGATAAAAAGCGGCTGTCCCAGCTTGCGCTCTAATGTTTTGATAGACTGGCTTACCGCTGACTGGGAGATAAACAGCTTCTTACTTGCATCCGAAAATGAGAGAGAGCTTGCAACATAATAGAAAACCTTGTATAATTCATAATTGATATCCATCGATCATATCCTCAGTAGTATAGTATAGTATAGGATATATTATATACCTTTCACAAAGGAGAGAAAAGGAGATTATCATGAAAAAGGGAATTTTGAAAACCTTATGCGGATTGATGGCGGCACTCATGCTGCTTGTGTTCGCAGGAACACCCGTTACAACTCAGGCAGCAAAACTGCCATATTACATTAAAATCAATCGTCAGCAGAACTGTGTGACCGTATATGCACTTGATTCCAAAGGCAAATATACCAAACCGGTCAAAGCATTTGCCTGCTCTGTCGGTGTCAACAATGCCACCCCGACAGGAACATTTTCGATTCCGGCAAAATACCGCTGGCATACACTTATGGGCGGTGTGTACGGACAGTATTGCAGCCGTATTCACGGTGGTGTGCTGTTTCACTCTGTGTTTTACAGTTCACAGGACCCGAGCAGGCTGGCATACAATTCTTATAACCGTCTGGGACAGACGGCATCCCACGGATGTGTCCGTCTGAATGTGGAAGATGCCAAGTGGATCTATGACAACTGCCCGGTAGGAACCAAAGTAACCATCTATGACAGCAAAGATCCGGGACCATTGGGCAAGCCTACCCCGGTTCGCATCGATGTAAACAGTCCGTACCGCGGATGGGATCCGACCGATCCAGATCCGAGAAATCCATGGCTGAAACTCCGTCCAACGATTAAGGGAATCGCGAATAAAACCATCGAGAGAACCAATCGTAAAGTAGATCTGAAAAAGGGTGTGAAAGCTACCGATTACAGAGGAAAGCCCCTTAAATTTACCGTTTCCGGAAAAGTCAATGCGGCAAAGACCGGAAAATATAAGATTACATACACCGCAAAAGATGCCAAAGGAAACAAGACCCAAAAGAGCATCATAATTACCGTAAAAGATACGAAAGCACCATCCATCAGCCTGAAGCGAAAGACACTGACCTACAATGAAGCCGTTTCCAAAGAAAAACTGGTTTCTGCAATTAAGGCAGATGTAGTGGCAAAGGATCTGGGGAAGAAACTTGTTTCAAAATATGTTTTCGTAAATACCCAGGAAGTACAGAAAGCAGTTACTGCCATGAAAAACAAAAAGTACGGAACTTACAGTGTGACCGTATATGCCAAAGATACGGCAGGAAATAAATCCAGAAAGCTGAAAGTAAAGATTAATTTTGTAAATCCAAATCCGGGTACCGATCAGCCGGATCAGCCGGAACCGGACACTCCGGGCGTTGTAACGGACAGTGCAATTACCGTACAGTAATTTCATAAGAACAGGTAATAGATATCGTAAGCGATATTAATTTTACTTAATTGTCAACCCATGATACAATAACATAAAGATCAATAGAATGCCCCCGAATGCAGGGGGCATTCCGTTTCGCAAAAGAAGGAGGTAAATCCAATGGGCAATGTACGTCGTGTGTACGTAGAAAAGAAACCGGATTTTGCCGTAAAGGCAAAAGAATTAAAACATGAGGTAAAGCATTATCTCGGAATCGCTGCAGATCAGGTGCGTGTTCTGATCCGTTATGATGTGGAAAATGTATCGGATGCCACTTACCAGAAGGCATTGCAGACGGTATTTTCCGAGCCGCCAGTGGATGATATTTATGAGGAGAACTTTGACGCAGAAGGCGGAAACGTATTTTCCGTAGAATTCCTGCCGGGACAGTTCGACCAGAGAGCGGATTCCGCAGAGCAGTGCGTGAAGCTTTTAAATGAGGATGAGGAGCCGATCATCCGCAGCGCGACGACCTATGTGATCAAGGGTGACATCACAGAGGATGAGTTAGAGGCGATCAAAAAGTATTGTATCAATCCGGTAGATTCCCGTGAGACCGGTATGGACAAGCCGGATACCCTCGTACAGAATTTCGATGAGCCGGCAGACGTGGCAGTTTTCGACGGATTTATCGACATGGCAGAAGCACACTTAAAGGAACTGTACAGCTCTTTAAATCTTGCCATGACCTTTAAGGATTTCTTACATATCCAGAATTACTTCAAAAATACCGAGAAGCGGAATCCGTCCGTGACAGAGATCCGCGTGCTTGATACTTACTGGAGTGACCATTGCCGTCATACCACCTTCTCGACAGAACTGAAAAATGTGAAGTTTGATGAAGGATTTTACCAGGCACCAATCAAAAAGACTTACGAAGAATATCTGGATACCCACAAGAAACTGTATGCGGGACGCGATGACAAGTTTGTCTGCCTGATGGATCTGGCACTGCTTGCCATGAAACGTCTGAAAAAAGAAGGAAAACTTGCAGATCAGGAAGAATCTGACGAGATCAATGCATGTTCCATCGTGGTACCGGTGGATGTAGATGGAAAGACAGAGGAGTGGCTTGTAAACTTTAAGAATGAGACACATAACCATCCGACCGAGATTGAGCCGTTTGGTGGAGCTGCTACCTGTCTGGGTGGAGCCATCCGTGATCCGCTTTCCGGAAGAACTTATGTCTACCAGGCGATGCGTGTAACCGGAGCAGCAGATCCTACAGTATCTGTAAAAGATACCATCGAGGGCAAGCTGCCACAGAAGAAGATCGTGCGTGAGGCTGCCAGAGGTTATAGCTCCTATGGAAACCAGATCGGATTGGCAACCGGATATGTCAAAGAAGTTTACCATCCGGATTATGTGGCAAAACGTATGGAGATCGGAGCTGTCATGGGTGCCGCACCGAGACGTGCCGTACAGAGACTGACCTCCGATCCGGGAGATAAGATTATCCTTCTGGGCGGACGTACCGGACGTGACGGTATCGGTGGAGCGACCGGTTCTTCCAAGGCGCACAATACAGAGTCCACATCGGTATGCGGTGCCGAGGTACAGAAAGGTAATGCACCGACTGAGCGTAAACTGCAGCGCCTGTTCCGCAGAGAAGAAGTCAGCCATATTATCAAAAAATGTAACGATTTCGGTGCCGGCGGTGTATCGGTAGCCATCGGTGAGCTTGCAGACGGACTGCGCGTGAATCTGGATAAAGTACCGAAGAAATATGCTGGTCTGGATGGAACGGAGATTGCAATCTCCGAGTCCCAGGAGCGTATGGCAGTGGTTGTCGCTCCGCAGGATGTCGAGCAGTTCCTTGCTTATGCAAAAGAAGAAAACCTTGAAGCAACCGAGGTGGCAGTTGTTACCGAGGAGCCGAGACTGATCTTAGAGTGGAGAGGAAAAGACATTGTCAATATTTCCCGTGCATTCCTCGATACCAATGGTGCGCATCAGGAAGCAGATGTCGAAGTCGAGATGCCAAAAGAGGAAGACAACTTCTTTAAAAAGATCGAACTTCCGAAAGTTGCAGATGCATTACAGAAAAACGACAACAAATCAGCATGGCTTGCCATGCTTGCGGATCTTAATGTATGTTCCCAGAAGGGACTTGTCGAGATGTTTGACGGTTCCATCGGTGCGGGAAGTGTCTACATGCCATACGGCGGCCGCTATCAGCTGACCGAGACACAGAGCATGGTTGCCAAACTTCCGGTTCTGAAAGGAAAATGCGATACCGTAACCATGATGTCCTACGGATTTGATCCGTACTTATCCTCCTGGAGTCCATACCACGGATCGGTATATGCCGTACTGGAATCCCTTTCCCGTATCGTGACCGCCGGTGGTGACTACAAGAAAGTACGCTTCACCTTCCAGGAGTATTTCCGCAGAATGAGTGAAGATCCAAAGAGATGGAGTCAGCCGTTTGCAGCACTGCTCGGTGCATTTGATGCACAGATCGGTTTTGGTCTGCCGTCCATCGGTGGAAAAGATTCCATGTCCGGAACCTTTAACGATATTGACGTGCCGCCGACACTCGTTTCTTTCGCAGTCGATGTGGCAAGAGAAAAAGACGTGATCACACCGGAACTGAAAGAAGCAGGAGATAAGCTGGTACTCTTTACGATCGAAAAGAACGCATACGATCTGCCGGTATACGAGCAGGTAATGAAGCTATACGATAAGATCCATGAACTGATCGGCAAGGGAGCAATCCGTAGTGCCTATGCACTTGACGGAAAAGGTCTGGCAGCAGCAGTCAGCAAGATGGCATTCGGTAACAAACTGGGTGTGACAATTGCCGATGATGTCACTGCTGAAACCTTATTTGCACCGGGATTTGGTAATATCGTAGCAGAAGTAAAAGAAGAGTTTCTTCCTATTATAAAAGAAGCATCCGCAGTCGTTGTCGGAGAAGTCAACGATGCACAGAAATTCGTATACAAAGACATGGCTCTTTCCATGGATGAGGCACTTGATGCATGGCAGGGAACACTCGAGCGTGTATTCCCAACCCGCGCAACCGAGGATAAAGAAAAAGTACAGAGTGACGTATACGATACAAAGAACATCTATGTATGCAGAAACAAAGTCGCAAAGCCGACCGTATTCATTCCGGTATTCCCTGGAACAAACTGTGAGTACGACAGTGCGAAAGCGTTTGAGCGTGCAGGTGCCAATACAATTGTAAAAGTATTCAAGAATCTGAGTGCAGCAGACATCCGTGATTCTGTCGATGAATTTGTCAAGGCAATCGATCAGTCACAGATCATCATGTTCCCGGGCGGCTTTTCCGCAGGAGATGAACCGGAAGGATCTGCAAAGTTCTTTGCAACGGCATTCCGGAATGCAAAGATGACCGAGGCAGTAAGCAGACTGCTGTCAGAACGTGACGGACTGGCACTGGGTATCTGCAACGGATTCCAGGCACTGATCAAACTGGGACTTGTTCCTTACGGACAGATTCAGGCGCAGAGTGCAGATTCGCCGACACTGACCTACAACACCATCAACCGCCACATCAGCAAGATGGTATATACCAGGGTTGTGACAAACAAATCCCCATGGCTGCAGCAGGCAAAGCTTGGTGCAACATACTGCAACCCGGCATCCCATGGAGAGGGACGTTTCGTAGCTCCGAAGGAATGGCTGGACAAGCTTTTTGCAAACGGACAGGTTGCCACCCAGTATGTCAATGAAGCCGGCGAGCCAACCATGGATGAAGAGTGGAATGTCAATGGTTCGTACATGGCAATCGAGGGTATCACTAGTCCGGATGGACGTGTACTCGGAAAGATGGCACACAGCGAGCGCCGCGGTGAGGCCGTTGCCATGAACATCTACGGAGAGCAGGATATGAAGATCTTCGAATCCGGAGTTGCTTACTTTAAATAGAATTGTTTATCTTCACGCGTAGTTTCACTCGAACTACGCGTGAAATAGTTTTAATAATAGAAAAAAGTGAAAAAACTCTTAAATGCTTAAGAAAATATTAAAGAATTTTTTCAATAAAATGTAATTTTGGTGTTGCAAAGATACAATACTTGGTGTATGATTGTCACGTAGAGTAGTTAAAAGAGTACTATAAATAGTACGACAAGTGATGAACTACTATCGAGGCTATGGAAACTGGAACTTGTTCCAGACAGACCTTACAATTACAGATACATATTAGAAATATAAGTCATCGGAACCTCAGCTTGCTGATCTTGATGCTGGACAATCAACGTTGATATCACACTCTACGCCGACGTCTGATGTGCGAAAGTTTCTGGTCATTTATGATTTGTGTGTCTGCAGATGAAACTGACGATGGACTTAACAGTAAGACCGAGGAAGGTCAGTGGAGGCAATTAGCGAGAACATTGGATTGGAAAAATCGTCCGCAGCGGTTTGGAAGAGAAGATGAAGGAACTTAAACGTGCAGGGTTAAACGAGTAGAAGAGATGGAAGTTAGTCAAAAAGAAAGAGAGGAAAAAACATGAAATCAAGCAAAAAAGTGTTAGCTTTTGCTCTCGCTGCAGCTATGGTTGTAACAGCAGTTCCTGCTACAAACGCACAGGCAGCTTCTACAGCAAAGCTTAGCGCAACAAAAGCCACAGTTTATTCTGAGGGCTACAAGACAGTTACAGTTAAAACTCCAAAGTCTTGGAAGTCAGTTAAAGTAACTGCAACAAGCAGCAAGAAGTCTGTTGCAACTGTTAAGAAGACAGCAGCAAAGAAGATTAAGGTTACAGGTGTTAAGCCAGGTACCGCTAAAGTTACGGTTAAGGTAACTTACAAGACTTCTACAAAGAAGAGTGCTAAAACAAAGACAAAGAAACTTACTTACACAATGAAAGTTGCTAAGGTAGGCGTTGCTTTATCTGGAGATTCAGTAGTAGCTATTGGAAGCACAACTAAGTTAACAAATACTAAGAAAAATTCTTCAAGAGCTAAGATTACTTACACATCAAGCGATGATTCTATTGCAACAGTAGCAGCTGACGGTACAGTAACTGGTGTTAAGGCTGGTAAGGCAACAATCACAGCTAAGATTACCGTTGGTAAGGATTCTGCCACAACTACTAAGGATGTAGAAGTGAAGAACCATGTTCTTTCTACAGTAGCACAGAACAAGTTAACAGAGCTTAAAGCTACTGTTGCTGGCGATACAAAGAACCTGAAACCAACTGACTTCACAGTAAAGAATGAGACAACAAACGTTGTTTATCCTGTATCCAAGGTGACAGTTGATTCTAAGGATGCTTCTCAGGTTACATTAACTCTGTTCAGTGAAGCAAAGGATGCAGCTACATATGATGTAACTCTTGATGGAATTACAAAGACATTCGTAGCTTCTGACGGAAAGGTTGCTTCAGTTGCACCTAATACTCTGACAGTTCCTTATGCGACTGAGACAGAGATCAAGTTAGTTTCTAAGGATGCTAACGGCGTTATCATTGATGAAGCAGCTTATGGAAAACAGGATGCTTCCAAGTATGATTTCACTCTTACAACAAATAATGGATATGTAAACGGAACCAAGTTATATCTGAATAAGATTGGTAATACAGCTACGGTTGAGATCACTTACAAGTCTGGTAAGTATGATCAGAATGGTAAGGCAGAAGGAAACGTTACTTCTGGTAAGCTTACAATTACTGCTGTAGATCAGTCTGCTATCAATAACTTTGATGTAAGAATTGATGATAGTAACAAGTCTTATGACAAGGCTAAGGATGAGAAGAAGATTGCTGCTAAAGATACAAAGGTAGCTTACTTCATGATTAAGAATGCTGATGGAAAAGAAATTTCTGATTACAGTAAGTATTCTGTAGTATCTTCTGATCCTACAACATTAATGGTAGGTACTAACAGCAATATCAATGCAAAATCTGTTACTGTTACTGGTGTAAAAGAAGGTACCGCATATCTTCTCATCAAGAAAGATGACAAAGTAGTTGGATCTGTTGCTATTACAGTTGTTGCAGAAAAGGCTGTAGCATCATTGGAATTAGACAAATACAGTGTTACACTTTCTAATGTGATTGGAAGATCAGTAGATGTAAACGTTACATTAAAGGATCAGTATGGTAATGATATGACAGATGCTGAGGCAGCTAGAATCAATGTAGAATGCTTAGCAAAACCTGATAAGGCGGCTGGAAGTCATTTTAGTGGCGATCATACAAAGAAGATCACATTTACTACTGGTGATGTAGCAGGAAATTACACATTTAAGATTTCTTATAAGAATAAAGATGGCAAAGAAGTTGTTGCTAGAACAATTTCTGTATCTGTTAAGAATACTACAACTGCAAATGCTGATTCTTGGAAGTTAAATATCACAAATGATAATGTTGATATCAAAGCTGATAAGGATAACAAGACAGACAAGGTTGTTACTGCTGAAATTATCGGCTCTGCTGATGGTGCAGATCTTTATAGTCTTACAAATGTAAACTATGTGGTAAAGAAGGCTGATGGAACTGTTCTTTTCAGTACTGTTGCCGGCACCACTTCTGCAAAAGCTCCAAAGGCTGGAGTATTCACTGTTTCCAACGGTGCATTAAGTATTAAAGTTTCAGAGCAGTCTAATACTTGGACAGATAATGGAAAAACCAATTATGAAATTACTAAGAATCTTGAGGCAGGTACTTACACTGTATATGCTGAAGGTGTAGATAACAATAATTCTAAATTTACACCAAAGATTACAACAACATTTACTGTAAAGGATTCACAGGCTAAGGCTACAGCGGTAGTTAAAACTAATAGTATTGATGCAAGAGCTACTACTGGTTCTGCAGTAGAGGCTGTTTTAGCTGATTCTGTAGTTGCAAAATATGGTGATTATACCTATACTAACTTTAAAGATTATACAGATGCACATGATACATTTGAAGTTTGCACTGTTGAAGGCAAAAAGAATAATGGTACTGACATTTCATGGGATACAGTAATTGGTAAGGGTGAAGGATTCACAGTTACAAAGGTTACTGTATGGGTAAACGTTGGTACAGATGATGTGCCAGTATGGCTTGCTGTAGAGGTTCCGGATATTACTGGATACTTCTCAGTAAAATAAT
>ERZ1673753.2308-NODE-2308-length-14608-cov-6.223184_pt1 | contig 14608 bp, 10 predicted proteins | sample MGYA00580201_ERZ1673753 | MGnify/ENA primary metagenome ERZ1673753 (study PRJEB41218, sample SAMN15661747) | gut metagenome | host: Homo sapiens | place: Canada: London | collected 2015-08-20/2019-03-30 | study: EMG produced TPA metagenomics assembly of... | reverse complement strand
CTAAAGCAAATGCTCTCCTCCCTACCCGACCTTCAAGGCATGAAACTGGATTTCAGCGCATCCGGCTTACACGAAGGCAAGATATTGGTTACCGCCAAGGAGATCAATTTCGGTTACGCCGAGGCCGGCGATCTATGGCCCTCCCCGATGAGCTTCCAGATCAAGAGTGGGGAACGGTGGCTGATACAAGGCGATAACGGTTCCGGCAAGACGACTTTGCTGAAGTTGATTACCGGCCAGTTACCGCCTCGTAGCGGTTCCTTGATCCGTGCGGATTTCTCCTCTATCTATATCGACCAAGAATACTCGATCGTCCGGAACGGCCGGACGGTGTACGAGCAAGCGCAAGCCTTCAACGAGCGTCATTTCCAAGAGCACGAGATCAAGACCTTGCTAAACCGTTTCCTCTTCCCGCACGACACGTGGGAGAAGAGCTGCGGGAAGCTGAGCGGAGGCGAGAAAATGAGGTTGGCTTTCTGCTGCCTGATGATCAGCAACCAGACTCCGGACCTGTTTATCCTAGATGAGCCGACCAATAATCTCGACATCCAAAGCATCGAGATTATCACCTCCATGGTCCGTGCGTACAGGGGCACGATCTTGCTGATCTCGCACGACGCTTATTTTATCCGGGAATTGGGTATCCACCAAATAATAACTACCTTCGCGGGTAGGTTAAAGACGAATTTATGAAGACGTTACTTGACGTGCATACCCATACGGTAGCCAGTGGGCATGCCTTTAGCACCCTGCAAGAAATGGCAGTGGCCGCCTCCGAGAAAGGATTGAAGTTACTAGGTATAACAGAGCATGCCCCCGGCATACCGGGGACATGCTCCCCGATTTACTTCCGCAACCTACATGTGGTTCCCCGCCGGATATACGGTGTCGAGTTATTGCTCGGAGCGGAATTGAACATCATCGACTATAAGGGTACGATCGATATGGGCGAGGAGTACTTCCCGATGCTGGATATCCGGATAGCAGGCATCCACTCGCTTTGCTACAAACCGGGAACGGTCGAGCAGAATACGGAGGCGATGATCGGGGCGATCCGCAACCCGCATGTCCACATCATCAGTCACCCGGGAGACGGTACGGCCGAGGTGGATTTCGAACCTATCGTATTAGCGTCCAAAGAGCATCACACGTTGCTGGAGATCAACAACAGCTCTCTCAACCCGGTCCGCAAGAAACTCACCGCCAGAGATAATAACCTCACGATCTTGCGCCTATGCAAGAAATACGAGGTTCCTGTGATTTTAGGTAGCGATGCGCATATATCTTTCGATATAGCCCGGTACGATCATATCTACGAGTTATTGCAAGAGACACGATTTCCGGAGGAATTGATATTGAACGACAAGGTAGAGGCGTTCAAGAAGTTCATAGGGAGATAAGCGGTGCCTTACATCCGGGCAGATACATTCCTGTAGCCGGGCAGATACACGTACGTACCCGCCCGGGTGCATCTTTACTTACAATGTTCCTTTATTAATTTGTCCACGACAGGATCACCCAACTCCTTCGCCTTGTTGAAAGCCTCGCACGCTTCCGCCTTCTTACCCTGACGGACGTAGCAGATGCCTCGCAGACGGTAGCAAGAGGCGAAATCCGGAGCGATCCGCAAGGCATTCTCCAAGCTCTTCAACGCCTGATCATAGTTTTCCATACGAATATATACGGACGCTTCCTCCGCCGGATAAGTCGGGTCGCCCGGATTCAAGCGGATCGCGGATTGGATATCGGCCAAGGCTCCGGGGAAATCGCTCATGCGGAACTTCGCTTGCTCGCGGTAATAGAAGAAGCGGTCGCCAACCTGTCCTTTCAAGAGATCGTAGTATAAATCATAATCGTCCACGGCCTCCTTGTATTGCATCAGTTTCAAGCGGAGATCCACCCGTTCCAAGATATAGGGAGCGGCCTCGTTCGTTGGCGGGTTCCCGCATTTGGCGATGGCGCTATCCAGCAAGGCGATGATATCCCCGAAGTTAGCGCCCCGGATATTCGCCTTCGCCTTCGCCGCCCAATACCAAGAGGTAGAAGATGCCATATCGCTATCGTTCACCTTCATATAATCAGCGAACGCCTGCTCGAAATCTCCTTTATAAAAATGGATGTCCCCTTCCAATTGGCGATAGACCGGCAAGTCCTCCTCCCCGATCGCCTTTTGTATCGCCTCGGTAGCGGCATCGACGGTCCACTGCTCCTTATTCAAGGTCGTATCCGCGACGGCCACGCCGTAGATCAGCTTGGCTCGGTTGAACCAGATATCCCCTTTCCGCTCGCTGAAGCGGGAAGCCGTGTTTATATCTTCCAACGCCTTATCCAGATAAGCCCCCTGCTCGGCCTCCGTAGGAGCCAGATCCGCACGGTGGTAAGCGTAATGATTGGCACGGTTCAAATACCCGTCGGGAGAATCCGGGAAAGTGGCGATGAAATCATTCAAGGTAGCCAGATACGTCTTTGGGTCTTGCGAGCTTGCCATCAAGTATAAGGAGACCTGCGCTTGGCTTGCGTCCGACGGCCACGCCTTCCGGATACCAATCCGGCTATAGGTGGAATTAAAGGCGTCCGCCGACTGAATCGTCAAGCTATTCGCGTATCCCGCCGAGACCGCGTAGGAATCTTCCTTCTTCCCCGACGCGTCTTCCTGCGCCAAGCCGAACACCTCGCCGTCCGCCGTCAATACAGGAGCGTTTACCTGCCCGCTCTCCAGCGCCATCGACAATTTATAATAGCTGAACGGCTCCTTCAACTTACTGACCTCCGAGACCGGTCCTTCCCCGAACTTCGTGATCTTACCGGTCGAGTAAGGCATCAGATAAGCGGTAACTCCTCGCGAGATCGGCTCACGGGCGATCGGCAAGAACACGGCTTTCTTCGGCACCTCTACCTTGAACTTGATCACGTCATATAATTCATCAGCCCCCAAGATGCGGCTTACCGGATATTCTTTTCCGTCAGCGTCGGTCACGGTCGCCCTCGCCGCATCCTTAAACAAGGAATAGCCGGACAACGCCTCACCGGTCTCGGTTATGAAAAATCCCGTACCGGACGCTTTCTTCTGGTTATCTTTTCCATAAGTGGTGACGGTAACCACCGCCTTTCGTTGCTTATCCATCCATTTGGGCGCTTTCTTTTGCGCCGCCACCCAAAATACTTGGCAACAAATCGTAATCAACAGAACAATTCTTCTCATTTCGTTTTCATGTTATCAGAATATACGTCGCAAATGTAAATATTTATACCGGATAGCCGAACAAATTAGGGAATTAATCTATTATGATTATATTTGCGGAAACACTAAAAAACCGCAAGATTATGAGACTAAAAACATGTATGCTTATGTGTAGTTTATTCATGGCGAGCTTAGCCTCCGCTAGTAACTTCGCCTCGGATTCTTTCAAGACCAAGAGCGGAAAAGAACTGACCATCACGTTCATCAAGCATGGCAGCCTGATGCTTACGTACGACAATCATTCGATACAGGTAGATCCTGTCTCCGAATACGCCGATTATACGACTTTCCCGAAAGCCGATATCATCTTGATCACCCACGAGCATGGCGATCATCTGGACCCGAAAGCGATACAAGCTGTCGAGAAAAACAGTACGGAAATCATCACCAACGAGAACAGCCAAAAGAAGCTGGGAAAAGGGAAGGTCCTAAAAAACGGCGATACGGATACCTCCATCAACTATATGAAGATAGAGGCCGTCCCTGCCTATAACACCACACCCGGACGGGATAAATATCACCCCCGCCACCGGGATAATGGCTATATCCTCACGTTCGACGGACTAAGAGTCTATATAGCCGGCGATACGGAAGACATCCCGGAGATGAAAGACCTGAAAGACATCGACATCGCTTTCCTTCCCGTCAACCAGCCTTATACCATGACCGTCTCGCAAGCGGCGAAAGCGGCCCAGATGTTCTTGCCTAAAATCTTATACCCTTACCATTACGGGGATACGAAGATCGGCGAGTTGAAAGATGCCTTGAAAGGTAGCGGCATCGACGTGAGGATACGGGAGCTACAATGACGACAAGGCACGGCTCGCCTTTAAGATATTCCGCCGGTACACCCAGCAAGCCAAGAGGAAATAAACGACACATTGTACCCACAACGTCACGTACTCCACACCGACTTGCTCAATCGACGCTCCCATCGAGTTGAGCTGTACATAGGCCAGCGTAGCGGGAGCCGCCGGAATGATATAATGGGCCATTTGCCAATACCAAGGCATCAATTCCAAGGGATAAGAGACTCCGGAAAGGAAGATCAAGCCTACCGAGAAGAAAGCGATCATCAATAACGGAGCCTCCGAGTCCGTAAAGAAATAAGAGGCGGCCAGCCCAAAGAAGCTGGTAGCCAACAGGAAGGGTATCAGCAGGATCAAGGTGTTCAGATAATTACCGATATCCGGCAGGCCAAACAATAGCGGTATCAAGCCCAACAAGAACAAAGCGAAAATCGTATACAATACGCAATACACAAAGGTCTTGCTGATTATCACCCTAGCGATCCGGCCAAAGGATAATCCCTCGGAGGCGAAACGAACGATGGTACCCGAATCCCGCTCTTCCCCGCTTATCATACCGATCACCATCAACAAGGTCTGGAACATAATGACGATCAATACCGCCGGGATCAAATAGGTTCCATATCCTTCCGTAAAATTATACAACGCCGTCCCGACCACTGATATGGGTTGCGCCGAAACGATCTTGGAAGCGTCTTGCTGGGGCAAGAACACCAACATCTCCGGACGATACCGATCGTTCAACGCCAACATGGCACCGCTGGAAGCCTCCTGCATCGCCATATAATATAGGAAAGCGCTTGTCGTCTGGTACATGATAAACAGGGACTCATTCCCTCGTGCCACCCGGGTCTCGAAATCAGAGGGAAGATACAAGATACCTACGGCATCCCCCTCCTTCATCCACTCCTGCGCCTCGGCGTAATCTAAACCATCGGCGATTACCGAGACTTGGGGAGTGGCGTTCAGCAAACGGATGTACTCCCGGCTCAAGTCGGTCTTTGAGTCATCGACGACTACCACCGGGGCGTTACGCACCAGATCCGGGGCATACATATAATTATACAGCAGGCCATAGAGAAATATACCTCCTACCAAGACGAGCAAGATAGCGTAGCTCGTGGAGATCGTCTTAAACTCGTCCTTGACCAAAGAAGCGATATCCGCCAAGGTTCCTTTCATATTATCGGATGTTCTCATATTTATGACTTAAAATAGCGGTTTTCAAATGTGGCAACAGTACCAATGCCAATAACATAAACGCAAACAACGAACTTACGTTTACCCATGTATAAGGAAATCCGTAATCGCCATACAATAAGTTCTGGTTGATCTCCACGAAATGCCGTACCGGAAACAGGTACGAGGCGAAATGTACGGGAGCGTACATGGAATCGACCGGGAAAGTAACGCCGCATAAAGTAGCCCCCAGCGAACCGACCATAGACACCACGCTAATCACGATCGCTATAGCGGGAAACAACGAGAACAGGAATACCGCCAACGCTTGCGTAGCGACCACGAACAAGATCGCCGTCAAGTTCAATGGCCAGAAACCGCAAGCGAAAGGAATATGCATGACCCCGAACATGATATAGTTAGCGAAGACGCTCATGATACAAAAGATAATCGTATAAGGGAGCAGCTTGCCCACCACCGCCACGAACATATTCATCCGTGCCGCCTCCAGCCATTCATCGCCTGTCCGGAACTTGATCTCACTACCGATAGCGTACACCGTAACCAGCAAAATGATCACTTGGAAAAAGACAAAGAAAAAAGGATTGCTCAGATAAACGGAATAATCCAGATCCGGGTTGAACAGCGGGTGGCTACTGGATCGTACCGGTAATAGGAAGGTGGTTATCTGATTCTCCCCCACCCCCATCGCCGTAGCTTGCACAACCACCGGGGCGAGCGAAAGCGTACGCAGCAGGGTCTCGAAGGCCCCACGTACCTCACCGCCCACGCTCAACAAGGCATAGTGGTAATAATACGATAAAGTAGCGTCACGCCCCGCCGTGGCATCCGCCTCAAACTGATTGGGGATCACTAAATAACCGTAGATTTCTTTTGCTTGGGTAGCATGGCGAGCGGTCTCTTGGTCCGTATAATGCCGGGTTACCCGGAAAGTCGGTACCGCCTCTACCTGCCGGATGATCTCCCGAGACATGGAGGTGTTGTCTTGGTCCACTACCGCTATCGGTATATTCTCCATCTGCCCGCTTCCGAAAATCGTAGACATGAAGAATATACAGAACAAAGGCAACACGATACACACCCCGAAATATAATCTCCGGGAAACCATGCGATCCAGTTCCCGACGTAAAACCATATAGAAAGGACTCTTCTTTAGCATAGCGACAATAAATTATTTAGTTGTAGAGACGGAGCGTGCTTCGTCTCTACAACTGGATAGTATCAAGGGAGTTGATAGAGTACGGACATACCGGGACGCAATCCCTCCACCTTCTCCACCGGCAAGGCATGTATCTCGAAGGTACGCAAGTCATAGCTACCTGTCTGCTTGGTAGACTTCCAAGTAGCGAAACTGCCCAACGGACTGATATAATTGATCTTGAACTCAATATCCTTCTGATCGATCGCCGGTACATCGGCGACAAACGTTCCTCCCATCCTAAATAAAGGTAAACGATCCTCACGTACGTTCAATACCACATGCACGTCATCTAATACGACTAAATTCATGATTGGCATCCCGGCCCCAACCAACTCTCCCCGTTTCGGGAAGATAGCGGAGATCTGTCCCGATTCCGGAGCCGTCAACCGAGCGTCCTGTAAGAGAGCCGCCACCTCCTCCACGGTTCCTTGCGCCGCCGTCACCAACGAGCGGGCGCTCTCCTTATCTTGTATCTGCGCCCCGTCTACCGCCATTTGATATTGGCTATAAGCGGCACGTTCGGCGGCCTCAGCCGCTTTATACATGGCCTCCACCTCATCTTTACGCTGTGAGGTTACCACACTATCTTTATACAAGGCATTCACCCGATCATAGGTAATCTTCGCCAATTGTAAATCCGATTTGGATTTATTCCACAATTGTTGCAAGGAAGCGATGATTTGCTTTCGTGTACCCTCATCCACTTTCTGGTGCTGATACTTCGCTATGTTCTCCATGGCGTTCACCTGTTGATATTTAGCCAACGCCTCCGGACTATTGATGACTACCAAGGTATCGCCTTGGCGTACATTCTGTCCCTCTTTTACCAGAAAGGTATCGATACGCCCCGGTAACTTACCGGAGATACGTATTTCCGTTGCCTCGATCTGCCCTTGCAAGATCACCGGCTTCTTTTTCAACAAGATCATCCCGATCAACGAGACAACTATAACAATCGCCAAGACCACGACAAAGGCCACACTCAAATATCTCTTAGTTTTATCCATAACCCCTAAATTTTCAATTTTCAATTCTCAATTTTCAATTCCCCAAAAGCTCCTCGGTCTTTCCCTCCATCTTGTATTGGTGGAACTGCTCCGGCGTACCGCAGACAGACAGCAGATTAATCAAGGCTACATCATACTGATAATAAGCCAAAAGAAAAGCGGTCTTCACCTTCGCCAGCATAACCTCGGCATCGACTACCTCCGTAGAAGTAGCCATTCCCTCTTGGAAGGATTTCTTCCGCACCCGGACCAGTTCCCGGCTCATCTCGATCGTCGTATCCAAAGCCTTTACGTTATCCAAGGCATTTTGTAGCTGGCTGTAGAATTTATCGATACCGACCTCCAGATCCGTAATCGCCTTCTCCTTACCCAAACGAAGCGACTGACTAGCGATCTTTGCCTGCCGGATGGTTTTCTCCCGGTTCAAGCCATCAAAAATATTCCACGTAAAACCAACTCCCACCATCGTACGAGGCAACAAATATTTATCCAGTCCATCAGCGTACAAAGTCTGTTTGCCGAATAAAGCGATATTCGGGACATAAGCGGACCGGCCGATCTTTAGTTGATTATCGGCTACAACCTGCTGCAATTTCAATTGATTGACTATATAATTATTCATCGGAACCAGATCCTTGAAGTATTGAGCCGGAGGAAGCGCCTCATTAATGAATAAAGGAGTCGTGGTACGTACGTCACTCCCCTCCTCCATATTAATCAAGCTTTTAAACGCCTGTTGAGCGACCGCTAAATCCTTACGGGCCGATTCCAGTTCTCGTTTCGCCTCGTCCATACTTACCTGAGCGAACAGACGCTCGGCCCGATTGATCATCCCGTTTTGCTCTAATTTAAGGGCTTGGTCATAATGGGTTTTCAAAGAATTGTACACTTCCGTTTTTACGTCCACCACACTTTGTCCCAGACGAAGCCCGAAATAAGCCTCGATCAATAAGGATTGTTGGTTGGCATCCACTTGATTCCTATTCACCTCCGCTATAGAGACCATCGTCTTTCCGATCTTGTTCGCGTAGATACGTTTTCCTCCCGTGAAAACAGGCCACGTCACCGTAGCGTCTATAGAAGTGATGTTTTGGGAGATCAGCGGAAGCGAGAAAGTACCTTGCCCGATCTTATCCAATACCGACATGATCAGCTCATTATCCGGGATATAATTATGGACAAACTCCTTCGCCGGTTCCGTATATTTACTCAGCGACTGCCGTACCTCTATCGGATTCGACATATGTACGAAAGCACCCGCGGCGTTCACCGACGGATACCAAAAAGCGTTTAGCTTTTGATGCTCATTCCGAGCCCATTCCACTTCTTTCCCTGCTATTTTCAAGCTTTTATTTTCCTTATGAAGCAGGTCGAGAGATTGTTCCAAGCTTAAATCCACATCGTTCCCTTGGCTCCATGAAGCACATGGAAGAAGATACAGCAAAAGAATACTGTAAGATACTATATTACTCACCATAAACTCATTTAGTAATTGACGTTCAGTTGGAGTAATAACAGCGAAAAAGGGAGGATTGTTTTTACTTCTTTTTCAAGTTGGGAAGGAACCAAGTAACCAGTCCTAAAAGAGGCATGAAGCCACATACGTTGTAGACAGCCTCTATTCCATAATGATCCGCCATATTTCCTAATACGGCCGAGGCTATACCCGCCACACCGAAAGCAAATCCAAAGAAAAGTCCCGAGATAAGACCTAATTTATAAGGAAGCAACTCTTGCGCATACAACAAAATAGCCGGGAACGCCGATGATAAGACCAACCCCACGCAAAAACTAAGCACGATCGTCCAAACGAATCCCACATGCGGCATCAACAAGCTAAATGGGGCTGCCCCTAGAATCGATCCCCAAATCACATATTTCCGTCCTATCTTATCACCGATAGGACCACCCGCCAAGGTTCCTATGGCCGTAGCGATCAGGAAGACGAACAAACAGATCTGCGAAGTCTGTACACTCACCCCGAATTTATGGATCAAGTAAAAGGTATAGTAGCTATTCAAACTAGCCATATAGATATATTTAGAGAAAATCAAGGTCAGCAATATCGAGATCGAAAAGACTGTTTTTCCCAAAGAAAGAGGCATCTCCACATGCGTCTCACCCGACTTCTTCTGCCATTTCACCCGACTCAAATACGCCTTATACCAACGGCAGATAGGAATCATCACCAAAATAGCGACGAATGCTAGTATAGAAAACAAAGCGATATGAGTCCGTCCATAAGGCGCCACCAATAGAGCAACCAGTAGCGGACCTAACGATCCGCCCAAATTACCACCCACTTGAAAAAGCGATTGCGCCAATCCCCTACGCCCTCCCGACGCTAGCGAGGTGATCCGGGACGCTTCCGGATGCAAAACCGAAGACCCGATACCTATCAAGAATACGGAGATCAAGACCCAATGGAGCGTAGAGGAAAAAGCGAGATTCAACAAGCCGACCAACGTAAAACTCATACCAATAGGTAACGACCAAGCCACGGGACGCTTATCAAAAACCAAACCGGTTATAGGCTGGAAAACAGAAGCGGATAATTGATAAACAAGCGTAATCAACCCGATTTGGGCGAAGCTCAACGCTAAATCATCCTTGAAAAGTGGATAAACCGCCGAGATAACAGATTGCAACGAATCATTCAAACAATGCGTAACGCTTAACGCCACCAATACCCGAAATGCTGTTTTATTTACCGGCTGTTGTTTAGAAACCTGCTCCATAACTATCTATATTTCTATTTCACCTCGTGCTCATTAACATTTCAAAAACCGCACAAAAAGTTAGCTAATTTCTAGAAAAACAAACCCTAAGAGCCTATTTTAACCATAGTTAATACAACTATTCTTTCGGTTCTTTTCATTTCTTTATGTTAATCGGCTTAATCTTAATACCTATGAGCCTTGTTTTCTCAGTGATACTTCAGAGCTGTATCCCGGAATGAGCATATATCTTATAACTCACTCCCAAAACAAACGCCAAAATCCCTTATCTGCCATCATTCCGACCCGAAGTTAAAGATCGAGATCATTAACGGGAACAGCCTCTGAAGTTTTTTATATTTATTCCTCTTCTTCTCCCTCGTTCGCCGAATGTAAGATAAAAGTAGTAGCGCCAATCGTTACGATCGTACCTTCCCCGATACGTACTTGTTCTTTTTTACCAACCAACACATTTTTCACAAAAGTCCCGGTCAAGCTAGGAAAGTCACGCACCATATAAACGAACTTGCCATTAGCGTCTTTCTTTACATTAATCACACAATGCTTACGCCCCATACTTGGATCGCTCGTGATAATAGGGACATCTACACCTTCCGTATCCTTATTACGGCGACCAATCACATTATCTCCCATCACTAATGGTAGATCTTGCTTAAAAGCAAAACCATTCTCGATAATGGTAATATAACCACAAGAGAAATCCGGTTCCTTCACCTCTTTTTCCTCACCGGTAGCCGTCTTCACCACCTTTCGGCCCAATTTAATCTTAAATTGCGCTCCACACTGCGGACAGACGAAGGCTAATACCTTCCCTTCCGGATATTTGGTCTCATCAAAAGACAACTGATTATCACATTTTGGACAGAATACTCTTTTCATACACTTAAATACAGGATCTAGTATTACAAACGGAGCGCAAATTTTCGAAAAAACCTTCAGCTACACTCCTAAAATCTCATGGTTATGATTTTTTGAAACAAAAAAGGCCATCCGTCACGGACAGCCAATCTCAATTGTTAACCTTAAATCTAATACCATGAAAAACACAGTGCAAATATAGAGGTTTTATGTTATGTAGCATAATATTTTATTTGCAAATCTCATTTACTTAACCAGATTTAACAAAACTATGCTTTAAAACATATCCGTAAACAATATATATCCCCTTAGAACTTAGGTTCATTCTCTTTAATCTCCTTCAAAGGCAAGGTAAACCAAAAAGTGGAACCTACTCCCAATGTAGATTCTACCCCGATTCGTCCCCCTAGTTTCTCGATAATATTTTTGCAAATCGCCAATCCTAATCCGGTACCTTGTTTGCAAGCGTTCAACTTAACAAAGCGATCGAATATAGTTCTACAATCTTCCTCCGAGATTCCCATTCCCGTATCCGAGACCGAAACTCGTATTTCATCTTTCGATACCTTATAGGCTAATTTGATCTCACCTTCCGAAGTAAACTTAATCGCATTTGCCAAGAAATTAGAAATAACCTGCACGACTCGTTTCGGATCTGAGAAAACAGTCACGGGTTGTGAGCCCCGATCGAAAACAAATCGAACGTTTTTCGGAATCTTCAAGGCATGTACCGCATAGGTTTCCTCACAGATCTCCTTAAAATCGAAATTTCTCTTCGTAATGTCAAAGGTTCCCGCCTCAATCTTTGAGAAATCAAGGATATCCTCAATCAATTGCAGAAGCAATTCACTATTCTTGTCAATGATATCCACATAAAACTCTCGTTCCTCCTCCTCTATCTCCTTGGTCTCTGCCAGTATATTCGCGAAACCAACAATAGCATTTAAAGGCGTGCGGATCTCATGACTCATATTCGCCAAGAACATAGACTTAAGCCGATTCGCCTCTTTAGCCTTAACTAACTCATATTCTTTCTGTTGACGCTCTCGTTCCGCCCAGCGCAATTTATCTTGCATGGCGATCTCATCCGTTATGTCCATCAAGTAATAAAGGATTTTCGCAGGTCTTCCCGCCTCATCATATTTATAAGGGTACGCATACGCTCTCACCCAAACATATTGCCCCTCAAAAAGCTGTCGGTATTGAATACTATATTCACCGATCTCACCCATAACAATCTTTTCAAAGCCTTGTACAAGTACCCTTTCCCGATCTTCCGGATATACGATCTCACAAAAATCTTTTTTCGTTGTCAAGTTACTTGCTCTCAATCTGGATTTATTACCTAAAACACGTAAATCCAGATCGATATGCATCTTATCGGTTTTAACATCATATTCCCACAGCAAGGAATCACTGCAACGCATAACCGTTTTCAACTTCGTGAACAGTTCCTCTACTTTCTCCGACTTTTGATATTCTTCCGTCTCATCCGTAAACATTAGTACATATCCACAGATATCTTCAGCCTCTCCTTTCAACGGCACACATTTAATAGACAGACGTAAATTTATACCTTCCTTTTTTGGGTCTATGTTATAGTACTCATTCGTTTGTATATTATCAAATTCATAATTACAATCGAACACAACCATTTCTCCCTGTTTCAGACGAGCGATCTTGTCCTCTGGAAAATTAGGATTCTCGAAAAGATTTATTCCCATAATATCCTTCCGGCTTATAGCGAACAAATTCTCGTCCGTCCTATTGAGATCCACTAGCTGCCCCCTCTCGTCATAAACTTCAATTCCAACAGGTAATTTCTGGAATAGGGCATTAAAGCTCATTTCCTCTAGCATTTTATTACATTGTCCCATCGTCATATTAAATTATAACCACTAATTCCCTACTTTAAATCAATCAAGCAATCTCCTCTGTTATTTATACAACAAATGAACGATAATAACGATTGCAGCAGAAGTTTAAAGTTATAGAAATAATATGAAAATCAAACATAATCATGTTGAAAATATATATTTTCGATATTGAGAAAGAGTCATTCCCGTCCGTTGACGAAAAAAGCGATTCAATGTCGATTGAGACGGAAAATTAGTCAATATAGCGATCTCCTGTATATTTAATCGAGAGTCACGTAGCAACGACTTTACCTCTAACACTATATAGATAGATAAAAACTCCTTGGCTGAAATGCCACACCTTTCATTCATGATCGCACTTAAATAAGTTGTCGTTATATTCAATTTATCCGCATAAAATCCAACATTCTTGTGATTCTTGAAATTCTCTGCCACGAGACTACAGAAATCATAGATCAATTGCTCTTTTCTCAAACTAGTCCTGAAAGGGATTTTCTTACGCACTTTCACATAATAGTCGTAAACATCCATGTAAAAAATCCCCAAGTAACATATAATCCGCTCCCTCAGAAGCCCATTACCCCGATACCGCTCAAGCTCATTCTCTATCAATTTGCAAAATGATTGAAAACGCTCAATACCATTATTATCCTCTATATTATAGTAAAAATGATCCTTCACGAAAAAATGAAATCCCGGATCAAAATGACGTAAGGAACTTAATACATCCCCATGTAGTACATGTGGTATGATGATAAACTTCGCCGAGAAGTCCTCACTCACGTTCCGCATTGAGCATAACTGTCTCGGAAATAAGAAAATCAATTCATTCTTATTCCATACATGCTTATTATCAAGCAAATGAATGATCGCACTACCTCTATTACATACTGCTATTATCCCGTAATCCAAAAAAGAAGGTTCTGAAGTCAATGGACTATCTTCAATCTGTTCCGTAATAATAAAGTCTTTTTCTAATCCGCCTAAAAAACGATCACATGTATTATACCTATTCTCTTGCATATACTCTTATAAATTAAGGGAATACGAAATCTTACCTCCAACAACAATCAACAGAATAATATTATATTTTGTTCTGTCCGTTAAGGTCCCAAGTATATTCGTTTGATATTTTTCTTTCCTTACCCCCTCTTCTATTAGCCATCAAACCTTATATATCAATTGGTGCTAACAGCTAACCAAGGAAATCATAAAAAAACACAAGACAAAATTATATAATAAAAAATTAACTATTAAATGCATAACTAAACTAAAAGCGCACAAAAACACATCAATTGTATACAAAATCGAAACAGACAAAGAATAACCGAAAAAGATCATAAAAATACAGTTAGCTTCATTGACAAAGTAAGTTAACTGAAATACCAAAGCAAGTTAACTTACTTTGCCGATGAAATTAGCTTACTTTGAAAGTATGGATGTTACCCTCGGAAAGGGGAGCCTAAGCAGTGTTCTCAAAAATTCGTGTATTCATGCCTCTATACAAAAAAAGGCTATCCGTCACGGAAATAAAACTTTCTCCACCAACACACTGATTCCCAGATAAATAAAAATTTTAAAACCCTAATAACCTACATATAAGGGTACATGGACGTGTTAATCATAATTTTTTATCGCAACAAAGGTAAAAATATTTTGCAAACACGTATATATCTG
>ERZ1673753.2292-NODE-2292-length-14700-cov-5.795698_pt1 | contig 14700 bp, 9 predicted proteins | sample MGYA00580201_ERZ1673753 | MGnify/ENA primary metagenome ERZ1673753 (study PRJEB41218, sample SAMN15661747) | gut metagenome | host: Homo sapiens | place: Canada: London | collected 2015-08-20/2019-03-30 | study: EMG produced TPA metagenomics assembly of... | reverse complement strand
TCGATTCCGATATGCAGCATCACCTGAGCAGAGCTGTCGTCGGACATGATGCCCAGCGCGTGCTCAGTCGGAAACAGCGCCGCGACGGTGCCGGAAACAGGAGCGCACACCGTTCCCTCTTGGGGAACCACGGCAACGCCATCGCCCACGGCACGGCTGCTAAAAGCAGGGTCATTGGTATTTTCCAGATGAACAAGCTCGCCGGAAACGGGAGCGAGGATTTCGAACTCGGAAGCCGCAGTCGTCTGCTCATCCGAACCGCCCATCAGGCGAGAAAAGAAACCCATGGTGGCATGTCCCTTCATAAATATAGCCCAACCAAAATCAATCGAATGCGCCCCTTGAGACGCACGCGATCAAAGACTTTGGTTAGGCCCACGTCCAAGGGACTCGGTAACCTTCCGCATTTCTTTTCACTGAGGTTATTGTAGACAAGCCCAAAGCCGGAACAATCATTATGACCGGCGAACGGTATTTTTTCTCCGATAAACGGTATTTATGCGGCACTTAGGGACGTTCCTTTTCTGCCGGCACCCAGGGACACTCCTCGCTCTGGTGCATTGGGGTCAGGTTACTTTGCACCAATCATGAGTTGCGGTGAAATAGGGACTGAAAAGCCGCTCAAAGGGTCAAAACAGTCCGTATTCCACCGCAACTTCAAGACGTTGGTGCAGATTAACCTGTCCCCCTTGCACCAAAAAGGGCTCCGAGCATAGTCTGCTCGGGGCCCAAATTCATCTCGCCTTACCGCGCGACGCGTATGTTACTTGCGCTTGCCGCCGCCGTCGCCGGGACGACGGGAGCTGCCGCCGCGCTTGCCGCCACGATTGTTACCATAGCTGCCACGGTTATCGCGACCGCCGGCACGACCGCCACGGGAGCCAGCCTGGTTGCCGCCACGCCCACCGCGATAGCCGCCACGGCGCTCCTCGCGGGTGTCATCGTAGTTGCGCCAGTCATCGCGACGATCGCGGCTGGCACGCGGGTCGCGACGATCGCGCGACTCACCCGAGCGACCAGCGCTGCCGCGGCCACCGTTGCCGCGGGCGCCTTCACGACGCTCAGCGCCGCGGCCGCCCTCGCGGCCTCCGCGCTCGTCAAAGCGCTTGCCGCCGCGGGTACCACGCTCGTCACGCGAACCACGACCCTCGCCGCCACGGCGCTCATCACGACCGCCGCGCTCGTCATTACGACCGGAGCGACGACGGTCGCCCGAGCCGCGCTTGCCGCCATGCGAGCCACGGCCCTCGTCCCCGCGCTCAACGCGGCGACGACCGCCTCGGTCCTCGTCCTCGCGACGACGGCGATGCGCCTCACCCTGGAACTGCTTGGCACGGCGCTCGGCACGGTTGCCGCGCGAAGCCTGCTCGACGGCAGCAGCACCGCCGCGCTCCTCGGCAGCCACCTCGCGGGCCACGCTCTCCACAGCCTCGTCCACGCGAGCCTGAACGCCCTCGCGCACGCGGGTCTTGCCGCCGCGCTTGGGACGGCTCGGACGCTCGCCGTCGCCACGACGCTCGTCGCGGCCGCGGTTGGAACGACCGGCCACATCGCCGTAGTCATCGCCGTTGCGCTTGCCGTCGCGACGTGCCTGCTCAAGCTTCTTCTTGCTCTTGGACTTGCCGCGCTTGGTCTTCTTCTTCACCTTAAAGGCCGCAGGGTCGCGCTCGGGGTCAACCGCGGGCGGGTTGGGTCCCACATGCAGGTCGCCGGCCTCGTAGATGTCGGCCGTCTTGTCCATGAGCTTCTCGATCTCGTAGAACTCATCGACGTCCTGCTCGGTCACAAACGTGATGGCCCAGCCCAGCTCACCGGCACGGCCCGTACGGCCAATACGGTGGATGTAGTCGGTCGGCTCGGCCGGCACGTCAAAGTTCACGACGTAGCGCACGTCGCTAATGTCGATGCCGCGGGCGAGCACGTCGGTTGCCACCAACACGTCGACGGTACCGTCACGGAAGGCCGAAAGCGCGCGCTCGCGCTGCGCCTGGCTGCGGTTGCCGTGAATCGCGGCGGCCTTGATGCCCTTACGCTCCAGACGACGGCAGCAGCTGTCGGCGCGGTGCTTGGTGCGCATAAAGACGATAGTGCGCTCCGGGCCCTCCTTTTTGAGGAACTCGGGCAGCAGGTTGTTCTTGGCCTCGATGGACACCGGGAACACAAACTGGTCGACGGTGTCGGCGGTCGACGTGGCAGGCGCGATCTCCACGCGGGCCGGGTCGCTCACCAGGTCGGTGATCTCGCCCACGGCCTCCTCGTCGAGCGTGGCCGAGAACAGCAGCGTCTGGCGCTCGGCCGGCGTCTCGCGCACAATACGGCGAACGGCGGGCAAAAAGCCCATGTCGAGCATGCGGTCGGCCTCGTCCAGCACCAGCACCTTGACCTCGTTCAGGTGGCAGGCGCCCTGTTCGATCAGGTCGACCAGGCGGCCCGGCGTGGCCACCAGGATGTCGCAGCCGTACTTGAGGGCCGCGGTTTGCGGCTTGTAGCTCACGCCGCCCACGACAGTCACGGCGACATGGCCGGTGACGTCGGCAATCTTGCCGGCGACCTCGTCAATCTGCTGGGCGAGCTCGCGCGTGGGGGTGATGACGAGCATCGCGGGGCCGCGGCCGTTGCCCTCGGGCTTCTTGGCGCCGCGACGGCGGTTGCGGCCGCCACGCTCGCGCACGGGCTTGGGCGGAGCGATGTGCTCCAGGTTGTTCATGGTCGGCAGCAGGAAGGCAGCCGTCTTGCCGGTGCCGGTCTGAGCGGCGGCAAGCAGGTCGCGGCCCTCGAGCACCACGGGAATCGAGCCAGCCTGGACAGGCGTCGGCGCCGTGTAGCCCAGGTTCTCGATAGCACGAAGCATCTCGTCCGAAAGTCCCAGCTCGTCAAAGGCGGGAAGGCTCTCGGTCGCGGACTCGACGGTCTCGGCGGCGCTGGCCTCGTCGGCGGCATCAAAGGCAGCCTGGGTCATAGCCTCGCGGGCCTCGTCCAGAATCTCGGCGTCCGTGACGTCGGATACAGAATTACGCATATGTTGTTGTTCCTTATCTGCACGCGTTATGGGCACGGCATGCGGCCGCGCGAGCGTGCTTGGTAGTGCGCTAATACATACAAAAACAGGTGCGCACAGAGAGGACGTTGCTCAGCACGCTGGCGATCGCTTTGGCAGCCCTATCACGCGCCGTCCAGACGCAGCGGCCCTAAGCGATGGAGCAGATTCGCCGCCGGTTAGTATACCCGTACTCCGTATGCCCCCACGTAAACCACAGATGACGAGGCGGACGAGGTGGGCCTGGCCGATTGTGTCAATCTGTAACAGATGCAGGGCAAAACCGGGTCCAAATGTTACAGAACAAGACAGAGGGGGATTTCCGTTCAGTCCAACCAAAATCTCTCGGTCTTCCTGCAATTTCGAACATGTGGCCTATAATGTTGCTTTGGTTACGCTATATATTGCGCAACCATTTAATACGTCGCCCACCGGGGGCCATTAATTCCTATCGCCATATTGGCTAGGAAGCAATCAAAGGAGGTATCCGTGGCAGCAGAGACGCCTTGCTCGGTCCTCTATAACGATATTCGCTCGTTCGGCGGTCTTAAACATCTCGAGATCGCCCGAATGCTCATCAATGGAAACTCCTATCTCGGCAGTACCCTGCTCGAGAAATGCTCTTCCAACCGCTCGTATCTCACCCGTTACATCGTCCATCGCAAGCCTGACCAGTGCGCGCCCGCCATCTACAGCGACTTTACCGTCACCACGCTCAACCTTTCCGCGGCAATCTGCAGCAAGCTCGGCGGCGGCGAGTCCGCCTATCAGGCAATCGCCGAGCACTATCGCGGTCCGGCCGCCAACGAAATGATGTCGGCTCTCGCCAGCTACAAGCTGGACAGCCGCCTATATGCAAATGCCCTCAATCGCATCGACAACTTTGACGGCAATGCCGTGCGCGAGAAAAGCACGCTTTACCTTATGCTCTTTGTGGCAACGGGGGCGCTCGCCGATCCCGTTCAGGGCGTGGCCACCGTCGAGCGCTTTTGCGACAGCAAGACGGGCGGGCACTTTGGCACCACCGAAACTACCGTCGGACGTGGCTTTATGAGCAGCCTGGAGCAGCCGCACACCGTCGCTCCCAACCTCGGTCTGCTCAGAACCCATGCCGACAACTGCGCCGACATGCAAATCCATCCCCTCACACGCAATCCGCGCGGCACCGTGATTGGTTCTTTGCCCAAAACCTCGCCCAGCATCACCGATGTAGGCGCCGACGCCTCGCGCGAGCATCTTCGTATTTGGCTCGAGGGTGAGCACTGGTACGCCCAGGGCCTTGGATCGACCAACGGCACAGTGCTCGAATCGGGCGCGGGCGACGGCGATATTGTGATTGAGCCGCCGCGCGACCAACGCGAACCCGGCAAAGTCTATCCCCCCGTGGAAATCGCCAACAGCGACAGGCTCCATCTGGGTCTCTACACGACATTCCTTGTCATTGTGGACTAGCACGGACAGCGATCGGAAGACGGTCGCCGCCCGTCTTTCGTCTTCTACCGTCTGCGTCGTAAACGACAATACTCAGCGGTACACGTGAGCAGTGCGGCTATCATGGTACTTTACCGATATCCGCACTGCTCACGTGTACGCGCGGCAACCCATGCCAGACAAAGGAACGCCATGGATACTACCGATAGCGCCTATGGCGACAAACTCATCCGTCTCGATACGTTCGATACCGCCGTGGCGGTCGACCCCAGCGCCGAGGACGACGCCAAGCGTCGGTTTATGACGCTTATTCTCCAGACGGCCCACCGCAACAACGGCAACATCGGGCACGTGCTGCGCGCGACCAACACGAGCGGCGAGGTCTTTGCCGTCAAGCTACTCAAGGACAACGCCATCCTTTCCGGCCAAGCCCCCGACCGCTCCGCCGAGCAATCGGCAGCGCACCTGGCTAACACCGCCGCGCTGTTCGAGGAGTACCGTCATCTGTGTACCGTCTCGCACCTGCGCGGATTTCTACGCGTCTATGGCTACGGATCGTGCGAGGATGACCCGCTCATCCTCATGGAGTGGGTCGAGGGCACCTCACTCAAGCAGGCGCTACCTCTGCTTCCGCACGACGCCTCGGGCGGGCTGACCACCCAGATGGTCGCCGCCGTCGGAAACGCCGTGCTTCGTGCGCTCTTGATGACCCAAGGCCTCGTGAATCCGGTCGTCCATCGCGACCTGTCGCCTGCCAATATCATGTTCCGCACCACCAGCCGAACGCTCGAGCAGCAGATTGCCGATTGCTCCTTTGACCCCTGCCTCATCGACATGGGCTCCGCGACCATGGCTCTCGGCGACGACACGATCACCCGGCGCGCCGACATCTGGCGCTTTGCCACGCCCGCATACGCCGCGCCCGAGATGCTCACGCAGGATATCGAAGGCATCGCGGCCCTTCGCCGTTCGCCGGCAATCGACGTCTATGCGCTTTCGAGCATTTTGTACCAGCTCTACAGCGGTCGCAAACCGTTTGACTTTGAGTCGACGGACGCCGCTGCAACCGGCTCGTTCTATCTCGTAAAGACCAAGACCAAGCCGGTACCGCTCGAGCCGCGCTGCGAGGGCGATGAAGCGCTTGTCCAAATCATCATGAAGGGTCTCTCAGTCGAGCAGTGCGATCGCCCTGCCGAGCAGCAGATGCTCGAGGTGCTCTCGACATACATCACCGATGCCGAATCCGAGGGCCGCGAAGGCGCAGGAGACGAGGCCGCGATTGATATCGATTCTGGTACGCACCTTAAGGTCGACGTCGCCGGCGAGCGCGCGCGAGAGATCCTGGAGCAGGCCCGGCACGATACCATGACCCGCCGCCGGTTTATTATCGGTGGCGTCGTTGCAGCCGTTGCGGGGCTCAGCGTCATTGGGGCGGCGACCCATGGCTTTGGCATCCCCGACTACCTGGATGGCATCCGCGGTTCGCTTGACGACTACACCTGGGATCAGCTGCAGGAGATTTCGCTCAAGATTAAGGCCGCCGAGACCCGTAGCGAGGCACGCGAGATTGCCAAGCGCTATCACCTGCTCGATGCCGATGGGCATATCCCCTATCCGTGTACCAAACGTGTCACGCTCACCAACGGGCTGCAGGTTGGCGAGCAGCTTGTGGGCATCCGCCACGATGAGCTTCTGGACGGGACGGGCAAGGCCGGATTGACGTTTATGTTCGATGCGGGTATTGCCGAGCGCAACGCTGCGGCTGAACCGCCGAGCGCCGGCTGGGCAGATTGCGAGCTGCGGGAATGGCTCAACGGCGACGGCCTTAAGCTGCTGCCCAACGAGTTGCGCGCACTCATTAAAGGGGTCAAGAAGGTCTCGAACAATGTGGGCACCGCCAACAGCGCATCGTGCCTGAGCGAGTTGCCCGCAACCCTTTGGCTGCCCGCCATGGTCGAGCTGTGCGGTACGCAACCGCCCGATTCGTTTACCGAGGACTATCACTACCTGGCAGACATCTACAACGGCGAGGGCAAGGAGTATCAGCTCTTCCGCGAGCTCAAGGTAAGCCCGTATTCCACGAACGAGACGATGGTCCGCCAGTGGAAGGGCAAGGACACCTGCTGGTGGGAGCGCACGGTGAGCCCCGACACATCGGAGAGCGAAGGCACGCTCTATATGAACCGCGTGGGACACGACGGCGACGTCTTTACGTACGCAACGCCTGCGGAAAAGCCAAACAAGCTAACCTGTGTGATCCCCGGGTTCTGTATCTAGGCGGCGAGCGTCTTGCCGCAACGGGACCCCTCCCCGGCAATTGTCTCGATCTGTAACAGTTAGAGGTCATTTTCCCTGCTAGATGTTACAGATTGAGATGATTGGTTGGGACGGTCCATCGGCCAACCATCCATCCTCATCTGTAACGAAATCTCATATATTATTTCTGTACTGGACACCCCCAGGGGGTATGGGTGTATAGTATCGGCGGGTTAACAATTCCAACACCGCACTACAGAAAGGAGAAGCCATGGCTCAAGATAAGTTCGACGTGAGCGGCATGACGTGTGCCGCCTGCCAGGCGCATGTGGACCGTGCCGTCAGTAAACTCGACGGCGTCCAAAACGTCGCGGTCAACCTGCTCGCCGGCTCCATGCTGGTCGACTATAACCCCACGCAGGTTACGACCGACGACATCTGCACCGCCGTCGACCGTGCGGGTTACTCGGCATCGCCCGTCAATGCGGGCACCGAAGCCGCCACAAGCGGCAGCGCGCAAGCCAGGTCCGGCGCCGCCCATATGGAGTCGCCGACCAAAAAGTTGGAGGCCGCCGCCTCTGCCATGCGCACCCGTCTCATCATCTCAATCATCTTTCTCATCCCACTGTTCTACATAGGTATGGGACATATGCTCGGCTGGCCGCTGCCCAGCATCTTCACCGACCACATCCACAGCATGACGCTCGCCCTCACCGAGCTTGTCCTGCTCATCCCCATCGTCTACGTCAACGACGCGTACTTTATCAACGGCTTCAAATCACTCGTGCACGGCGCGCCCACCATGGATGCTCTCATCGCCGTCGGAGCCACCGCATCGATCGCCTGGTCGCTCTATGCCATGTTTATCATGGCCGACCAGCTGGCCGCCGGGCAAGTCCACGATGCCATGATGACGGGCATGGACAACCTATATTTTGAGAGCGCTGGAACGATTCTGTCGCTCGTCACCGTGGGCAAATACCTCGAGACGCGCAGTAAGTCCAAGACCGGCGGCGCTATCGAGGCGCTCATCGATCTGGCGCCCAAGACCGCGACCGTCGTTGCCGACGATGGCACCGAAACCACCGTCGACGTCGACAGCATCCTTCCCGGCCAGGTCCTTCGCGTGCGCCCCGGAGAGTCCATCCCCGTCGATGGCGTGGTGCTCGAGGGCAGCTCGGCCGTGGACGAGAGCGCGCTCACCGGCGAGTCCATCCCCGTGGAAAAGACCGCCGGCGACACCGTCAACGCCGCCACCGTCAACCGCACTGGCTCGTTTACCTTCCGCGCCACACGCGTGGGCGCCGACACATCGCTTGCCAAGATCATCCAGCTCGTCGAGGACGCCAATGCCACCAAGGCGCCTATCGCCCGCCTGGCCGATAAGGTCGCCGGCGTGTTTGTGCCCGTGGTGTTTGTGATCTCGGCCGTGACTTTTGTGGCGTGGATGGCGCTCACCAGCAGCATCAACGAGGCGCTCACTTCCGCTGTCGCTGTGCTGGTGATCAGTTGTCCGTGTGCGCTCGGCCTGGCCACGCCCGTCGCCATTATGGTGGGCACCGGCAAGGGCGCCGAGATGGGCATCCTGTTTAAGAGCGCTGAGGCGCTGGAGAACCTGCGCAGCGTGGGCACCGTGGTGCTCGATAAGACGGGCACGGTCACCCGCGGCAAGCCGGCCGTGACCGACGTTGTGGTTGCCGCGCGCGCCGACGGCTCGCCCGCTATGAGTGAAAAGGCGTTACTGAAGCTCGCTGCCGCGCTGGAGCGCTCAAGCGAGCACCCGCTGGCCGAGGCGATTATGGCCGAGTGCGAGGCGCGCGGAATTGTCGCGCGCACGGTCGAGGACTTTGCCGCCGTGCCCGGGCGAGGCGTTACGGCTCGCGAAGGACAAAACGCCATCGCTGCCGGCAACGTGCGCCTGATGAACGAGCTGGGCGCGGAGGTGCCCGCCGGCGTTGCCGAGCAATTTGCCACCGAGGGCAAAACGCCGCTGTTCTTTGCCAAGAACGGCAAGCTTGTCGGTACCATCGCCGTGGCCGACGAGGTCAAAGAAACGAGCGCCGAGGCCATCGCCGCGCTGCGTTCGCTCGGCGTCGATGTGCGCATGCTCACCGGCGACAACCGCGTGACGGCCGAGGCCATCGCCCGCCGCGTGGGTCTCACCAGCGAACAGGTTATCGCCGACGTCCTGCCCGCCGACAAGGAGCGCCACGTGCGCGAACTGCAGGATGCGGGCGGCAAGGTCGCCATGGTGGGCGACGGCATCAACGACTCCCCCGCCCTGGCGCGCGCCGACGTGAGCCTTGCCATCGGCACCGGCGCCGACATCGCCAAGGAGGGCGCCGACGTGGTACTCATGCGCAGCGACCTCATGGACGTCGCCCGCGCCATCGAGCTGTCGCGCGCTACGATCCGCAACATCAAGCAGGACCTGTTCTGGGCGCTGTTCTACAACGGCATCGGCATTCCGCTGGCGGCGGGCGTGTTCTTCCCGCTCACCGGGTGGCAGCTCTCACCGATGTTTGGCGCCGCGGCCATGAGCCTGTCGAGCGTGTGCGTCGTGTCCAACGCTCTGCGCCTGCGAACCTTTAAGCCGAAAGTGGCAAAATAGGCTCACCATTACGTCCATTTAGAACGGGTTTTCCAGGTGCCCGAGATTGACCTGAAAGAGGAGCGACGCGTACTTTGGTACGCGAGCGACGGCTTGAAGGTCAAGGTCGGGTGCCTGGGAAAGCCGACACAACAGAGAGGAATACCCATGCGTTACACAATCAAGACTTCCGGCCTCATGTGCGGCCACTGCGACGCTACTGTCGAGACGGCACTGCTCAACGTTGCCGGCGTGACCGATGCCGATGCCGACCACGAGACCCAGACCGTCCAGGTGGAGTGCGCCGACACCGTGACCGCCGAGCAGCTCGCCGCCGCCGTCGAGGGCGCGGGCGAGAAGTTCCACGCCCTGTCCGTAACCGCCGCGTAGCAGCTACCAGAAGCATTCGACCCCATCGACCAGAAACGAGGACCCGCCATGATGGCAGACCATAAATCGGTGACCCGCATGCTCAAGACGGCACGCGGTCAGATCGACGGCATCCTGCGGATGGTCGAGGAGGACCGCTACTGCGTCGATATTTCCACGCAGCTCATGGCAACGCAGGCGCTCATTGCGCGCATCAACGCCGATGTGCTCAAGGCTCACATTGAGGGCTGCGTGACCTCGGCAATTGAATCGGGCGACGAGGAACTCAAGACCGCCAAGCTCGCCGAGATCGAACGCGTCGTCGACAAACTCGCCAAGTAATTGGTGCATTGGGGACGGGTACGTTTGCACCACATTGGTGCAGATTAACCTGTCCCCCATGCACCAAATGGGGTATAAAGGCGTGCAGCATATCGAATGAGAGGCAGTTTGCATGGATAACTTTATGAAAGGTCGCAACGGCGCCGACGAACTCACCATCGTGCTCGGCTTTTTCGGCATCATCCTCGCGATGATCGGGTCGCTCGCACATTTCCAGTGGCTCAGCTGGATCGCCATCGCCGTCATCGTGATCGGCGTGCTGCGCGGCCTGTCCAAAAATATCGACGCACGTCACAAGGAGAACGAGGCCTTTGTCGCCGCGACTGCAAACGTACCCGGCTTGGGCAAGTTTGTAGCTAGCTTGGGCGGCGGAGCTGCAGCGGCCAACGCCTCGCGCGCAGCCGGTACTAGCAAGGAAGACTTTGAACGTGCCAAGCGCACAGCCAAGAAGATGTGGAAGGGCCGCAAGACCACGGCCTATCTCAAGTGCCCCAACTGCGGCCAGATGCTCTCCGTTCCCAAGGGCAAAGGCAAGATCCGCGTCACCTGCCCCAAGTGCCATGCCAAGATGGAGACGCGCTCATAGCCGCCATACCATGGGACAAATAAAAGCCGAGGCCTCGTGTTGAGACCTCGGCTTTTTCTAATTATGACAAAAGGATTGCCCCCTTGTCGCATCGCCATATCGCGCGCTTACGCCACACCGTCGCGGGCGAGTTCCTCGGCCAGTGCCTCGGCCGGCATGGCCATAATCGTGTCGAGCTCGGCGTCCACCTCGGGAATATGCTTCACCTTGAGCTTGCGTACCAGATTACCGCGACACATCACGTGTATCGGCTCACGCAGAGCGCACAGGTCATCGAGCGGGTTCTTGCGCGTCACCAGGATATCGGCGGCCTTACCGCACTCGATCGTGCCGGTCTCGCCGCCCAGCCCCAGCAGCTCGGCATTGACCTGCGTGGCCGTGTGCAGCGCAAACGCATTGCTCACGCCCACGTACTTGGCAAAATAGGCCACCTCGCGCCACGTGTCGTACTGCGTCACGAACGGACAGCTTGAATCCGTGCCCAGGCCCACCTTAACGCCAGCTTCCAGTGCGGCACGGGCGCTCTCGATGATGCCCGAGCACACGATGTCGCCGTTCTTCTTTTGCGTGTCGGTCGAATGAGTCTTCTCCGGATCGAGCAGTACAAACGGCAGTGCAGGGCTGATCGTGCAGGTCACGCTCGGCGCGCGTCCCTCGAGCTGTGTTCCCGCGGCGCCGCGGTACAGCTCCAGAATCTCGGGCGTCAACGGAGCGCCGTGCTCGATCGTATCGACGCCGGCCCGAAGCGCGGCCTTCACGCCCTCGGTGCTCTCGACATGGGCCATGACCGGCAGCCCCACGTCGTGGGCAGCCTTGCACGCCGCAGCGGCAACCTCGACCGGCATGCGCAGCACGCCCGGCTCGCCCACCTCGGTCGCATCGAACACGCCACCCGTCACGAACAGCTTGATGACGTCGGCACCGCGCGCATACAGGTCGCGCACCTGTTCGGCCGCCTCGGCGGGGGTATTGGCGACCTGCGCGAACAGCCCCGCGCCATGGCCACCCGGCACCGTGACGCCCGTTCCCGGCGCCACCAAGCGAGGGCCTTGGTACTTGCCGGCATCGACAGCATCGCGTACGGCGATATCGGCAAACAGCGGGTCACCCGCGCCGCGCACCGTGGTCACGCCGCTTGCCAACTGCTGCTGGGCACTGCCTTTGAGGATGTGGCGAACGATGGCGCGGCCCACCGGATTATCGAGTTTCTTCATGAGCGCGCCCGCATCGCCGGCCGAGACCGGCTTGCCCGAACCGCACAGATGCACATGCATATTGATGAGGCCCGGCATGAGATACGCACCCGCCAGGTCAATGACCTCGGCACCCGCCGGAGCTTGCGCCACAGCACTCGGCCCCATCCATGTGATGACGCCGCGCTCAACGGCCACGGCCATGTCGGGCTGTGGCTCCATATGTTCCGAACCATCCAGGACGGTCGCATTGATAAACAGCGTGGAACGATCGGCAGACGCCATATCGAGCTCCTCCCCCACGATTAACTTGAACATTTGTCCATTATCACCCAGCGCAACAGGGTTGCTGCGGACATATCGGTTAACGGGAGAAAGAGAGATATGAGGGCAAACGGAGACAGCGCGGCAATGCTCCGGTCGTTCCAGCAAAACGTCTTGATCTGTAACAGTAAGCCCGGTTTTGAGCCGCTAGATGTTACAGATTGAGATCTTTTAGCGGCAGCCAACCTTCTGTCTTGCTCTGTAACAGCTACGAGGCCAAACGGCCCCTTGTAACGGCCCCTTGTTGTTACAGATCGAGACAAACTCGGCAGGAACACCCACATCCGCGCCGGTTGCACCCCTCAGCGCCCATACCACTGGCGTCTCCATTCCTCAGCCAAATCGGCCCGTCGCGGAATACCCGCCAGCCTTATCTTCTCAACCAGCTTCCCCGGATTCTTGAGCTCATCAAACGTAAACCGAAGCACCTTGTGTCCGAGCATTGTCAGATGGGACTCCCGCTGACGTTCTGCCACGAACGGGTCGATCCACTCCCGACCCTCGTCGTTCTGTAAGGTATACTTCCCCTTTCCGTCCAGCTCGCCAATCACGCACGTCCCGTCCTCGAGCCTCCAAAAATAATCAACGCGAAACACTTGGCTCGGATCGAGCGGATCACGAAACTCCACCTGCAACTCCGGCACCGGAAACCCATACGCGATAAAGAATGCCCGAAAACGAGACTCGCCGCCGTTTTCGGACAGCCCGTCCGCATGCGACGCAATCACCTGCGCTCTGCGATACCCGCGCTTGCCTCCACAATCCATACGAAGCCGCTCACAAAAGTCATCGCGCGATTCGCCCTTTGCTCGCAACGCAGAATCGGCAATCGCCAGGCCATACGAAAACGGCGCGCGCAGCAGGCAATCCTCTACCGTGCGCCAAAACGGCGTCACCCGCACGCCGTCGACTTGTTCTAGCGCGCCCGCCACCTGCGGACGCAACAGCCGGCATCCCGCACTCAGCGGCACCGAGCAACCTGTCTTAACAAGAAATCGCGGCCCGAGCAGATCATTCGGCACCTCCAGACCCCACAAAAGCGCCGCGTCATAGCCCCAAAACGCCCAATCGGGATGAAACTCCGCAAGCCCTTTGATGGTACGCAGCGCTCGCTCCGCCGGCGTCAGCACAACCCAATCATGTTGCAAGCAGAACAAATACGGCTCGAGCTCCGCAATATCATCGGTTCCCACATGACGCCGCAGCCACATGAGCTCGGCATTGTCGTGCGTCACAAGCAGCACGCCTTGTTCAGCTGCCTCCGTGAGCCTGGCAAGCATCCTATTCCGCGCCAAGGTGTTACGTGTTGCATGTTTGCGTTTAAGAACGGTATGAGACACTTCCATCACCACCACATCGGACAAATGGACCTTCGCCGCTGTTGCCGCCGCCGACAAACGTCTTGATCTGTAACAGTTACGAGCACAAGCAGCCGCCAAACGTTACAGATCGAGACATTCGTGCAGCATTGCACCTCTTTGTCTCAATCTGTAACAGGAAGACCAACTTTTGGCCGCCAGATGTTACAGATCGAGATCTTTCGGCACCGCGTCCAGCCTTTGTCTCAATCTGTAACAGTTAGGTCGAATTTTGGCCTGTAGATGTTACAGATTGAGACATTCCCCCCCCAGCCAGGTGCCAAACGTCTTGATCTGTAACAGTTAGACGTTCTCCAGGTCCCTAAACGTTACAGATTTAGACAAACCAGGGGCGCCCAAACATTCGCCTCGATCTGTAACAGGTAGACCGGTTTTTTGTCCCTAAACGTTACAGATCGAGACAAATAGACAGGCGGCGGCGCTGCGACAGCCCACCCCCTACTCCCATTCCTGTTCGTAGATATTGAGGGACTTTACGTAGCGCCCCTGGGCACCCATGATGTCGCGGACCAGGCGCAAAAAGAAGCTGATACACGAGGTGTCAAAGCCATCCTGCAGGTCCTCCGGATGCACCGCACCCGGTCCATCGACCGCCGTGTCACTCAGGCGCGCGATGTCATACAAATAGAGCTGTCCCGCCGTCAGCCAGACATCGTCGACGCAAGCGAGGCGCACCGCAATCGCGCCGTCGCTCCAATGCTCCTTTTGTACGATATGCGGGTCGTAGACATCAAAGCGATGGTCGGTGCGCGTATCCTTCAGCGCAACCATGCCGGTTGCAGGATCCTTGTCCAAAATGCCAAAACGCGAGAAATACTGCGTGTCGCGCACTTGCTCGAGACGCTTGAGCGAAGCGTGCGAAATTGACGTTGGCGGCTCGTCGACATACAGTTCGAGCAACGTCGCGCCATGGCGATAGGGGCGCTCGAAGAGCAGCCAATCGGTAAATGCCATGTTGTAGGCCATGATTTCGTTTTGCGAAGGCTCGGTGCAATAGCTGAGCCAGGGGTCGACGATAATCTCGAACTGCTCGCGCGCCGACTCCAAAAACTGAAACTTCCGCAGCATCCAAAAATGGGCCATGTCGGCAATATCGTTGCCGACGGCTTCGGCTAGCTGCGCTCGGTCTAAAGCGTGATCAGTCATGGCATCCTCCTCAAACTGATGGACCTCAATTTGAGCTTACGAGGAGG
>ERZ1673753.2286-NODE-2286-length-14708-cov-6.486112_pt1 | contig 14708 bp, 9 predicted proteins | sample MGYA00580201_ERZ1673753 | MGnify/ENA primary metagenome ERZ1673753 (study PRJEB41218, sample SAMN15661747) | gut metagenome | host: Homo sapiens | place: Canada: London | collected 2015-08-20/2019-03-30 | study: EMG produced TPA metagenomics assembly of... | reverse complement strand
ACGTGCTGCTCTTTGCTGGAATGCAGAGATCGCACATCTGGCCCGTCAACATAATGACGCCAATATTCTCGTGATGCCGGGACGCTTCATCAGCACTGAGGAGGCGGACATGATATTGACAGAGTTCTTCTCAACACAGTTTGAGGGGGGACGCCATCAGAATCGTATTGATAAGATTCCGGTAAAATAAAGCCTGATAAGCATTCAAATATAAATAAAGCTGTTCTTCTTTCTTGAAGAACAGCTTTATTTATAAGTACTGATTACAAAAGGGTACCTGCATCGTCTTACTATATGACGAAGTTAAAAAACAGAAGTTATGGGTAAACTGAATATGAAAGACTGGATCAATCAGACGATCCTGAATAAAAAGGTCATTTCCATTCCTATCATGACACATCCGGGCATCGAGCTTATCGGAAAGACGGTTCATGATGCAGTAACGAACGGACAGGTGCATTATGAAGCAATCAAAGCGCTCTGCGACAAATATCCTTCTGCTGCCGCAACGGTTATTATGGATTTAACGGTAGAGGCGGAAGCATTCGGAGCCGAAATTGTATTTCCGGAGAATGAAGTTCCAAGCGTATCCGGTCGTTTGCTTGCAGACGAAGCTGCTATTGAGACCTTGGAAATACCGGCACTGAATAAAGGAAGGATTGCACAATATCTCAAAGCGAATATGCTGACTGCAAAGAATATCACAGACCGTCCGGTGCTGGCTGGTTGTATCGGTCCTTATTCATTAGCGGGACGCTTATATGATATGTCTGAGATCATGATGCTGATTTATATCAACCCCGAGGCAGCCAACACTTTGCTGCGCAAATGTACCGATTTCATTATTCGGTACTGCATGGCTCTGAAAGCGACCGGAGTGAATGGAGTGGTAATGGCGGAACCTGCTGCCGGATTATTATCCAATGAAGATTGCCTGCAATACTCTTCTGTATTCGTAAAAGAAATAGTTGAGAAGGTTCAGGATGATCATTTCACCGTTGTACTTCATAATTGCGGGAATACAGGAAATTGCACCCAGGCTATGGTATATACGGGTGCGGCAGCCTATCATTTCGGAAATAAAATCAACATGGAAGAAGCATTGAAAGAAGTTCCTGCCGATGCTCTTGCGATGGGTAATCTTGATCCGGTCAGCCTTTTTAAGATGTTGAGTCCGGAGGAAATGAAAAAAGCGACTCTCCAGTTATTGGAAGCCACTTCCGCATATCCGAACTTCGTTCTGTCGAGCGGTTGCGATATACCGCCATATACGCCATTAGCTAATATAAATGCTTTTTATACAGCATTGGAAGAGTTCAATGAAACTCGAAATTAGGCTGTCATTCAGATAATGTCAGTTAATAATGATTGAGCAAGAACTCACTTATCAAGACTTACGAATCCCATCGTCCGAAATTTATGAAGCGATGGGGTACAAAGATTCTATACCGGATCAGATGGTGATAGATGAGACTAATACGTTGCTAAAACGGATTACTCCCCTGCTTCGCCCTCGGTTCGCATTCTTCTTTATGGAAGGGACACTTGATATCGAAAAAGAGACTCTTAGCGTACTTCAAAGTATCCATCCACCCACTGTCAATCTTATACAAGACACTATTCCCACACGGAGCCCTGAGCAAAACACTTTTTCTACACAAAGTAAAAGTACCGTTTTCTCTGTTGGTAAAACCATCGCCCGTCAATTAAGAGGATCGGAAGCGTTTGTCTTTTTTGCAGCTACTGCCGGAACTGAGTTTGAGGTATTTCAGCATACGTTGCAACAAGAAGGAGATATGGTCAAAATATACATAGCAGACTCGTTAGGGAGTATTATTGCAGAAAAGACGGCTGATTGCATGGAAGTCGCTTTGGCTGAATATATACGGGAGAAGAACTGGAAACATACCAACCGATACAGTCCAGGATACTGTGGATGGCACGTTTCGGAACAACAAAAACTGTTCCCATTGTTCCCCGTAGCTGCTCCCTGTGGCATCCGGTTGACAGATTCCAGCCTCATGGTACCCATCAAATCAGTTAGTGGTGTTATCGGAACAGGCACTAATGTCCGCAAGCTTGAATACACTTGCGGACTGTGCACCTATGAAAACTGTTATCGCAAAAGAAAACACAGATAAATTTGCGATTGGGGGCTGACTAAAAGTCGGTAGTACCACCATTCTCCTCCTTCGGGAAGGAGGAGACTTAAGATACTATCGACTTTTTAGTCAGCTTTATATCTTCTTTAATGGCCATTAAAGAAGATATAAAGCCCTATCATAGTTACGATAAGCACCCCCCATAAGATAAGTACAATGCGGGCAGGCTTTTCTTCGATCTTCTCCATATTCAATATTGCCGTCTGAGGAGTCTTATCCAATAGACTGACAACTACCATCCCTATCCCGATAATAACGAACAGATAGAAGGATAATAACATAAAATGAGGCCATGCAGAATATTGATCCGCAGGAAATACCCATAGGTACAATACACCTACTCCTATACTGAATACCGTCCCCACTGTCAGGGCAGCGTTAGCAGCCAACGTAGTCGTATGCTTCCAGAAAACGCCAAAAAGGAAAACTGCCGCCATAGGAGGCGCAATGAATCCCAATACAGACTGGAAAACATTGAATAAATTCAGTCCGTGAATGCTGTCAATGGCAATCGTTATGATTACCGATATCAGAGCACCGGCTACCGTCACCACTTGTCCGACCCGGATGATCTCCTTCTGCTTCGCCTGCGGGCGAATCTTCTTCACATAAATATCCATTGTAAACACGGTACTCAAAGCATTCAATGCCGATCCGATAGTACTGACAAGCGCGGCAGTCAACACAGCCAACACCAGCCCCACCATCCCGACAGGAAACAAATGGGTTACCATCGTCATATACGCCTCATCGGGATTCTCCAACTGCGGAAACAAGGCCAGACAGATGATACCCGGAAGAATATAAAGAGGAACATCCAGTATTTTGAGCCATCCGGTAAAGTTCGTTCCCAACTGTCCTTCTTTCAGACTTTTGGCTGCCAACACAGGCTGTACCATCGACTGATCCGTACACCAGAACCATACTCCCATCACAGGATATCCCAAAATAATCGGCAACCAAGGGAAAGCGGTATCATCATTCGGTCTGAACAGATTCCAGAAGTCTGCCGGAACGGCATCTGTCAGAGCCGATATACCACCAACCTTATAGATTCCTACAATAGCCAACGCAGCCGAAACAAGAATCAACAGGATCATCTGATAAACATTCGTGTAGGCAACCGCTTTCAACCCTCCGAGCATCGTAAAGAATGCGGATATGATCAACAATATCAAAGCGGACTGCCACATCAGTATATCGAATACCTGACGAATCAGAACGCCACCCGCAAACAATGTCAATGCCAGCCAGGAAATCAAGATTGTAACAATCGTATACCATGCCAAGATATTACGGGTAGACTGTCCGAACCGCTTTCCCATAAACTCCGGCAAGGTGGAAACACGAGAACCCAAGTAACGGGGAGCGAAAACAAAAGCAAGCAGGCATATAAAAACGAAGGCATACCAGGCATAATTGCCCGAAACGATGCCGGTAGTAAATCCGGCACTGGCAGAAGCTATCAACATAGACGGCCCCACATTAGTCCCCCACATGGAGAATCCGATATGGTGCCATCTCAAAGAATGTTCCGCCAAAAAGAGACTGCTCCCCTTCTTTCGTTTGGAACTTGCCCATATACCAATGGCGATAAGAATCAGAAAATAGGCAATCAGAATGCCCCAATCCAGTGTGTCTAAGAATTTCGCATGCATAATTCAAGTATTAACAATTAAAATATTCTTAATCTCTTTTCCCCATCAGCACTTTGGCGACCGCCACGGCAGTATTAGCATTATCACTATACCCGTCAGCACCGATTTCATCGGCAAATCCCTGACTCACGGGTGCTCCTCCGATCATCACTTTCACCTGATCGCGGATTCCCGCCTCTTCCAATGCCCGGATCACATCCTGCATATAAGTCATAGTGGTAGTCAGCAAGGCACTCATACATAAGATGTCCGCTTTGTTTTCCTTCACCGCTTCAACAAACTTGTCGCAAGTAACATCAATACCGATATTAATCACTTCGAAGCCACAACCTTCCAGCATGGAAGCCACGAGGTTCTTTCCAATATCATGCAAATCTCCTTTTACAGTACCGATCACAATTTTCCCGATAGTAGCAGATGCATTCCCCGCCAGTAAAGGTTTCAAAAGTTCCAAAGCTCCTTTCATGGCACGCCCCGCCATGAGAAGCTGAGGAACAAAGGCCTTGCCGTCCTGAAAACGCTGACCGACTTCGCCCATAGCCGTAATCATATAACCATTGATAATATCCTGCGGGAGTACCCCGGCAGCAATGGCATCCTTTGTAACTTCAACAGCCGGTTCCAGTTTTCCGGCTACAATGGCATCATACAAAGGTTTCATCCGATCCTCTTCCTGAGACTTTTCTTCTCTGATCCGAATACTTTCCTGTGCATTATCCTGTTCTCCAACGGGTTGATTCGTGTGAACATCTGCAGACACAGACGAAGAAGAGCCGGTATATTCCTCAATGATTCTCATTGCCTGCTCCACTTCCCTCTCATTGTGGAAATCCATTTCCAGATGCACTCCGTCTGCCCCGATATGGTCCAACAAAGGTTTCAGTTCCTCCAGAGTCACCCAGCAAGCCATTACGCTCTTGCCTCCTGCCAATATCTTCTTATATAAATCGTACCACTTCGGAGAACCTCCCTGCGGCTCGCCGACACCGGGCGTCCATTGGATGGCATTCAGTTCTTCAATCTCCAGCAAGGCGGGAAGATGATGCATCGCTCCCACTCCATCAAGATGATAGAGCGTATAATCGATTTTCTGACATTGCTCACGAATAAACGGCTGCACAAAACGACGATAATCATCCTGACTGATCATGGTAGAAATATCGCTCTGCAACTTACTCATCTTGCCCGGAGCCCATGAAGAGAAATAGCAGAATGCCATTTCATCCCCTTCACGGATAATATCGTAGAGTTCATCAAAGACTTTAAAATAGATGTCATTGATCTGCTGCATCTGTTGCTCCAGCACTTCGGGTTGCATCACCGTATCCAGCAATACCATATCCGTACCTTTCAAAGCTGCCAATACATCCAGCCCTTCCATCAGGTCGGGCATACCAACAAAGTAGTTTCCGTTGGCTTTAGCCTTACAGGCTTTCAGAAGTTCTTTATGCAAGAGCCAGTTCGGATGTTCGGGATTGAATACGATCTCATCATTAAAGTTCGGATCGGGATGTATCCAGATCGTATCTTCGCCTCCTTCAAACACTCCGCCCAGAATAGCAGCCAGTGAGCCGGGACCCAACTGAGTATTTGCAACAGGCAGCATATCCGCCATCAGACTACTGTGAGCGACATACCAATCCAGATATTCCGCCCGCCTTTGAGGGTCGAACCACTTCTGCGACAAATCCCTTGCCGGAGCAGGTGGAGCAATGTCGGCGTGCGGTTTCACGCCTTCCTGAAAGTGTTCCCACATAGAAAGAATAATTCCTTTATGATTCCACCAATTTATATAACGCTGTTTCGTTTCTTCTAAGTTTGTTTTCCAAGTTTTCATCGCTATTCTTTATTTAGTCCAAAATCCTTTGTAATTATGATCTATGCGCAAGGCAATACTTTTGCCTAAATCCATCTCGTCCGTACAATTCACTTCCTCCGGATAAATCGGGATAACGGCATTCTCACGCACATAAACAGGCATCTCTTCCAAGGGCACATACACCTCTTTCAGCCAGCGTCCGCCTTGCAACCGTTCGCCGGTAAAGAAATTCACCCACTGTCCTTCGGGGAGATAAATGTCGCGACGGTTTTCGCTATTCATCACCGGAGCTACCAGGAAATCATTGCCGAAGTAATATTCGTCATCGATATGCCAGCAGAGTTTATCTTCCGGATGATGCAGGATGAGTGCCTGTAACAATGGCCAGCCACTTTCTACTGCCAGTTTACTTTGCTCTATGATGTAGGGAATCAACGAGTAGCGCAGTTTCCACCACTTCTTCACCAGCGGGGCGATAGCCGGATAATGCCAGGGTTCCCGCTTATTGGTTCCATGATAACGGATGTGTGAGGTGAACACTCCAAACTGGGTCCAGCGCATATAGACGTCCTCCGCTACGATGGAGTTCATAAAATTGGGCAAGGTATGGAATCCGGGGACATCATGGCTCCAGAAGGCAAAGCCCGATAAACCGAAGTGCAGGCCTCCTTTGAGTGAACCGGCCATGCCATCCCATGAACTGCAGGAGTCACCTCCCCAGTGCAACGGATAACGTTGGCAACCCGCCCAAGCGGCACGTGCCCAGACAATGCCGTCCCCTGTTACCTCCTTTGTTATTTCGTAAGCTGCTTTCTGATAGAGCAAGGCATACAGGTTATTCAACAGTTCCGGTTTCATGCCCTTGTAGACAGCATCCATGTGGATATTTTCTCCGAAATCGGTTTTAATACAGGTGACTCCCATATCCAGAAGTTGCTTTAATAGCCCCTTGTACCATTCGGTTGCCTCCGGATAAGTAAAGTCGATAGTACCCGCATAATCCAGAGCCGAGAAGTTGGAACCGTCCGTGTCCTGCTGCTTCGTCAGAGGAGCTATATACTCATTCGCCTTTGCCTCTTCGATCTGTTCCGCATCTTCAGCAACATAAGGTAACTGCCATAAGGACACACGATAACCGTTCTTCTTCAATCTCTGAATGAATCCTTTCGGGTCGGGAAAACGTTCCTCGTTAAACTTCCATTCACACAGCCAGTCGGTTCTGAACCATCCGGTATCCAGATGGATGACATCGCAGGGATAATGTTCGGCACGCATACGGTCGCAGATCTCATTTACTTCGTCGGCACTGAAATAAGTCATCCGGCTCATCCACACTCCGAAGCTCCAGAGAGGAGGCATCGAAGGATATCCGGTCAGGTCACGGTAGCCGCGAAGTATCTCTTCCATCGTATCGCCGGCAATGACAAATGCATCCAGCATAGCCTGATCGCTCAGGAACTGTACGGAGCGGGTGGAATGTCCCGCCAGCGAAAGTTTGCTGTGGGCGCAGGTATGGTAAAAAGTCCCGTACATCCGGCTGGAGAGATAGAAAGGTATATTCTTATAGGTACGCCGGTTATTTACTCCCTGCCCATCCTGATTCTTGAGGAAAAGCGTCTGTCCGCTCAAGTCCATTTTGAAGAAACGCTCTCCGGTTCCTGCAAAGCATTCATCCGGCCGGCTCTCGAAAGAAAGGGTGGCACGTTCCTTTTTGCCCGTCCATTTGCAGAAGGCAATGGGCAGTCCGTCATAGCGGGGAGGCGAGAAATGATCGTATGCTGCCAGGCGGATTTCCCGTTTGCCGTCAGGATACAGAGTGATGTCCAGTGTTTCCTGAGGATCGGGCAGTAACTCGCTCCATCGGTCCAAAGCCGGCTCTTCTACATTGATAACGGCACGCTTCGTCCCGTCTTGGGTGAAAAGAATCCATTTGCCTCCCTGCTTCTCTACAGACAAAGGTACTCTGCGAATCCGTTCGCTGAATTGCAGCATTTCCGACTGATCTGTCAGTTCATATTCACCAAATCCAAGAAACAGACGGGTAATGCCGATATTATACTGGCGTATGATCAACGTATATTCTTCTCGGGGGACAGCCGTATCCGCAACCATATCATTAGCTAACAGCTGTTTTTGAAAGGGGACCGTGACACAGATATCCCCATCCTTTTCGTAAACGGCTGTCGGTTTACAGGCTTTCCAAAGTGACTCATCCCTTAATAACTCTGTATCGAAATCAAGGAAATCGAACAAATGGTAATTAGTAGGTTTCATTTATGATCTATTATTATTAGTTTTATCTTTATTTATCTATACTCATGCAGACTTCACAAGTCTCTATGGCCCCACTTTTTGCACAGCCCGACACTGCGATAGGCTCAGTGTCGGACTGTACTTACTCCGGTTTTATCCTTCCGGCCTTATTCTTAATGCTTTCTGTCACTTGTGGTCCGTTATTTTTCCATACATTCCGATTGCCGGGACGATTCGAGTCGAAACGTTCAGTCGGACACCAGTTGTTTTCAATCGTATATCCGTCCGTAGCTTCATCCAAATAAATATAAAAGGCCCTGTCATTGGTGGCGTAAGGTGCTTCTTCGAGATGTTCGATCCGATTATTCCGCATCACGGAGCCCGGTTGGTTGGAAAGCGTATAAAGTCCTCCGGCATCATACAGACGACGGGCAAAGTGATGTACGTAGTTGGCTTCTATCCGGTTGTTTTTCATTCCGCTTTCCAGCGATGTCCACCCCCAGCCGACACAAATACCCGAATAATTCAAGTGGCAGACTTCATTATGGGAAATGTCGATACCGCTGACGTATCCCGCACCGATCCCCACGCACCCCCAGTCTTCATTGGTCACATCGGTGATCAGATTATTTTTAATGGTAATGTCCGTGCATAGGTTACGTTCTTCCGGAGGGATGAAAGGCACATGCGTCTCAAAACCTTCGTCGGGGAATGCACCAATCAGTATGCCTGTACCGCCGATATCCGAAAAGACACAATTCTCTATGCCAGAAGATGAAACAGCCCATTCATAATCCAGTCCGGTAGATGCCAGATGCCGGAACCTACAGCGACTGAACGTAAGATGCTCAGTACCCCGTACACGTATTGCCGTTTCGGGGCGTGCAATCCACGCCTGGTTCTCCAGTTCCGCTTTCTCCGGAAGTCCCGGTTCATGCAGTTTATAAGCATCCAGCAGAGGAAAACCTCCTTGCAAAGTGACATGTCCCTGATAGGAAGGACGCATCCATGAAGTATGGGCAAAGGTGATTCCTTCCACTCGAATATGCCGCACCGGGCGTTCCAATGTGCCGTCTACAATCATCAATGTTTCCAGAGCAGGAACGATCACTTCGGCAGTCTCCATATCTTCTTCCGAGCGGGGATAATAGTAGATTGTCCCCGACGGATATTCCTGAAACCACTCTCCGGGTTGGTCCAGCAGTTCCAGAGCATTCGTCAGGCAAAAGGAAGAGTTGCCTTTCTCTCCCCCGATGACGGGCTGAGGCCACGGATGGGCAAACTCCAGATGACTCTCCGGTTCGTGAAAGCGAATGACGGCCTGTTCTCCCCTAACGTCTATACTCTTCACACGCAGAATGGCAATCGCCCAACGTTGATGAACTATCATTTCCAGTCGACGGGCATTGAGGAGGTTTCCGATCTGAGAAGCAGGGATTATTATCGTCTGTTCTTCCGGATTGAAATCAATCATCCGTTCCATCACTCCATCAGGAAACTGTGCCGCCCGCTGGGCCTTGTTGCCGTCTACCCACATCTGGCGGGTTTCTACGATTCTATTTCCAAAGGATGGCGCCTTTGCCACCCATATTTTTGATCTTAATTCCTTTGTAATCCGAGGATCATCACATCCCTTCTTCCATCCGGTCACTGCCACTCCGCCACTGATGACAGGATGCGCATTCTCCACCGCACGGATGAGTGTCGGAGAATCGGGCGTGCCGCTATCCTCCGGTCGGATAAACAAAGGAGCGGACTGTGCATAAACCCCGTCTTCCAAACAGATACAAATTCCTCCGGCCGCCTCGGGACGATTCAGCCTTCTCCATTCACGAGCCTGCTTGATGGCGCGATTCAAGGTAAGATAAGGAGCTTCTTTGGTACCTGCATTCCTGTCACTCCCATGCGGAGAAACATAAACCTCGCCTGCGACGAGAACTGAAAATAAACCTAAAGAAGCCATAAAAAGAAGAACAGTAAAAGTCTTTTTCATGGTACAATCTCAATGTGCTATTGTAGTTAGGACGGGTACACATCAATTTAGTACTCTATCTGGCTTACAAAAAATAAGTTAGTACAAGAATTATCCATCGCTTTCTGCATAAATAAAGTTACTAACGGCTAAAATTTTGTTCAAACCTGCAAAGGAATGAACTAAACAGTAGTACACAATAGTAACTCAACTCTCCTCCTTCGGGAAGGAGGAGTGGTCGAAGACCGAGGTGGTAGGAGAAATAATGTTTATACCTATTTCTTTGTAAATGACAGGATTATGTATTCACCTACCACCTCCCCCTACGGGTACTCCTCCTTCCCGAAGGAGGAGAATTGAAGATAGAACCGACTATCATTTAACTCATAACATACATAGAAATGAAGTAAATGATAATCTACGTCATCACTATTGGTATCTTATGCCATGATTTACCGCTACTTTACGCGTAGACTATTAATAAGAAAGTTTCTCTTCATTATAGATAAACTTGCATTCAGTTAACAATAAAGTTATTTTCGGCCTATTTCAATCTACAAATGAAAGCTTCGTTTTTATAAATGCAACTTTTGTTTTTATAAATACAAGTTCTATTTTTATAAACAAAACTTGCATTTATAGATTATAATTGACAGAAGATAAGTTTATCTACTGAATAACAGAAGTTTACCATTAATAGAAAACAAGTTTACCATTAATAAACCAACTTCTATCTATTAATAGCTAATCGGTTGAAAACGATGAAATCCGGGTGAAAGATGAAAGATCAGGTGAAAGATGATTTTATGATCTATCACCCTCTGAAACACCGATGGATAAAAAGATTAGGAGATGCAGGTGATAGGTGAAAGATGATTTTGCGTTTTTCTTTATATAGTTGTAATCACAACAGCTAAACAACTTCTAATAAAGTATAGAACACCGATGATCTGAAAATAATCACCGAATAAACCCCATTATGAACTGGTAGCAGAAATAACCGCAAACGACAAACTTCAGCAAAGTGCCCAACATAAAGCCGACTAATGAACCGACTCCCGACTTCAGAGCCTGGGAAAATTCTTTGTTTCCGATCAGTTCGCCGATCACTGCCCCTAGAAAAGGACCGAAAATAACTCCCCAAGGCAAGAAAAGAAGTCCGACGAGAGTCCCAATAATGCAACCCCAGTTTCCCCATTTACTGCCACCACTATATTTACTGCCAAGCATCGGAGTAAAATAATCTAAGATCTGTATGACAATAACAATCAGTAGCCAAACGATCAACTGCGTGGTAGAATATTGTGCCTTATCTGTAAAATGAAGAAGAACCAATCCCAAATAAGCAACGGGAGGACCGGGTAGAAATGGAAGGACACATCCCATCAATCCGGTAATGAGGCACAACACACCTAGTATAATCAAAATAATATCCAACATAGTTTATTCAAATTAAAAATAATAAGTACCCTTGCTTTATTAGTTTACATACTACTTTTATCCAATAAATAACAAAGATACCTATTCCGGTGGCAATTTAAACAAATAAACCGAATCCTCCAAAAAACAATCAGTAACGTCGGGAAGGAGTATAATCAATTCTATAAATACGGTCGAAGAAAGGACTCCATTCATTCTCCGCAATCCCAAGTTGCAGACCGTAGAAATGCGTATCCACTTTTCTATATTCCAGCATCTTGTCAGTCAGTTCCGGCACGGATAAAGGTATCTTAAAATCACTGATCCATAACACATCCGCATTCATATACTCCTTTTTTGACTGAAGCAACCGGAAGATAGCTTGCAGCATTCGGGTAGCATCCGTATCTCCACAAGAGGTGGTGGAGAAAAATTCAAGCAGCCGCGCCCTCTCTCTCCGCACATCAATCGGATTGATGGATACAGAAAAGGCAATCAGGAAACAGTCCCGACGTTGCCTGTCAGCTATTTCCAGTATTTTAATCAGCAGCGAATATGCAATCTTTTCCGGTTTCCCGACCATGCTTCCGGAAGTGTCCAGACAGACTATCATCGGTCCTTTCTGCGTAGCAGGCTTTATTTCCAGTCGCCGTGCCGGTTGCATGATCTCGGATTTATAGCGGAAGGTCTGAAGTTTTCGGGTAACATATTTATAGACAAACAAGTCTTCCAGCTCATCATCGGCACAATGCGCCAGTTCTGTAGGAAGCAATGCGTTCAGGTCATTCCCTACTGTGATACCCAAAATGTCACTTTTAGAAGAATGCTCCATCTTATATACATTCCCCTGCGCGACATGTAGCTGCTCCTGTCCTTCATCGTCAGCCATACGCCCCATCTTATTGGCAACCTTGACCACTTCCGGATATTCTTTCTGAATGCGGACGATTTTGCGTATCCGCTCAAAATCCACCGTATTCCACATACCGCTCATCAAGCCCCAAGCCTGATAGAACTCGTCTTTCTCTATGTTATTTTGCCGGATATATCCGGGGATATTCCTGAGATTGGCATGAAGTCTGCGTTCGAAATCATCTTTGCGCTGTTCTATCTCCTTTTCCTTTTGCTCCTGCAAATCCCGTTGGAAAGCCTCTTTCCAGTCGTCCACCATCCTCTCCCAGACTTCCTCATCCGCATATTTCCCTTCATTGCCGAACTGCCCCTGATAAAATGCCTTGTCGAAACCATTACCTTCATGTTTGTCGGCAACCTCCTGTAGTAAAGCCTGCCACCCGTCTTTCCGCTTGGTCTCGGACCATTCCAGCACAAGTTCCATTCCTTGCTGTTCCGACTGGCTTTTCTGCATATTGTACTTTTGCTTTTCCAGATTCAGACGGATAAACTGGCTCATTGCATCGTAAAAGATTCGGGCACAAAGTTCATCACTCAGGACTTGTATCTTTATCATCGGATCGTTCATGACGGAAAGCAGGTAAGCGTACAGCGGTTCGTTATCCGCCTCCGCACACTCTCCGGTCGCTACATACTTATCCAGCACCTGCACATAAAATGCAGCATCATATCTAAGACTCATCGCCGTATCTCAGTTTACGGACATCCACACGTGCCCATGCAATCTCTTTACGAAGGGTCGCCACATATTGTGCCACCCCTTTTTTATCTTCTTCGGAAATAAAAATATTCTCAGACAAGTCTTTTACCAATTTCTCAATCCGGCCATGGGCTGTCTCCAACTCCGTCTCATAATCCCGGTCGGTGAGAGTCATATTGCCCAGCCACAACTGCTGTTGCTCTCCCCTCTTCAGCCGACGCATCGGAAAGCGGACACCATTGATATAAAGATTCTTCTCATCCCTGTAAAGTGTCACCCTTTCGGCACCTTGTTCCTTCATTTTGGTGGCATCCGAAAAAGTACGTATAATCGTCCGCTTCGGATTCAGCGGATCGGCATACATGACTCCTGTTGCAGGAACATCCTTCGGACTGTATTCTTTCAGATTCTTATAATCCACAATAAATATGTAGGTATTTCCCGTACCATGATTCTCTATCTGATAGTAGAAATGATCGATGATCATCAAATCATCGTCTCTGCGGTCACCTTTCTGACGGGCTTTCTCCAATGCTTCACGCACGCGGCTCACTTTCAGGTCCGACTTTAATGATAAGTTGATAGCGGCTATCTCCTTCACATAAGGAACAAACAGCGCACGGACAACGATCTGCCGGATATCCGCACACTCTTCCGGTTCATTCCACAAGCAGTGGTAAACAGGTAATAAATCTGTCAGACAGACTTCCTTCCGACCATGAATGAAAGCAGAAGCTTTCAGCAGCTTCACGATATTCTTCCAGCGACGGTCGCTCACATAGACATTCCGATGTACTTCCGAGCCTTGAATCTCGACTTTCTCCAGGTTCTTACGGATTTCTGTGATGCAGGACAGGACTTCGGCAGATACCTTGATCTGCCGTATCTCTTTCTGCCATCCAGCATATTCCTCATCCGAAATCTGCCACCGACATGCTTCCTGTTCTTCTTCGTCACCATCGTCCAGCAACATTTGATAGAACGCTTCCTCCTGTTTCACGCAAGTGCTGATAATGCGAATCAAGAAACGGTCCCACAAGGCTTCCAGTCCTTCGCCCTGCGTAGGCAGTTCATTACTGGCAGCCACCAGCAGCTTCAACGGAAGTTTCAGCTCCGTATCTCCATTACGAAACAGCTTTTCATTGATGACCGTCAGTAACGTATTCTGAATAGCCGGACCGGCTTTCCATATTTCATCCAGAAACACGACATCCGCTGTAGGCAGATACCCGTCCACAGCACGCTCGTATTTATCCGATTCCTTCAGACGGCTGATGCTCACCGGACCAAAGATCTCATCAGGTGTGGAGAAACGGGACATCAGGTATTCAAATGCCCTTGCATCTACAAAAGCTCTCTTCAACCGACGGGCCACCATCGACTTTGCCACCCCAGGAGGTCCCAGCAACAAAATACTTTCGCCCGCCAAAGCAGCCAGCAAAGACAAACCGATTTCAGCCTCTTTCTCATATACCCCCCTGTTCATTTCGGACAGCAGCAACTGTATACGTTCTTTTATTTCCATATTATTCTTTGATTCTGCACATAAATAAAGATGTTATTCACCTTACCGCCTATGCATTGTTTGCAGATAAACGGCTTGCAAATATACGGTTTTACCTGTCATTAACATAAATACATCTTCTCTAATTCTGTCTTTTATACTCAAGAATTATCTTAAGGCATATTTAATATTGATTATTTATTCACCCAATATGCAATAAAAACAAAAGGAGGTAAATTTCCTTTCTCATTTTCCCCCATTTACATAAATAAAAACTATCTTTGCGTTTCAGAATCCCGAAAGACGAAA